>Ga0180436_10001927_pt1 | contig 20004 bp, 14 predicted proteins | sample SS_ome_2_FD_132434 | JGI IMG/M metagenome (GOLD analysis project Ga0180436, IMG submission 132434) | Hypersaline lake sediment archaeal communities from the Salton Sea, California, USA - SS_3_S_2 metaG | ecosystem: Environmental > Aquatic > Non-marine Saline and Alkaline > Hypersaline >...
AACGTCTGGGCGATGGTTAATGCCAGAAGCGGCCCCGGTGACAACCCGGCGGCGAGCCCCAACACGATGCCAATGGTGAATGATGTGTCCATACAACACATGAATTAGTTAATCGGGTCAGGTGTTGTCAAATCAAAACTTGCAATATTTAGGCGATTCGACACGCGCCCCGCAGGACATCTTCTTTCTGCTATTTATAATAGACGAAGTCTTCAAGTTTCATAAATCCCCGGATGGCTTGACCCAGGCCATAGGTAACCAGATCCGGCGGCCAGGGAAAGACTTTCCGCCCCACGAAAAACATGTCTGTCCGTTCCGTCTCCTGCCCGGTGATCAGTTCGGCAATGGTCCGACCGTTCATGGTGGTCAACGATACGCCATGACCGATGCATCCCATTGAAAAGACGGCTTTTTTGTCATTACCCAGGTAGCCGATAACCGGAGACATATCCGTTGTAATGGAAACAGGGCCGCCCCACTCATGGGTAAACCGAATGCCTTCCAACTGGGGAAAGATGTCGGTCACATGGTGTTTAAGGTGAGCGAAGGTTTTCTTATTTAAGTCCCTGTCCAAGTCCGTGCCATAGGGCAGGGATACGTCACCGCCGCCCATGACAATCCGGTTGTCGGCCGTGAGACGGTAATAGTGAATAAGATCACGGGCATCTTCGATGCCGGCACGGTTTTTCCAGCCGATGGCGTCGTATTGCTCCCGGGTTAACGGCTCGCTCATCACGATATGGGTAAACGCCGGATACTGCAGTTTTTTCAGCTGTGGAAAAAGAATGGAATAGGCATTGGTGGCCAGCACCAGGTATTCGGAATGAATCTCTCCCCGGTCGGTCTTTACAATAAAACCGGATGTATTTTTTTTGACAAAACGGGTCACCGGAGACTGTTCATAAATAATGGCGCCTTGTTCTTCGGCAAGGTCTTTCAGGCCCCGTGCAAGCTTTGCCGGATTGACAATGCCGCAGCGTGGCTCAAACCAGCCAAGTTGATAGAAATTCGTATTGAATTCTTCAGAAAGCCTCGATCGTTCCCATCTCTCAACACCTCCCAGACCCCATTTTTCCATAATCATAAAGTCATGCTCCACCCGTTTTACCTGTCCGGGGCTGGTGCCCACCAGCAAATAGCCGCTTCTTTCATAGTCGCAGTCTATTTTATTCCGAGTGATTACATCATGAAGATAATCCACTGATTTTTCCATGTAGATATGCGCATTTTTTGCTTTCTCATCGTTGAACCGGAATTTGGTTATCCCCTTGGTTAAACCGAAGAGGGTCATGGAGAAGCCGCCGTTTCTGCCTGATGCGCCGTAACCGCAGACATCGGATTCAATGATCCGAACGTCCATATCCGGTTTAATTTGTTTCAGATGATACCCTGCCGAAAGGCCTGTGTATCCGCCGCCGATCACAACAACATCGGCGTTTTTTTTGCCGGACAAAACCGGATTGGGCAGGATGTCCCGGGGCAGAGACTCCAGCCACCAGCTTTTGGATTTATAATCTGTCATGGTCATTCCTCCTTCCGGTGGTCATTATTCATCTTGACGGATGAAAGCAGACATGATATTTAGTTGGTCAACTAACTAAATAAAAAACTCTAAATGATCTGTCAACTGTTTTTTTAAAAAAAGCCATACTAAGGAAGGATAGGTAACCCATGCCCCGGAATAATAGCCAAGAGGAAAAGCGGATTCACATATTACAGGCGCTGGACCAATGCCTCCGGGAAAAGCCCTTTGACCGGACATCCATTAAGGATATTGCGAGGGCGGCCGGTGTCAACCACGGACTGCTGCATTACTATTTTAAAGGTAAAGATGATATTCTTTTGAACTATATCGACTATACCATCGACCATTACCTGTCCATGTTTGACCACTGGTACAGGGAAAAAAGCCTGGAAGGGACCGATGAAAAACTATTTTTAAAAGAGTTTTTCGAATTTTTGAATGACCGGATTACCCTGAACCACTCCCTGTCCAAGGTATTTATCGAAATATGGGAAATTGCCGCGTATAACCCAGAAGTAAAATCCAAGCTTCAGAAGGCCTATTCCCAGTGGGCGGATGTTCTTTCCGTCATGTTGACAAGATCCATGAAAAATAGAGAAACAGCAGAAAAGACCGGTATGGCCATCGTTGCTTTTCATGAAGGGGTGTCGCTTTTAACGGTCCTCATGGATTCGAAAACCATTGATTTTAAAAATGTCTTGACTGTCTTTCAAAAAACAATCATTGACATGCTGTAAAGGGGCCTTCGGACCCCGGAGAACATGTGCTAATAACATTCACGGGTCAGCTTCAGAACAGCTCGGGAACACACATTCAATCGGGTCAGGAGGTATGTATGAATAATCGGTTGTATTTTTTTTCCGGACTCTGGATAATCATCCTTGCTACTTCATCAATCCTGCTTTTTCCCGCCTCCGCTGTAGCGGCAACCCATGAGAAACATCAGCCGAATATCGTTTTTATTCTTTCCGATAATCAACGCTGGGACTTTATGGGCTGCGCCGGGCACCCGTTTGTAAAGACACCCAGTATGGACCGGTTGGCAGGCGAAGGCATTCTTTTTAAAAACGCCTTTGTCACCACTGCCATCTGCAGTCCAAGCCGGGCAAGCTTTCTCACCGGGCAGTACGCCCATACCCATGGCGTGAAAAAAAATATCACTGTATGGAATAATGATAACGAGACATTTCTTGAGCTCTTGAAAAAAGCGGGGTACGACACGTCATTTATCGGGAAATGGCATATGCCGGGAAAGCTTCCACGATTAAGAGGGGTTGATCAGTTTGTTACATTTACTATTGAGAAAGGGCAGGGACGGTACGTCAACTGCCCGCTTATCGTTGACGGTGTTGAAACACCATCCCGAAAGGCATATATCACCGAAGAGCTCACCGACTATGCCATTCGATTCATGGCGCAGCCAAGAAAGAACCCTTTTTGCATTTACCTGTCCCACAAAGCGGTTCATCACAGATGGATACCGCCTCCGGACATGGCAGACCTATACCGTGAAGAAACGCCGCCGTTTCCGAGGGAGTATAACCCGTTTAATTTTTCCACCAACGGATACATGTTCGAGGGGATGGGATTCACCCAGGGATTTCCGGCCAGACTTTACAGAAACTACTCGCGCACGGTGACGGCATTGGACCGCGAGATCGGGCGTCTTTTGGAGAAGATCGACGAGTTGGGTATCACGGACAATACCATTGTCATTTTTGCCGGAGACAACGGCTTTTTCTGGGGAGAGCACCAGCTGGCCGGTACGGGACGGTGGGCATATGAAGAATCCATTCGCATTCCATTCATTGTCCGGGCGCCTGGTTTCATGGATCGGAAGGGAAGAAAAGCAAACCAGATGGTTCTGAATATAGATCTTGCACCAACACTGTTGGAAATGGCCGGCGCCCCTGTTCCCGCGGCAATGGAGGGGGAAAGTTTTCTACCGGCTCTTCGGTCTTCCGGAGCTCGCGGTCGAAAAGCCTGGTTGTATGAGTACTTTAAGGACTTTCCATACCGGCCCCCCACCATGCATGCCGTCAGGACAGACACGCACATTTATATTGAGTACCAGGAAAGTAAAAAACCCGAGCTTTATAATATTATAAACGATCCCAGGCAGCTGGATAACATCATAGCTAAACCGGAGAAAAAGCTCCTTGTGGATGAAATGAAACGAATGCTTCGTGAGTTGAAAAAGGGAAACCAGGGTTAGGAGGGCAAATGATGGAAAAGCAGGGTTTTATAAAGCGCTTCTTGGCACCCGTGGCCATACTTTTGGCTGTCATGATCGGTTCGCGGATCATATACTTCAACTCGAGCCTGATCGACAGCCATGCGGTATATCAATTTGTTGCCATTGTATCCGGACTAACACATTTTTTCAGCATCGGGTTCGGCACGCTGTTTATTTATCCCGTGACCTATTTTAATGGCGCCGGAAAAACAGAGCGGATAACCGCATGCCTTATCACGCCTTTTGCATGGAACGTTTTTGAAATTTTTAAGATGGCTAAGGTGTTTCCTTTTCTGGAATCCCTTTACTATGGGCTGAACAGCCTTGCCATTCTGACCTTCACCATGACGCTTGCTTTGATGGGGATATGCGAGATGGTCTGCCGCTGCGTGGTAAAAAGACAGGGCGGAGAGGTGAAGGTGGTTACACCGGCCCCCATCCTTTCCATTATTGCATTGTTTGTTGTCACCTATATTACCGCCCTATGGGGAAATGGCGCCCACTGGTTTTATATCTTCATGAATGGGTATATCGCGCTGTTCATCTCATAGGATGTCGGCTTTTTTTTGAGATCAAGCATCATGCCCTGAGAATTTTGCCGGGGGACACGCCATCGTCAATGAAGGAACCATCATGAACCATTTTTTTCCCGTTCACGAAAACATATCGAATGCCGGCCGGTTTTTCCGGGACCCCGGTGTCTTTATCGGCAGCATCGGATATGGTTCCGGGGTCAAATACAACCATATCCGCCGCCATACCGGGTTCTATCCGGCCCCTGTCATTAATTGAGAATCGCTCGGCGCTTTTGGATGTCATCCTCATAATGGCATTTTCCATGCTGAACAGGTTTTTATCCCGGACATATGTTCCCAGTATCTTCGGGAAGGTTCCCATGCTTGCGGGATTCGGATAGCCGCTGCGCCGCAATATGGCATCGGTTTCAAAAAGACACCGGTCGTACGACAGCACTTTTTCCAATACATCCTGGTTGCTGTCATCGCCGCTGTAGGCTGAGAAAAGCATCAATGCGTCGCCGTTTGTTTCCCGGCTCAACCGAAGCAGCGCCTTGAACGGTGTTGTCTTCCATTTTTTGGAAACCTCGACAATATTCAGGCCGTTCAAATCCCTGAAAGCGTCGGTCACGGCATCCATAATTCTAAAGTCTTTATATATGAATCCCACCAGGCGAAACCCCACTTCAAGCTCAAGTTTCAACCTTAAGACCTTAAAAAAGCTGGAATATCCATCGGGCAGGCTGTCCAGAAACCAGTAGGGAAAGACGACGTTGACAGTTGTGTTTCCGCAGGTATAGGGAAAGGCGTCCACCATAACGTCCACACCGTCGTCAATGGCCCTGTCCACCAGTTCAAGGCCCTGGTCCGCCAGGTGCCAGGAATGTCTTCCTACAAAAATAAAGTGGGAAAGCTGAAGTTTTACCCCGGTCTTTTCGGCAATGGTGATCATTTCCCTGATGGCTCTGATATTGTGGGGCTTCATATAGGTTACCGGATACACAGGCGATAGTTTGCTCAATGCTTTCATGTGGACGGTGACGGGCTTTCCGGCGCTGGCCGCCACCCGGCAAAACGCCTCCAGCTCGTCCATATCGCAATACATTCCCGGGTCATATCCAAGTCCGAAACTCAGTCCGCACGCCCCTTCGTCTAGAGAAACCCGGGTCATCTCGAGACTCTTGTCGAGTGCGCTTGAACTCAATTTCGTCCTGCCGCTTCCGAAAGCGCAATACCGAAGTGCTACATGGCCCACCAGTTCGGCGATATTCAGCGCGGGCGGATTCTTTTCCATGCAGTCCAAATATTCCCCCATGGAATGCCACTGATAGTCAAAGGGTTCTTCTGCAAGGAGTCGTGAAAGAAAATTATCAAGAAACACTTTACTTTCCCTTGTCACAGGAGCAGGCGAAAATCCGCAGTTGCCCCCGACAATGGTTGTAATACCCTGCTCCAGGGAGTGCTTTAACAGGTTTCTGCTCCATGAATGGGGGATAAGCCAGTCGGAATGGGAATGCATATCGACAAATCCCGGAGAAACAATGCAGCCCGATGCATCTGTTTCGTTTTCGACAATGGGAAGATCATCATTCTCCTGGAATACGGCAGTGATGGTGTCTTTTTCAACCAGAACATGCCCTTTGAAGGATGGCCTCCCGGTCCCATCAACAATAGTTCCGCCCTTAATTAAACGTGTTTCCATGAACAGATTCTTATCCCCCTGTTTTGTATGTCGCAAAAACAGACATGCGTTTTACCTGAAACAACAACCACGCTGTCCAATACATCAAATTTTCATTTGAGAATCAAAGAAAAAAAGAACACACAAATCAACTTCATTGCCATCCTCGCTTAATATCTTGTAATTACACATAGGTTTTTTCCTGTTTTAGGCTTGACACCTGGAGGGGATTCGGTCATATTAAGCCATGTTCCGGACATTATTTTCGGCAAGATTACGCATATCCCTTAGAAAAAAATTACCGTGAAAGTGATTACAGCGATAAACTGAAGTCTGCAACAGAATAAAATGGACATACCTGACAATTCGTTTATCCTTCTTATTTGTCTTTTTCTTTCGGCCTTCTTTTCGGGAGTTGAAACCGCTTTCGTATCCCTTTCAGATATCAGAATTCAGCACCTGGTGGAGGAGCAAAAGAGGGGGATCGCCCTTGTTAAAGCACTGAAAGACAACTATCATCGGCTGATCATCACCATACTGGTGGGCAACAACCTGGTCAACATTGCGGCATCCTCCATCGCAACATCCATTGCCATCGACATATTCGAGTCGAATGCCATTGGCATCGCAGTGGGGATCATGACGCTGGTGATCCTTATTTTTGGAGAAATCATACCCAAAAATATTGCCATCGCAAAAAATGAGATGATTGCCATTGCAGCGGCACCGGCCATCCAGGCACTTCAGTACATCTTTTTTCCGGTTATAAAACTTCTTGAGATGTTTACACTTATTATTTCAAGGCCATTTGAAAGCGGTCAGGACCCCATCATCACCGAGTCAGAAATTAAATCCGTCGTGACCCTGGGAGAGGAAGCCGGGGAAGTGGAAGAGGATGAGCGTATTATGATCCATAACATTTTCCGCTTCAGTGATCTTCAGGTGAGTGAAATCATGACGGACCGGACAAAAATATTTTCCATCGATACGGAATCAAATATTGCGGATGTCATCCATGATATCATCCTAAAGGGGTTTTCCAGAATACCGGTTTATAATACCGACCCGGACAACATTGCCGGCATTCTTTATATTAAAGATGTATTAAAGGCATTTTCCAGCAATGAAGACAATACGACCATTAAGAACCTTGTCCGGCCGGCGATGTTCATACCGGAAACCATGCTCCTCGATGATCTGCTTCAGGAATTTCAAAAAGAAAAAATTCATATCGCCCTTGTGGCTGACGAACATGGAGGTATCAGTGGCCTTATCACGATTGAAGACGTTTTGGAGGAGATCGTCGGTGAGATTTATGATGAAACCGATAGAGAACATATCATGGTCCGCAAAGTGGGGAACTTCAAAAGCGTCGTCAAAGGTGAGGCGGAGATTGAAGAAGTGAACCGGGAACTGGGTCTTGGTTTGGACGAACAGGGCGACTACGAAACCATATCCGGGTTTATCCTTTCCCACTTAAGGCGTATACCTGAAACCGGTGAGGAACTTAACATTGACAATGCGGTGATCCGCGTTACAAAAGCAGATGAGAAGCGCATTGTCGAAGTCGAGATAGAAAAAAAAACTGATGCTGAAGACATAGACGGATAAGCCATTTTATGAGTTAGCAGCAAATATTTCACGGGTTATCCTGTTTGAATTATTATATTATCGCAAATTTTAGCTTTTTCTGCCATACTGGTATTCCTTTCTATCTTCAACCTGTCACCGCCATTTCCGAATCAGGACGGAATTGTCTTCCGGAATACAAAATTGTCTAATCCCTACCAACAGCTTGACCTGAATTACATCTTTGTTGTATACAAAATATTTTTACCGAATACACGATACCTGTGTAGATAGATATCCTGACGGCCAAAAAAACAGTAGCGTTCTTCAGCCCCGCTGGGATAAACAGCATTTAAATTTGGCAAGAGGGCGATTTTAAAACGGTAAAATCAGTCTAAGATTTTACCAGGGAGGTTTTTATGACGGAGACAGCAAAGTTAATTGTTGATGGCAACACCTATGAACTGCCTGTTATTACAGGCTCTGAAAATGAAAAGGCAATTGATATAAGAACGTTAAGGGCGAAAACCGGGTATATTACCTATGACCCCGGCTTTGGCAGCACCGGAAGCTGTCAAAGCTCCATAACGTTTATGGATGGCGAAAAGGGAATTCTGAGGTACCGCGGAATTCCCATTGAACAGCTCGCAGAGCGCTCCACGTTTGTTGAAACCGCGTATCTGCTGATACACGGCTCATTGCCGACCCGGGAGGAGCTGACGAATATTCGTGTGGTCTTGAACGACCAATCCATGGTGCATGAGGATATGCAGGAGTTCTTTTCCAATTTCCCGAGCAGATCCCATCCCATGAACATTTTATCGGCCATGGTGAATGCCTTGAGGAGTTTTTACCCGGAGTTGATGACGACAGAAGAGTTGATTGAAAAAACCATGTTGCGCCTTATCTCCAAGGTTAGAACACTCGCCGCTATGTCATATAAAATATCAAGGGGCCACAAGGTCGTTTATCCAAGACCGGACTATACATATTGCCAGAATTTTCTTAATATGATGTTCGACAGCCCTGTCAATCCCTATATCCCCGACGATGATATTGTAAAGGCGCTTAACCTGTTCTGGATACTTCATGCCGACCATGAGCAGAACTGCTCCACTGCGGCGGTAAGGGTTGTGGGGAGCGGGCGTGTCAATATTTATGCATCGGTGTCCGCAGGCATTGCCGCGCTGTGGGGGCCATTGCACGGAGGAGCAAACCAGGCGGTCATTAGCATGCTGGAAGAGATTCAGAAAAGCGGCGGTGATGTCACCAAAGCGGTTCAAAAGGCAAAAGATAAGGATGATCCGTTCCGCTTGATGGGCTTTGGCCACAGGGTTTATAAAACATATGATCCCCGTGCGAAGATTATGAAAAAGACGTGTGACAAGGTTCTCTCTAAATTCAATATAAAGGACCCGCTGCTTGATATCGCCCGACAACTGGAAGAAGTGGCATTGAAAGACGACTATTTTATTGATTACAACCTGTATCCAAACGTTGATTTTTACAGCGGCATAGTATTGAGAGCCATGGGCATTCCAACAAATATGTTTACTGTCATGTTTGCCATAGGAAGGCTTCCGGGCTGGATTTCCCAGTGGAAAGAAAGCATGGATGATCCCCACTGGAAGATTAGCCGACCCAGACAAATTTATATCGGAAAAGCCAAAGAGGACTATATCCCTATTGATGAAAGATAGGCTGACGTTGCCGGGCCGAGAGCTATACGTTGATGTAGCGGTTGCTGTTCCTGTTTACAAAACCTATACCTATGCGGTAACGGATCCCTTTAATTCCATGATCTCTGTTGGAAAAAGGGCGCTGGTTCCGTTTAAGTCCCGAAAGCTGACCGGGTATATCCTTGGAGAAAGCCGGCCGGGCAGTGACATCAAAGCTAAATGCATTCTGGACGTTCTTGATGATGAGCCTCTTTTTCCCGAATCCATGGTGCCGTTTTTTAGATGGATATCAGACTATTATATTCACCCCATAGGAGAAGTGATCCAAGGGGCGCTCCCATCCGGAATAAACATATCCGACCATATCGTAGTTGCGGCGACCCGGAAGGGAAGGGACGCTTTAGAGCAGGAAGCGCTGACCGGCTTGAAACATGATGTCCTGGGCTGCCTCGGGAAGGACACACTGCCTAAGAGGTATCTTTGCCGGAGGCTCAAGGGTGATATCCCCAATGTTTTGCTGAAACAGATGGAAGCTGACGGTTATATTGAGATCCGGAGGCTGCTGGAAAAATCAAGGACAAGGGCAAAAACCGAACCCTATCTTTCCCTGCCGGAAGGTGTTCGGGTATCGAGTCTTCCCCGGGACCGTTTCTTCGGCAAACGAAAACATATAATCAATTTTATTCGAGAAAAAAAAGAGGTTCCGAAGAAACACCTGATGTCCTTGATTCCCGACGCAAAGGGACTGCTTCGCTATCTTAAAGCAAACAATTATATCAAAGAAACAAAAAAACCGGTGTTTCGCGATCCGTTTGGCGAAGCTATACCGCCGGATACCCCTCCTCCTCTGACAGGAGAACAGGATGATGCCGTTAAGGCGGTGGTGGCAACCCTTGGAAAAGGGTTTAACGGTTTTCTTCTGAAAGGCGTCACGGGCAGCGGAAAAACAGAAGTGTATATGCGTGTCGCGCAAGAAGCACTGAGCATGGGACTGACCGTCATTGTCCTTGTTCCGGAAATATCCCTGATTTCACAAACCGAAAGGAGATTTCGGGCAAGATTTGGGCAGTATATTGCCGTTCTGCATAGTGCGCTGTCGTCGGGAGAAAAGTATGACCAGTGGCGGAAGATTAGGGGTGGGGATATCAGGATTGTCATCGGGGCAAGATCTGCCATTTTTGCGCCATTGGACAGCACCGGCGTCATTATTGTTGACGAGGAGCATGACTCATCATACAAGCAGGAAACCGGCCTTCGCTATAATGCCAGGGACCTGGCCATTGTCAGGGCAAAGCAGCTTGGGGCGGTTGTGTTGCTCGGCTCGGCAACGCCGTCGATTCAGTCGCTGCACAATGCCTCCATGAAGAAACTATTCCTTCTTACGCTTTCCAAACGAGTGAACCGGCGGCCATTGCCTGACGTCACCATTGTTGACCTGGGGGAATACCGTGATGCCGCCGGTATCAATCATTTTATTACACCGGTGCTCCATGATGCCATGAAGCATACCCTGGAAAGAAAAGAGCAGGTGATTCTTTTTCTGAACAGAAGAGGGTTTGCAAGTTATCCGGTATGCGCTTCATGCGGCGAAGCCGTGCGCTGCAGAAACTGCGATATAACACTAACATTTCATAAACATATTCATGCATTTAAATGCCATTTATGCGGGTTTTCAAAAGCAGCGGTTTCCCAATGCGCCACCTGCGGCTCATCCTCCATAAAAACACTTGGCGTGGGGACAGAAAAAATCGAAGACGGTGTGAAAAAACTGTTTCCCGAGGCAAGAACGGCAAGGCTTGACAGAGATACGACAACACGGAAAGCTTCTTTGCTGGGTATATTAAAGGGGCTCAGGAATCATGACATCGACATACTGATAGGCACCCAGATGGTGGCCAAAGGGCATGATTTTTCTAATATCACACTTGTCGGGATTATCTGTGCGGACCTCTCGCTGTCTTTCCCGGATTTCAGGGCAGGGGAGCAGACATTTCAACTGCTGGCCCAGGTTGCCGGCAGGGCGGGCCGCGGAAAGAGGCGGGGTCATGTCATCATGCAGACATACAATCCGTCGCACCTTTGCATTGCAAATGCCAGAAACCAGGACTGCGAGGGGTATTTTCAATATGAGAAAGAATTCAGGAGTGCACTGGGGTACCCTCCTTTCTCACGCCTTGCCCAGCTTCAAATATCAGGAAAAAACCGGGAAAAGACCCAGGTTCATGCCCAGAGAACAGGGGTCGTATGCAAAGAGGCGCTGCATGGCGACTCATCGTTTAAAACCAGGATGGAAATATTAGGGCCGGTTGAAGCGCCGGTGGCAAAAATTAAAAACCGCTACAGGTGGCAGATTCTGTTGAAATGCAGCGAAAGTATGACACTTCACGCGTTTCTTCGACATGTGTTATCCCGGTATGGCTCATTGATGAGGCCGGTGGGGGACATCCGGGTGGATATCAATATCGACCCCATGTTTATGATGTAACCCCATGAAAAAGAGAATCATTTATTTTTTTGCAGAAACCGTCTTGAAACGGAAGCGTTTTGCCGTCCACACTCATCACCGGAACGGCGCCAATAAGTGAATTAGTAATGATCATGTGGTGGCTGAGCATATCATCAGGTGTTGCTTTTTTGGTGCTTATGGTGAATCCCCAGCGTTCCAAAAGTTTTACAACTTCCTTCTGCATGATTCCGGGAAGAACCGCCGATGACCGGGGCAGTATGACCGACCTGTTTTTGACAAGGAGAATATTTGCCGTGTTTGTCTCGGAAATGGTTCCATCCGGATTCAAAACCAGTGCCTCGTCGGCGCCATTTTTCTTGGCCCATTTTCCGGCGAGAAGATAGTACATGTAATTTAATGTTTTATGTGCGGCAAGGGGTGTCTCGCGGGGCTCGGGATATGTGGCAAGGCAGAGCGCTTTTTCAGGTTTATGGGATAACCGGTGGGCATACGGCCTTGCAGTGACCACAAGGCTGTAATTATAAGGCGGCAGGTCCCTGTCCCCGTATGTGGCTGTAATTCGCACGGCTGCCGTTCCACGGTCCAAGCGGTTTGCCTTTAAGACCCTGCGAATTATATCCGGCCAGGTCAAATCCGGCGGTTGATGAAAAAAAAGTGCCGCCCAGGCCGTGTTGAATCGTTCCATATGAGCATCAAGAAATAATGGCGCCCCGTTTTCCGCACGCAGGGTTTCAAAAAAACCATAACCATATAGAACACCCTGGTCGGTGATGGGAAGAAAGGCCTCCCCTTGTTTTTTCAGACCACCGTTTATCCATACTATGGGCGACACCGGGCAGGATTCTTTTTTATCCTCTGGTTTTATTTCCTGGCTAATGGTTGCCGTATTTCCCGGGCCATTAAAAATTTCCATCAGCGATTTTCCTTTATGCAGGGTTTCTTCAAATTCATCTTCCGGGTCGGAGTCAAATACGACGCCGCCCCCTGCGGAGAAAAATATTCGCTGATTATAAATGGTGGCTGTTCGGATGGCGATGGACAGGTCCATTGTATGATGAAAACTTATGTATCCTATGGACCCGGTATAAATGTGGCGACAAACGGGTTCAAGTTCATCAATGATTTCCATTGATCTTATTTTCGGGCACCCCGTGATGGAGCCGCCGGGGAAAACCGCCCGGATCAAGTCAGCAGAGGTTTTACCGGTGCCAAGTTCACCTTTCACAATGGAGACCAGGTGAAACACATTTTCATAGGCTTCCACCCTTTTATGCTCATCAACATATACCGAACCGCCGTTGCAGACTTTTCCGATATCGTTGCGAAGAAGGTCTACAATCATGGACAGTTCCGCATCGTCCTTATTGCTTTTTATCAGTTCGTGCCTAAAGTTCTCGTCTTCCTCGGGTGTTCTGCCGCGGGGGCGTGTTCCTTTGATCGGTCTGGTTTCAACGGAACGCCCTTTTTGAAGAATGAATCGCTCAGGGGATGTGGAAACAATCTGATGGTCTCCTGCGTGAATAAAAGAAAAGAAAGGGGCGGGGTTTCTTTGAAAAAGGGATTTGAAAAGACCGAAACCGGAGCCGGTAAAACCCATTTCAAAACGCTGTGACATATTGACCTGGTATACGTCTCCGGAAGTAATATACTGCTTTATTTTTTCAACGGACGTCATATACCCTTTTTTTGTGAATACGGATGTAAACCCGTTCCTGTTTCCCGTGAAGCCTTCATCATCCGAAGGAGTTTTGGACAGCTGCCCGAAAAACCAATCTTTTATTTCATTTATGTAAGCGGTTCCCTGGGTTGTTCTAAGGGGAATGCAAAGAGTTGTAGTGCATTGGTTTTTATCATGGACGAGGATGATGCTGTGAGCAAAAAAGCAGATATGCGGCAGAAGTAGATTGTCCACCGCTGTCCTGGGGAGTTTCTCAAGGCAATCCTTTATGTCATAGGAGAGGTATCCCATCAGTCCTGCCTGACAAGGAAGTGCGGGGTCGGATTTGTCGATGCTGCACTGCTCAAGAATAGCGTTAAGGGTGTCAAGGGGGTCTTTTTCAATAAGCAGGGACTCTTTTTCAGAGGAAATGCGCATCCTTTGTCCACGGCCCTTTAGGGTCAACCAGGGGTTGATGCCAAGGATGTGGTGGTTTGAGCTGTCCGTATTTCCTCCACTCATCAACAGTACGGTTCCCGGCAGGGTTGCAAAACAGGCGGCAGCGTCCATAAACGACGTGTTTATGCTGACCTCTTCCCTATGCACCTCCAAGGGGTTCCCGATAAGTTTTCCAATCTCATTCATGATGATAAGGCCCTGTTTTTAAAAAGTTCTCCACCAGAAGGAATCCTTTGTCGGTCATGAAACTCTCCGGGTGAAACTGAACGCCGTGTAAAGGGAAGACAGGGTGGGAAATACCCATGATAACATCGTCATCCGACGTGGCGGTAATGTCAAGGTCTGAATTTTCTGCCGGTTTTATGGCCAATGAATGGTATCTCGCTGCTGAAAACGGCATCGGCATGCCTTGAAACAAATATGTTCCGCCATGGAGGATTTTGCTGGTTTTTCCATGGCGCGGCAGTAATGAACGGACTGTTTGACCTCCGAATACTTCATTTATGCACTGCATTCCAAGGCAGACACCAAGGATCGGCAGTCGTTGATAGAAGGCTCTGATCAAAGGCATGGATATCCCGGTATTGGCGGGTGCGCCGGGTCCCGGGCTGATCAGGATGTAATCCGGTGAGAGATTCCCGACCTCCTCAAGTGTTATTTGGTCACTCCTGAACACATGGATGGATACATTGTACTGCATAAACATCTGCACCAGGTTATACGTAAATGAATCATAGTTATCAATGACAAGAAGTTTGTTATTGCTGCTTAAAAGCACCCTGAGCTCCCAAAAAAGAAAGGCCACCCGACCGATGTCTGGGTGGCCTTTGCCTATTTCATAACCCGGCTTAATCCGATTCAATATATGGATCGGTTAGTTGGTCTAAATTTGGTTTTACATACACCAGCCAAGAAAACGGGTCAAGGCAAAACCGTTTTCTTGGAGGTCAGTTTTTTTTATTTAAAGAATACATGAGGTATAAGCTGAGGAGGGCTAGAATGAGAATGATAACATTATAGAAAAGAAATCGTTTTTCAGGCGTGCTTGAGATAAATCCGGTGTATATGGAAATAAAACAGCCGCCGGAGTCATCGGTGTCTAAATCAAGAGGCATCCCATCGTCGGGGGTAATGCTTTTTTCACCTTCACCTTCAATTTCATTGGTAGAATTTTCATTTACGGCAGATGGCTCCTGATTGGAGGAGGACGCCTGAGAAGTAGAATCATAATCCGCTGATACAAACCTGATCGCGTCCACATTAGTTGTGCAGTCGCTGCTGCCGGAATAAATCACCACACGGGCCGTATCGGTAAACTCAAACTCGCCGATGGAGTTCCACTGGTTTTCACCCGACTGCTGATCCACTTCGGCCGTCAGGAGAAGATAATCGCCGTCATAGATGTCAATGATCACATTGGTACAGCGGTTTTGATAATAGGTCCACCTAAACGCTACTTCATAGTAACCTCTTAACGCTGTTTCAAATTTGTAATCGGCTTCGTCGTCTTTGCTGTATACGGACGTGTTTTCATAAGAGTTTGCTCCGCCGGAAGTTTTCCATGCTCCATCCCATGACGTGCCGGGGTCGCCATTGTCCATGATCAGTTCGGTTGAGGGGGTCGATGAACCCTGGTCCGGCAAATTTTGCCCATCCGAGATTGAATCAGGCAAACTTGAACCGGTCGAGCTTGAACCGGACGGACTTGAATCGGATGAAGTTGAATCGGTCGAGCTTGAATCGGACGGACTTGAATCGGGTGAGGTTGAACCGGTCGAGCTTGAATCAGACGAAGTTGAATCCGGTGGTGTTGGCTCCGGTGGTGCTGGCTCCGGTGGTGTTGGCTCCGGTGGTGTTGGCTCCGGTGGAGTCGGCTCCGGTGGTGTTGGCTCCGGTGGAGGGATTTGAAAACTGACTTCATTTGAATTGACACTCTCAAGTCCGGATGTATTTAAGGCCCTGACAATAGAATAATACAGCTTGTTTTCATCGAGGCCTTCTATTATGCAGCTCGTGGCAGTCCCCTCCCACGCCGGTCGGTTATAATTATAGGATGTGTTTTGCTCCCGGCAAAAAATTTTATACCCGGCAATATCCGGCTCCGTATTTTGAGTCCAGGCCAGCGTAACCTGTCCGGAGAAAGCTGTGTGTGGTATAAGGATGGTCAGGCAAAAAAGGGCGATGCGAACGACTGAAAAAGCGTACAATTGTTTTGTGCAAGTCATTGTTTAATCACGTAAATGTTGCCTTCTGGAGCTTGTGAGCTTAAGCGGCACAAGGCCTTCTTTTTTTCTGGTTATGTAAGGTCTTAGAAAAGGGATACTTTTGAAAGTATAACTATTTCATTGAAATGAGACCCCCCTAATTTTGGAGTCTTTAGAGCAATATTCATGCCCAAGTTTAGTTTTTTCAGAATAACCGTATACCGCAGGTTTCATAAGCCGGTTTTTCAGGTGTTCACCGGCGTGTTAAATTATTCAGATACAAGATATGCTGTTTTTCAGAGATTGTTCCACCATAAATTGCGTTTCTTGATTACGTTTTTTTCACTCGACAGTTACGATTTTTGCACACTTTTATTGCGGCTCTTGCCGGAAATTGATACAGGAATGAAATGAGTGATAAAAAAGGAACACCCATCACCGCAGTGGTTGCAAACATGGATGGTGACATATTCGACGTTGACGGTTTTGCAGCTGTTGGTTCTTCCGGACAATATCTGGCTGTGCTCAACGAGTCGGAAACCATTCCAATTCCCCATGGCGGAGAACTGATGTTTCTTCCGGACCGGGTGCCCATACTTTATAATATGGAAACGGAGTGTTTCGAAGCAAGAACCGAACACCCGGATATTCCAGGGAAGCAGATTTTTCCCGTGGCCGTGTTCAATTCACCCGGGTATGTCAATGCCTTTACGGCTGCATACGAAGAACAACAGGGCGCATCTCTTTTGCCGCTCTTTTCCTATGGGGCGGCGGGGTTTTTAAATGATGATTTCAGATCTGCACTGATACATATAGATGAGGAACCCCGCCAGGATTTAAGATATATGGCCCATGAAACCATCATGGACGGAATAAGGGCGCTCAAACATCGGATGCCGGAAAACCGTTTGAGAGCGCACATTGAGAAATGCGCCCTGGAATACGGCTGCCCGGCGGCAAAAAACTTTTTTATAGGACGCTACGAGGCGCCTCTGCCGACTTCCGGGCAATGCAATGCCAGGTGTGCAGGGTGCATCTCCCTTCAAAGCGGTACACCGATTTCCAGTCCCCAGGACCGAATCGATTTTACTCCCACACCCGGAGAAATTGCCCAGGTGGCACTTCACCATATCGGGTCGGTGGAAAAAAGTATTGTCAGCTTCGGTCAGGGATGCGAGGGGGACCCCCTGATGGCAGCCCGTGTTATCGAGCCTGCCATTAGGAGGATACGGGCGGTAACGCAAAACGGCACCATTAATATGAACACAAACGCGAGCAGGCCGGAGGTCCTTCGGGGCCTGCTGGATGCCGGCTTGGACAGTATACGGGTCAGCATAAACAGTTTCCGACACGATGCATACCACGCATACTTCAGGCCGGTTTCTTATTCGTTTGATAATGTTATCGAGAGTATTGATGTGGCTGGTGAAAAAGGCAAGTTTGTATCCATCAACTATTTGAACTGTCCGGGTATAACGGATACCGAAGAAGAGTTGGAAGCATTGACAACGTTTCTTGATCACCACCGAATTCAACTGATTCAGTGGCGAAATCTAAACGTTGACCCGAAAAAGTACCATGAAATAATAAGAAAGGCCGGAAGCACAGGGAAGCCCGTGGGGATGAGGCGCTTCATCCGGTCAATAAAGGAGGGATATCCTGCTTTGCGCCATGGATATTTTAACCCGCCTAAAGAGACCTTTTAAGCTTGACGACCACAAAACTGTCCATGATTAGCTGGGTGAAATGATGAAGAACACATACCACCAGGGCGATGCCGAACTGGGGAAAAAGAGAAATCTGCAGGATGATTGACAGGGGCAGGGTCTTTTGGCAGCCCATTATTAAAACGCTTTCCCTCTGCCCGGGTTTTAAACGAAAAGCAAAAATGGTCAAAACGCCAACGGCCAGAAGTGCACCATGGAAAACCGCAACACAAATCCAAATGGTAATAATAGACCCGCTGTTGGCCAGTATGGTTGGTCTTGCCTGGGATAGCGCCATCCAGACAATTAAAAGGATGAGGAACTGATTAATATTCTGAAGAAAGGCTCTATTGTTATGAACAACAGAACGGATCACCTGCACAGACCTGGCCGAAAGCCCTATAAATAAAGGAAGAAGCACCAGTGATCCGAGTTTCATCATAATAACGGATTCGTCCATGGCCGCTGTTGCGGAAAAACCGATGAATCCCAAAAGAAATGAAAGAGTTAACGGCACGGTAAATACGGCAACCCCATTTGCTGTGATGGTGGTTACGAGAGCCCCTGCCATGTTGCCTCCTGCTGACCCCGTCATTACGACACCGCTGCTTAGGGTGGTGGGCATTATGGCCACAAGAAAAATGCCTATCTTAATCCCGGTGTCTAAAGAGGTCATACCAAAGACTGTAGAAACGGCTGGTGCGGCAATAAAAATAAGGAAGAGCGACGGGATGATGCTTTTCATATCTTTCACTCCGTCTCTTATTTGATCGGAATCAAGCAAAAGTCCTGAAAACAGAAAGATGAAAAAAATCGCTGCATCAGCCCCATGATTGGATTTGCACCAAACACCTGTCTGTGCGATAATATCAGCACCGTCCATCAATGTTGCGGAAAAAACCACCGCAAGACCCATCAGAAACCAGTAGTTTTTTAATTTATCCAGCATGGTATCCATGCCTATCTCATTTTAAATGAAAAATCACGGAAAAACAGTTGGAACACAATATGTTGTATTTAAACAAGAATAAAATCACATAAATTGTGTTTTTAACTTTACAATTTCAGCATGCCATGTTATGGATTAAGAATCTGAAACGAACGGTTTCGAGCATTTCAACCAAGGGGTCTTGGTTACCATCACCGATAAAATTAATGGGCGGGAGACAGTCTGCTATGAAACTAAAAAAACTTGAACTTTCCGGATTCAAATCCTTTCCAGAAAAAGTCAGTATTGCCTTTCCTCCGGGCATTTCTGCAGTGGTGGGGCCGAATGGATGCGGAAAAAGTAATATATTTGACGCACTGCGATGGGTAATGGGTGAGCAGAGTGTTAAGATGCTTCGCGGAAAGACCATGGAAGATATCATTTTTTCAGGGGCTGACGGTAAGACATCCCTGAACATGGCGGAAGTATCACTGACCCTGACAAATGACAACGGAAGCGCGCCGGAAGAACTTAAGGATTTTTCGGAAATCATGATCACCAGACGGCAATACCGGTCGGGTGAGCGTGCGTATTTTCTTAACAGGAAGCCCTGCAGGCTGAAAGATATTTATAATCTTTTCTGGGGCAGTGGAATGGGTGCCCGATCGTATTCTGTCATTCAACAGGGAAACATCGGCGCGATTACAGATGCCAGCCCGGATGAACGACGATTTTTCATTGAGGAGGCGGCCGGGGTCACGCGGTATAAAAACAAAAAAAACGAGGCCCTTCGAAAAGTTCATGCAACAAAACAAAACCTTTTGAGGGTGAAGGATATCATATTAGAAGTTAACCGGCAGATGAACTCTTTAAAACGCCAGGCAAAAAAGGCGGAGAGATATCAAAGCTATCAAACCACTGCCAGGGAGTTCGAAATACTGGCCGCATTGAATTACTATGATGATTTTTCCCGGCAGATTAACGATACGGATACATTGTTAAAAGAGCTGAAAGATGAAGACGTGGAACACACGTCAAAGCTTAACCGGCTGGATGCGGCAATCGAGGAGATTAAAGTCGAACGGGCGGCAAAAAACGACGAACTGTCATCTCAGAAATCACGCAGATTTGAGCTTCAGAGAAGCGCTGATAAGATTGAGAATGAAGTCCAGCACCTGACAAAAAATAAAGATGTATTCTCTGCTGAAATTGAAGCGCTGGGGTCTGCGCGGACAGAGCTCGAAATGAAAAACAGGCAGATTGCATCGGATATTGATCATTCGGAAAAGGAAATAGAACGCTTTGAGACTGATATGACGGCGCACAGGGAGGCCCTTCAACAAGAAAACCAAAAAACAAATGATTTGAGAGAAGAGCT
>Ga0180436_10001932_pt1 | contig 19979 bp, 10 predicted proteins | sample SS_ome_2_FD_132434 | JGI IMG/M metagenome (GOLD analysis project Ga0180436, IMG submission 132434) | Hypersaline lake sediment archaeal communities from the Salton Sea, California, USA - SS_3_S_2 metaG | ecosystem: Environmental > Aquatic > Non-marine Saline and Alkaline > Hypersaline >...
CGAGCCACGCTGCGGCCGCTTCGCTGCCCTCGTCCGCGAATTGGCTCCAGGCGCGATCCAGCTGCTCCGTCAGCGCGGACGGCTGCGCCGCGCCCGGTCTCGCTCCGTTTCGCCGCCGCGTCCCCATCCGCGCACCTCACTCGATCCCGAGCACCGCCGCCATGCCGTAGCGGCCAGGGGGGCGCTCGAGGGCGAACCGGGCCGCGCGCAGCACGCCCTGGACAAATGCGGCGCGGCTCTCGGCCTGATGCACGAAGACGATCCGCTCGCCGGGACCGGCGAAGATGACCCGATGCTCGCCGACCACGTCTCCTCCGCGCAGCGCATGGATGCCGAGTTCCTGGGGCGGGCGGGGTCCGGTCTCTCCCCGTCGGCCGTAGATCGGCTCGAGGCGCTCGCGTTCGGCCTGCAACGCCGCCGCCCAACGCCGCGCGGTGCCGCTCGGCGCGTCGCGCTTGCGCCGGTGGTGCATCTCGACCAGCTCGATGTCGTACTCGAGCGGCAGACGCCGCGCCGCTTCGCGCAGGAGGTGCTCGAGCAAATGGACGCCGAGCGACATGTTCGGAGCGTGAACGACGGGGATTATCTGTGCCGCCGCCACCAGCTCCGCCTCCTGGGCGGCGTCCAGGCCGGTGACGCCGGAGACGAAGGGACGGCCGAGACGGGCGGCGACGGCCACCGCGCGCGCCGTGGCGGCCGGAAGGCTGAAGTCGATGACGAGCTCAGCCGCGGCAACCGCCCCTTCCAGATCGTCGGTCAGCGCCACGCCGGCGATCATTGTGCCGAGCGCCGGGTGCCCGGCGCGCTCGACGCACGCGGCCAACCGCAGATCGGCGGCCTCTTCCAGGGCCGCCGCCAGCGCCACGCCCATCTGCCCCTGTGCTCCGAGCAACGCGACGCCCGGTCGGGTTTCGCTTCTCATGGTCCCTCCCCGGCGCGTGCCGGTGCGTGCCGTGCTCACGCCGCGTGATACGCCCGTACCGCGGCCCGCAGCCGCTCCCGCGTCTGCGGCTGAAGGGGGGCCAGTGGGAGGCGCGTCGGGCCGACGGCGAAGCCGGCGTCTGCCAGCGCCTGCTTGATCGGCAGCGGATTCGTCTCCAGGAAGAGCGCTTCCGCCAGCGGCAAGAGCCGCCGGTGCCAGCCACGCGCCTCGTCCTGGTGCCCATCACGCACCGCAGCGATCAGCGCGCGCACGTCGCGCGGCACGAGATTGCCCAGCACCGATATCGTTCCCACCGCACCCAGGCAGAACAGCGGGTAGTTGAGCGCATCCTCGCCTGAGAGCAGCTCCAAGCGTGATCCACACAGCCGCTCGATCCAGGCGGCGTGCACCAGGTCGCCGCTTGCCTCCTTGAGCGCGGCGATGCGCTCGACCTCGGCCAACCGCGCGACCGTCTCGTAGTGCAAATGCACGCCGGTGCGCCCCGGCACGTTGTACATCACGATCGGGACGGGACTCGCAGCGGCGGCGGCTCGGAAGTGCGCCTCGAGTCCGGCCTGCGTCGGCTTGTTGTAGTAGGGGGTGATCACCAGCGCCCCGTCGACGCCGAGCTCGCCAAGGCGTTCGAGATTGGCGACCGTCTCGGCGGTCGCATTCGTGCCGACGCCGGGAATCACCTGCAGGCGCCCCTGCGCCTCGGAGACGATGATCTCGATGATGCGCGCACGCTCCTCCCATCCGCGCAGCGTGGCACTCTCCCCGGTTGTGCCGCAGGGAACGAGTCCCTCCGTTCCCGCCTCGACGTGAAAGCGCACCAACTCGCGCAGGGCCGCTTCATTGAGCTCACCTTCTTCTGTAAAGGGTGTCACCAGAGCGACATAGAGACCCGAGAACATCGTGCTACCTCCCGGTGAAGCTGAACGCGCCGCAGCGACGATAGCGCTCCACGGGCGGTGCGGCAAGCGCCGGTCGCCACCCCTCACCCGGCAGCGGATTTGCCCTCCGAATCTCCGGTATGAGACAATACTGAGTTGACCCGATGCCTTTGCTGCAGATCGAGCATGGAGAGGAGATCATCATGGCGTTGAGCATTGCTGTTGCATCCACCTGCCGGGGCCGGTCGTTGCGAGGCGCCCTGCTGGCGGCGCTGGCCGCCTTCGTCGTGGCCGGCGCGCTGCCCGCGCCCGCCGGCGCGGACCCCTTCGCGGAGCTCGACCTTCCCGATCCTCCGGTGCGGCCAGAGATCGCCGCTGAACGGCTGACGCCACGCCCGTGGGAGTACGACCCGGCCCTGGTCGAAGCTCCGCTCAAGGCCGCCTACCATCGCCGGATCGAGCGGGCCGAACGCTGGAACGAGCTGCCGAGTGCCGCGCAGCTCGCGCTCGACGCGCGCTACTACGACCTCACGCTCGCGATCGACCCGGTCAGCGAGCAGATCCAGGGCACGCTGCTCGCCCGGTTGGAAGTGACCGCCGCCACAGCCGATGTCGCCGAGCTCGATCTCGCACCACCGCTGCTCGTCGACGCCGTGACCTGTGCCGGCAGTCCCGCCGCCTATGTCTACGAAGACGAGCGCGTCACGATCACGCTCGACCGCACCTATTCTCAGGGTGAAACGGTCGAAGTCAGCGTCAGCTACCGGGGGACGCCGTCCAGCAGCTACGGCGCTTTCGGCTTCTCCTCGCACAACGGCGATCCGATGATCTGGACGTTGAGTGAGCCATTCGGCGCGCGCTCCTGGTGGCCGTGCGATGACTGGTCGGACGACAAGGCCGACTCGGTCGATCTGCACATCACCGTGCCGAGCGGTCTCATCGTCGCCTCCAACGGGAGCCTGGAAGAGGTCGACTACGGCGCCACGCACGATACCTATCACTGGCATGAGCAGTACCCGATCGCGACCTACCTCGTGTCGCTGGCGATCCATCCCTATCTCGTCTACTCCGACTACTACGTCTATGCCCCCGATGACTCGATGGAGGTGCAGTTCTACGTCTACCCCGACGAGTACGACTACAGCTACGAAATCAACATGATGACCGACGAGATGATCGCCTACTTCGCCACCGTCTACGGTGAGTATCCGTACATCGAAGAGAAGTACGGACACGCTCGCTTCCCATGGGGCGGGGCCATGGAACACCAGACGTGTACGAGCACGGGCGCCTTCTACGAAACGATCATCGCCCACGAGCTCGCACACCAGTGGTGGGGTGACCTCGTCACCTGCGCCGACTTCCATCACATCTGGATCCAGGAGGGGGCGGCAGTCTACTCCGAGGCGCTCTGGCTCGGCCATCGCTACGGGCCGGAGGGCTACTGGGGCAAGATCGACGGCGCCGCCTACTACGGCGGCGGCACGATCCACGTTCCCCAACTCGACGACTGGAACCGGATCTTCGACTACAACCTGACCTACAACAAGGCCTGCTGGGTCTACCACATGCTGCGCCACGTGATCGGCGACGATGCCTTCTGGCAGTTCTGGCTCACGCTGCGCGCCACGCATGGGTTTGACAGCGCCACGACCGCCGACATCCAAGCGGTGGCGGAGCAGGTCTCCGGGATGGACCTGAGCGACTTCTTCCAGCAGTGGATCTACGGGGAGTACTTCCCCGAGTACGAATACGCCTGGGAATCGGTCCCGGTCCGCGACGGCCACGAACTGCACCTGACGGTCGATCAGGTCCAGCGCCACGGGGCTTACTTCCACATGCCGATCGACGTGCGCGTGACGCTCGCGGGCGGCGGGGTCGAGGAGTTCGTCATCGACAATGCATTGGCCCACGAGGAGTACATGCTGGCGATCGCCGGCCCCGCTGAAGAGGTTGCGCTCGATCCGGAGGGCTGGATTCTGAAGCAGGCGCAGGAGCTGGTGACGAGTCCGACCTTCAGCGAGGGCATCTTGCTCGTCAATGGGGTCGACTGGGAGACCTACGGCAGCGAGATCACGAATGCCTACGAGGCCCGTGCCTTCTGGGGCGACCTGCAGATCTCCTTCTGGGACTGCTTTGACGAACCGACCGGCGGCTATCCGGCGACCTTGCCGCCGGCAACCGGTCACGGCCGCGTGCCTTCCTCCACGCTCGGCGACTACGAGACCGTCATCTGGGTCGGCAACAACTACGCCGGCGACCTCGTCTGCTGGATGGAGACGGCCATCCACTCCTACCTGGAGGCGGGCGGGAACGTGCTCCTGATGTCCCGCCACGGCCAGAGCTTCCTCGACACCGACCTGAGCGACTACCTCGGGATCAGCTGGGCCAACGGCACGACGCTCAACAACTGCACCGCGGTGCACGCCGACCTGACGGACATCGCGCGCACCAGCACGCAAACCTACTGCGCCGTCTTTGACCAGAGCCTGAGTCAAGAGACGAGTGAATTGCTCTACATCGACACGAGCTACAATCCCGACCGCGGCATCGGTGTCTGGCGCGCACCGCTCGAGGGCGGAACGCACAACCCGCACGGCGGGCGCTTCGCCTTCCTGAGCGGGCGTCCCTACCGCTGGAACGCGGTCGATCTACGCGCCAACGTCGAGACGATCATCAACGGCCTCTTCCCGACCAGTCCGGGCGCGATCGACCCCGACGCGCCCCCAGGCGCCGAGACGCTCACGCTTCACGCGCCGAGCCCGACGCTCGGCGGCGCGCAGATCGGCTTCTCGCTCCCACGCGCCGGCGACGTGCGCCTCGCGGTCTACGACAGCCAGGGACGGCTGGTCGAGACGCTGCTGAGCGAGCCGCGGCCCGCCGGGGAGCATCGGGTCGTCTGGCCGGGCGAGCGCCGCGGCGGGCCAGCGGCTGCAACCGGCATCTACTACGTACGCCTCGAGCACGAGCGGGAGACGGCAGCCACGCGAATCCTGCTCTTGCCCTAGCCCGCCGTCGCGGGGGCGGGCCGCTCGCGCCCGCCCCTGCCGCGGCCGTTCGAGGCGGGGAGACAGCCGGCCGCTCGCGGCTATCCTGCGTCAAACCAGGATCCTAGCGGGGCGCCCGGCTGGGCCGTCCCTGGCGGCGCCGCACAGGCGCCCCGCGAGAAACGGCCGGAAATTGACACCGACCCGCAAGCCATAGTAGAATCAACACGTTAGACGGGTCGTGCCTCTGGCGGGCTACGCACGCACCCTCGGTTTCGGCATCCACGGCTCTTCTGAGTTGCAGACGAACGCCCACGCCGGGCGACGATCTCACCGCAGAGGCGCTGTCCACATCTGGCTCACCTGTCGCAGGAAAGGCGGTGCAAGCATGGATCGATCCAGCATCCTCTTGATCACACTTCTCGCAGCCTTGATCGGCCTCCTGGCGGTGCCGGCGCTCGGCTCCGCGGCCGAGCTCGACCCGCGGGTCCAAGCCGAGCTCGATGCCAAATCGCCGCACGAGTATCTCTCGGTGATCCTGTTCATGGCCGACCAGGCCGACGTGGCCGGTCTCGACGCCGAGCTGAAACTGCAGCGCGCGAGCCGCGACTACCGCCACGAGGCGGTCGTCACGGCGTTGCAGGAGGCGACGGCTTCGCAAACCGAGCTGCTCGCGTTGCTCGAGGCCGAGCAGGCGCGCGGCGAAGTCGCCGGATTCACGAGCTACTGGATCTCGAACCTGGTCGTCGTCAAGGCGACCAAGACGATGGTGCTGCGACTCGCGGCGCGCGACGACATCGCACGCATCGAGCCCAACTTCCGCGTCGAGTTGATCGCACCCGAGCAAACGGGTCCCCAGGATGATCCGGGCGCCAAGGAGTCCGCTTCGCTCTCGCGCGGCGTCGGCGTCACCAACAGCGTGCGGGCAACGAATGCCGACCAGGTCTGGTACGAGCTCGGCATCACCGGCGCGGGCACGATCGTCGCCAACTGCGACACCGGGGTCGACGGCGATCATCCGGCGCTCACCGACCGCTGGCGGGGCAACTTCGCGCCGGCGAGCGAGTGCTGGCTGACCCTGATCGGCGGCAACCCGAACTACCCGGAAGACGATGGCAATCCGAGCCACGGGACGCACGTGATGGGCACGATCACGGGCTTGGGCGCAGCGACCGAAGATACGGTCGGCATCGCCTGGGGCGCGCTGTGGATCGCGACCGATCCGATCAACCAGGGGGTCAGCTCGGGCTTCGACAATGACATCATCACCGCCTTCGAGTGGTTCGCCGATCCGGACGGCAACCCGGGAACGCTCGACGACGTCCCCGACGTCGTGCAGAACTCCTGGGGCGTGATGGAGGAGTTCTGGCCCCAGTATGACAACTGCGACTCGCGCTGGTGGAACGTGATCGACAACTGCGAGGCGGCCGGCGTCGTCACGACCTGGTCGGCCGGCAACGAGGGCGACGACTTTGGCGACGAATCGTTGCGCTCCCCCGCCGACCGCGCCACGACGGCAACCAACTGCTTCGCCATCGGCGCGGTCAACGCCGAGGACTACAGCTTCCCCTACCCGCTGGCCTCGTTTTCGAGCCTCGGGCCGACCGGCTGCGATGTCGAGCCGGATCTGAAGATCAAGCCCGAAGTCGTTGCCCCGGGCGTCAATGTCTATTCGTCGGTTGACGGTGGCGGCTATCAGGGCGGCTGGAACGGCACCTCGATGGCCGGGCCGCACGTCGCCGGCGTCGTCGCGCTAATGCGCGAGGCGAACCCGGATCTCGACGTCGTCACGATCAAGGAGATCCTGATGGCCACGGCGGTCGACCTCGGGCCGCAGGGCGAGGAAAACAGCTACGGCCATGGCTTCATCGACGCCTACCAGGCAGTCTTGGCCGTGATGAGCGGCTTCGGCCGGATCGAGGGCACGGTGCTCAACGCATCCGACGGCTACACGCCGGTTCCGGGTGCGCTGGTTGAAGTGCCTGAGGCAGACCGCGCGACGACGACGGCCGCAGACGGCACCTACTCGCTAATGGTCCCCGCTGGGACTTATGATGTCGGCGCGAGCCATCCGAGCTTCTCGCCAGTCATTGAGTCCGGCGTCGTCGTCGACGAAGACGCGACTGTCGTCCTCGACTTCGATCTCGACGACATCGGGGCACCGGAGATCCACAACACGACCGAGCAGCGGTCGACGGAGGATGAGACGGGGCCGTACACGATCGAGGCGACAATCACCGATTTCTCCGCCCTGACCGAGACGGCGCTCTACTACCGCACCAATGGGGGCGCGTTCCAGATGCTGACGATGGCGGCGCAGGGCGCCGATGTCTACCGCGCCGACATCCCGGGCCAGCCGCACACGACGCACGTCGAATACTACGTCACGGCGGCCGATGTCGTCCCCAACCGGGCCAGCGATCCGCCCACCGCACCGGATGAGCTCTACGACTTCTACGTTGCACCGATCGTCGACATCTTCGCCGACGATATCGAGAGCGGCGCGCCCGACTGGACGCACGGCAACGTGGAGCCCGGCTTCGGCGACCAGTGGCACCAGAGCACGCAGCGCAACTACACCCCGGGCGGCACGACGAGCTGGAAGTGCGGCGACACGGGCAGCGGCGACTACGCGAACCTGCTCGACGCCGGCCTGGTGACGCCGGAGATCGAGCTCGGACTCGACTCCTATCTCCACTTCTGGCACTGGATGGACGCCGAGACGAGCAGCGCCTATCCCGAGTACGCCTACGACGGCGGCCTGATCGAGATCTCGATCGACGGCGGACCGTACGAGCAGATCACGCCCGTGGGCGGCTACGACTATCTCGTGCGTGAGGGGGGCACGCCCGGGCCCTTCGCCCCGGAGACGCCTTTCTTCTCGGGCAGCCATGGCTGGGAGGAGGTCCATTTCGACCTCTCCGGCTACGAGGGATCGGCGCGCATCCGCTTCCGCTTCGGATCGGACGGCGCTGCTGCGGCCGAGGGCTGGTACCTCGACGACATCGTCGTCGACGGCTTCCAGATCGACTTCTCCGCCGTCGATCCGGTGCGCCCGCGGGCGGGGCTCGCCTTGCAGCCGGCGGATCCAAACCCGTTCCTGGGCTCCACGCGGCTGCACTACCGCACCGGCGAGGCCGCCGATGTCCTCTTGCAGGTCTTTGACGCGAGCGGGCGCCTGGTTCGCACACTCGTGCGTGGCACGCAACCGGCGGGCGATCATACGGCGGTCTGGGACGGGCGCGACGGCGCCGCCCGCCCGGTCGCAGCCGGCCTCTACTTCTCGCGCTTGCAGGTCGGACACGAGGTCTTGACCGAGAAGGTGATTCTGGCGCGCTAGCCGGCCGGCGGCCGCCGCGGTGGCCACGGTCAGGCTGGGGCACGAGCGGCCGGATGGCCGTTGGCGACGCGCGAAGGAGGGCCGCCCGAGGGCCCTCCTTCCCATCTGCAACTCGAAAGGCGGTACCATCATGCTAGCCGGTCGATTGATGCTGCTGGGGATCGTTCTCCTGCTCACCCTCCCCGCCCTCCCCCCGCCGGCCGCGGCAGCCGAACTCGCGCCCGCGTTCGCGCAGTGGCTCGAGCGCGTCGACCCGAACGAACCGGTGGCAGCGATCCTGTTTCTGCAGCAACAGGCGGACGCCCCTGGCCTGGCGCGGCAGCTGCGCGCCGCCGGTGCCTCGCGCGCCGAGCGCCACGCCGCGGTCGTCGCCGCCTTACGCGAAACGGCCCGCGCTACCCAGACGCCGCTGCTGGCAGACCTCGCCGCCGCGCAGGCGCGCGGCGAGGTCACCGACTACCGGTCCCACTGGATCGCCAACCTGATCGTCGTGCGGGCGACCAAGGACTACCTCATCAGCCTGACGCCACACGCGGCGATCGCCACGATCGAGGCGCTGCCGCGCCCGGTGCTGATCGCGCCGCCGGCGAGCGCGGGCCGGCCCGGTGCGGGAGCGGCGGAGGGTCCCGCTTCCGGCGGCCGCGTCGGGCGGGGGATTGGGGTCACGCCCGGTCTGCAAGCGATCGAGGCCGACCGCGTCTGGCGCGAGATGGGACTGACCGGGGCCGGGATCCTGGTTGCCAACTGCGACACGGGGGTCGACGGCAAGCACCCGGCGCTCGCCGCCCGCTGGCGCGGCAACTTCGCCCCCCCGAGCGAGTGCTGGTTGGACGTGATCGGCACGAACCCCTCCTTCCCGGTCGATGACGACGGCCACGGCACGCACGTGATGGGCACGATCACCGGACTCGGCGCCGCGACCGGAGACACGATCGGCGTCGCCTGGAATGCGCGCTGGATCGCGAGCAACGCCATCGGCCAGGTCGTCAATCCGGATTTCGACAACGATATCATTGCCACCTTCGAGTGGTTCGCCGATCCGGATGGCGATCCCGGTACGACGGCGGATGTACCGCACGTGATCGAGAACTCGTGGGGCGTCGACGAGGACTTCCCCGGCTACGAAGACTGTGACAGCCGCTGGTGGGCGGTGATCGACAACTGCGAGGCCGCCGGCGTGGCGACCGTCTGGTCGGCCGGCAACGACGGCCCCGAGTACTACACGATTGGCTCCCCGGCCGATCGCATCGCGAGCCCGACAAGCTCATTTGCCGTCGGTGCAATCGATGCGACCAATCATGCTTTCCCGTATCCGATCGCCGACTTCTCGAGCCGCGGCCCATCGGGTTGCGACAGCGTGACGCTCAAGCCGGAGGTTGTCGCTCCCGGCGTCGACGTCTACTCGAGCGTCCCGGGCGGAATCTACCAGGGCACCGGGTGGAGCGGCACATCGATGGCCGGACCGCATGTGGTCGGTACGGTGGCACTGATGTGCGAGGCGAACCCCGGTTTGACCGTGGACGAGCTCAAGCAGATCCTGATGGACACCGCTGTCGATCTCGGCCGGCCGGGGGAAGAGAACAACCATGGGTGGGGCGTGATCAACGCCTACGCCGCCTGTCTCGCCGCGCTCGGTGAGCACGGCACGGTGACCGGCAGCGTCGGCAATGCCAGCAATGGCGGCACGCCCGTGCCCGGCGTATCCGTCGGACCACTGGCGCTTCCGCGGGCAGTGCCGACGGGCGCTGACGGCGCCTATGGGATTCTCTTGCCGCCGGGGACATACACGCTCGAAGCGAGCCACCCGAGCTTCATCCCCGACAGCGAGCCAGACGTGACGGTCCTCGTCGATCAGACGGTCGTCGTCGATTTCGCCCTCATCGACATTGGCCCGCCCGAGATCACGGCGACGACCGAGCTCGAGGCCCTCCCCGACGCGACCGGTCCGTACGTGGTCGAGACCACGGTCAGCGACTACTCCGATCTCGGCTCCGTCACGCTCTACTACCGGGTCGACGGCGGGCTCTTCAGCGCCGTGCCGATGAGTGCCGTTCGGTCCGGCACGTATCGGGGCGAGATTCCAGGTCAAGCCTTCGGCAGCTACGTCGAGTATTACGTCGAAGCGACCGACGTGGCGCTCAACAGCGCCATCGACCCCGCTGCGGCACCGGGCGAGCTCTACGGCTTCTACATCGCCAACCTGCAGATCCTCTTCACCGATGACTTCGAGACGGGCTCGCCGGGCTGGACCCACGCGGCCGAGACCCCCGGTTTCGGCGACCAGTGGCACCCGAGCGAGCTGAAGAACCACACGCCGGAGGGCCTCTTCTGCTGGAAGTGCGGCGACACGCTGCTCTGGAACACCTACACCGACTCCCTCGACGCCACGTTGACGACGCCTCTGATCACGCTGGCAGAGAACGCGCAATTGCGCTTCTGGCACTGGATCGAGGCCGAGTCGAGCTACGCCTACCCGGGAGAGGCGTACGATGGCGGCCGGGTCGAGATCGCCCCCGCGGGCGGGAGCTGGGAGATCCTCTATCCGCTCGAGAACTACAGCCACGCCGTCCGCATCGGCAGCGAACCGGGCCCCTTCGTATCCGGCGCGCCGCTCTACTCGGGTGTCTACGAATGGCGGGAGGTGCGCTGCGACCTGGGCGCCTACACCGGTGAGGTGCAACTCCGTTTCCGCTTCGGCAGTGACGGCGAGGGCGCGCTCAAGGGCTGGTTCATCGACGACGTCCGCGTTGTCGCGCTCGATCTCGAGCTCTCCGCCGTTCCCGATAGGAATGTCGGCGAGCGGCTCTACCTGGCCGGGGGCCAGCCGAACCCCTTCTTCGGGGAGACACGCCTGCGCTTCCACTTGCCGCAGGATGCCCGCCTCGAGCTGGCGGTCTTCGACCCGACCGGCCGCCGCGTGCGCACGCTGCTCGACGGTGCGCAAGCGGCCGGCTGGCACGTGCTCGCCTGGGACGGACGCGACGACGCCCACCGGCTGCTGCCGGCAGGCGTCTATTTCTCGCGCCTCAAGGTCGGCCGCGCGGAGGCGACGCACAAGCTGATTCTGGCGCGCTAGTCGCTTCGAGCGGCGCGGCGACCGTGTCCCCGCGGAGGGGAGAGCCGCGCGCACATCCGGTGCGCGCGGCTAGGCGGTTTCCGGAACCGCGGCCCGCAGGCGCGCCAAGTACGTGCTACGCTCACCGGGCGTCAGGTTCTCGCCCCCCTTCTCAACGAGAATCCCGACCACGTGCTCCGCGTATTGCAGCTTCTCCTCATAGCTGATGTTCTCCATCAGCCGCCGCATGCAGCCGGGCATCATCTCCATCTGCCGGGCGGGGATCTTCTCGCGTAGTTCAGGACGCTGCTCCAGAATGCGCGTGAACATCTGCTCCTTCTTCTCGACCATCTTCTCCGCCGGCACGACCGACAACATGCCGGACATGAACGGGCCCATGATGCGCGGCATGATCTCCATCAAATCGATCTGCTGACCTTGCTCGGCGAGGATCGCTTTGATTTCGGAGAACATCATCGGCATCATCGTGAGCATCATCTTCGGCATCATCTCGACCATACTGATGCCCTCCATCATCTTGGGCATCATCGTCGCCATCATCTCCTGCTTCTCCGCCGTCGTCATGTCCGCCATCATCTTGGCCATGGCACTGTCCATCATCGCTTCTTTCTCTTCCTTGGACATGCCCTTCATCATCTTGCCCATCATCCAGTCCATCATCCCCATCGCGGCAATCCTCCCCTCAGCCAGGGTCGCTGATCCTCTTGCGTGTTCGTCCCATCGTGCTCTTCGGCTTCAGTTTCCACTGCGACTTCTGCTTCGGCTTCAGCGGCGCTTTCACTCTAGCTTCAGCCTCCCGCGTCAGCGCCCTTCGCCCCCGTTCTGCCGGCCGCGCAGGATCGACTCGATCCGATCCGCGGCCTCGTCGACGACGCCCAGAACGGCGTCCAGGCGTTCGGCTCCCAAAGGTCCCAAGCGCAATGCGCGACCGAGCGGGCGCACGATGCGTCCCACGTGATCTTCGAGCAACTCGCGCTCCTCCTGCATCGCCTGGTCGGTACCGGCACCGAAGCGAGCATAGATCTCGGCCAGCTCGGCTCCGCACTCGCTTAGCTGCCTGCGCCCGACGGCGGTGATTTCGTAGACTTTGCGTCCGCCGGCGGCCCGCCCGCGCGCAAGGCCCAGCTCTTCGAGGAGCTGCAACGTGGGGTAGATCGTGCCCGGACTCGGGTGGTAGCGGCCGCCGGTACGCTGCGCGATCGCCTGCATCACCTCGTAGCCGTGCGTTGGCCTGCGCCGGATCGCGTCGAGCACGAGGTACTTGACGTCGCCGCGTTCAGCGCGCGGCGGGGGAGCGAGCGCCATGCCGAAAAACGCGGCCTCCCCCTCCTGAGCGGGAGGGAACCGCCCGCGGAAGGGGCCACATCCGCCCATGCGGAAGGGCGGACACGGAGGGCGGAAGTCGTTTGGTCTCACCAAGCTGCCCTTTCGATATATCGTTATGACCTATCGGAACGATATATCATGAAAGGACTGCCGTCAACCCCCATGGGTCAGATTCCGAGGCTCCGGCGCACGAGCGATGCGATGTCGACGATCTTCATCGTCTCGTCCAGGTCCCGCCCCTTCAACCCGTCGGTCAGCATCTGGAAGCAGAAGGCGCATCCGACGGCGATCGTCTCCGCGCCGGCGGCGACCGCCTCGTCGACGCGATGGGTGTAGGTCCGCTGTTCGCCCTGGTCGATGTCCATCCAGAAATGGCCGCCGCCGGCGCCGCAGCAGAAGCTGCGATCGCCGTGACTCGCCATCTCCCGGAGATCGCACCCGGGCAGCGCGCGTAGGAGATCGCGCGGGGGGGCATAGATGCCCTGATAGCGGCCGAGGTAACAAGGATCGTGGAAGGTGACGCGCGCATCGACCGGCTGCTCAGGCTTGAGCCGCCCCTCGCGCAGCCACTGCGCCAAGAGCTCGCTGTGATGCATCACGCGGAAGTGGCCGCCGAACTGCGGGTACTCGTTCTTGAACACGTTGTAGCCGTGCGGGCACGAAACGAGCAGGATATCGAACTCGCGCGCCTTGAGCGCCTCGACCGTCTGCTTGGCGGCGGTCTGGAAGAGGTTCTCGTCGCCAAAGAGCCGCGCCGGATCGCCACAGCAGTTCTCGTCCTTGCCGAGGTGCCCGAACGTGACGCCGGCGTGCTTGAGGATCGCCACCATGTCTTCGGCGATCGCATGCTTCTCCGGATCGAAGGTCGTCGCACAGCCGATCCAGTAGAGGATCTCGACTTTCTCCCCCGGCTTGACGACCGGAAGGCCGAGCTTCTCGACTAGGTCCATCCGTTCCGCTTGCGCGCCGAAGGGGTTGCCCTGGGTCTCCATCGTCTTGAGCGCCCGCCCCGCCTCGGTCGGAACCGCGCCCTCCATCATCACCTTCGAGCGGCGCAGCTCGGTGAAGAGGTCGACGTGTTCGATGCCGGCCGGACAGAGCGTTTGGCACGCGTGACAAGTACGGCAGTGCCAGATGAAGTTCTCATCCTCGAAGACCGTACCCTCGGCGCCCTGGATCTCAAACGACTCCGGGTCGCGCTCCTCGAGCTGGTCGCGTGTATCGGTAATCAGGCGCCGCGGGCTCAGCGGCTGCGCCACCTGCCGCGCGGGGCAGACCTCGTCGCAGCGCCCGCACTCGATGCAGGCGGCCAGATCGAGCCGCTGCTTCCAGGTCAGATGCGAGCTCGCTCCGACACCAAGCGCGAAGTCGTCGTCGACGTCATCGGCGGCGAACAGCTCTTCGATGTCGACCCGCTGCAGGCTGCCCTTGGGCGCAAGCTTCGAGAAGAACTGGTTCGTCGGAATGCTCAATATGTGGAAGAACTTCGTCTGCGGAATGATCGCGATCATCGCGAACGTCCCGAGCGCATGAACCCACCAGGTGGCGAAGTGAATCCCGCGTCCGACCTCCGCCGGCGCACCGCTCAGCAGGCCGGCGAAGAGACTGCCGATCGGTGAATAGGCGCGCCAGGGGTCGACCCCCGCCGGATGAAAGCGGATCCGCGCTCCCTCGGCCAGAAAGCCGGTCAGCGCGATCCCGGCCAGAATCAGGAGGATGGCCGCATCGGCCGGTTTCGCCTCGGGCAAGAACTCGGGGCGAGCGAAATAGCGCCGCGCGGCGGCGATCAGAAGCCCGAGCAGCAGGAAGCCGCCCGCCAGATCCGCGGCGAGCGTGACTCCGAGGTAAAAACGCCCATGGTAGACGTTGACGCCGAAGTCCATATCGAGCATCACGATCAGGGTCGTGATGAAGAGGATCACGAAGCCGTAGAAGATCATCGAGTGGAAAACCGCGGGCAGCAGGCGCCGGCGCGTCTGCTGTTGCAGCAGTGATTCGCGGACGAGGATCCAGAAGCGCTTGCCCCAATCGCCGAAGCGCTCGCCAGACGCCTTGCCCCGCTGCCACTCCCGCACGCGGCGGCGCAGGCCCCAGGCGAGAATCACGAAGGAGACAACCATCAAGGCGTACATCAGCACATGCGCCAACGTCCCGCCCGTATTCCACATCAGCTCCCGACTCGCCTCGGACACCACCGTCGAGCCTTGCCACCCTGCCCCGGTCGCCTGCATGCCACCTCCTGCTCGTCGCCGTCTCCCCTATTCGAGACGATACGGTTCCCCGCGCGCGTAAAGCTCCAACCGTTCGTGCTGCAACTCGGCCAGTCCCGCCTCGTGGGCCGCTTCCGCCAGCGTCAGCGCCCGACGCGTCACGGCAATGGCCGCATCGTAGCGCCCGACTTCGGCGTAGGCCATCGCCGCCATCGTCAAGACGGCCGGATTCTCGCCGCCCTCGCCGGCGGTGAGCTCCTCTGCCAGGGCGACCGCCGCCGCTCCATCGCGCACCGCCGCGTCCGGCGCCGCCGACCACTCCTCGATCAGCATCAGGAGCAAACGCATATCAGCCGTCCCCGCCTCCCGGGCCGCTTCCAGGTGGGCGACCGCCGCCGCATGCGCCCCGTGGGCCCGCAGCCGGCGGACGACTTCGAAGCGCAAGCTCGCATTCGCAGGTGCGCGCTCGAGCAGACGGGCGGCCAGTCCGAGCGCCTCGCTGCGCCGCTCGGACTGCAAGAGAGCCCCCAGCAGACCGAGCTCGACCGCCACCGATCCCGGCTGGCGCCGCAGCGCCTCGCGGTAGTATTCGGCCGCGCGCTCCGGCTCTCCGCGCGCCTGTTCCGCCCGCGCCACGCCGGTCCAGCCGAGGGCGTACCCGGGCGCCTCGCGCGTCACGCGCAGGTACTGGTCATGCGCCTCCGGCCAGCGGCCGAGTCGCTCGAGCGTCAGGCCGTAGTTGTAGCGCCCGGGGGCGTGGTCCGGCTGTCGCGCGAGCAGATCCTCGTAGCGCCCCAGTGCCTCGTCCAGTCGCCCCGCACGCAGCAGCGCGTTGGCGAGGTTGTAACGCGGTTCGATCGCTTCCGGCAGCAGGTCGATCGCCGCGCGAAAGCGCGCGACCGCCTGTTCGAGATCCCCCTCGGCCTGATCGAGATTGCCCAGATTGGTGAGCGCCTTGGAGCGCGGCCAGTTCATTTCCGGATAGTCGGCAAGCACGCGCTCAAACTGCGCCCGCGCGGCCGTATCCTCGCCGCGCCGGCGCAGCAACACGCCGAGATTGATCCGCGCCAGATGGCTTTCGGGATGGTGCTGCAGCGTGTGGCGCCAGAGATACTCGATGTCGCGGTAGATGTAGCTCTGCTTCCAGGTCAGGTAGCCGCACACGAGCACCACGAGCGCCAGCAGCGCCGCACCGGCCACACGCGCACCGGAAGCGAGCGGCGGCCCCGCAGGCGAGTCCACAATCGTGCTCCGCCCCGCCCCCCGCGGTGGACTCTTCTCACCCCGGAGTCGCCGTAAGCCGGCAACCGCCGCCCCGACGGCAGCCACGATCACACCCAGGCTCGCGAGATAGGCGAAGTGATCGGCAACGAAGCTGTAGCGCATCGGCGCCACGTCGACGAACCCGAGCGCGGGGAAAACGGTCACGGCATAGAAGAGTCCGGCCGCCAGGGGGCCGCGCACGCCGTAGCGCCGCACCAGCCCGCCGAGCAGCAGGGCGATCACGAGTGCGCCGAGTGGCGCCAGCCATTGCGTGAACTGCCCCGGGTCGATCTCCCAGCGCGCGTAGTTGAAGACGAGGGGATGCGGCCAGAGGATCTTACCGACATAGAACCAGAGTGCGCGGCCCGCGATCAGGATCCGTTCGACGAACGACAGGTCCCAGTTGGGCCCCACATCTCCAAAGAGGACAACTTGGCGCTCGTGCAGCGCGGTCAGGCGCCCCATGCCGAATCCGAGCGCCAGGAAGGGCAGGAGCGGGAGCAGGAACCCCGTCGTCAACGGTCGCCGGCGCCACCAGCGGAGGATGACGAGCGCCACGGGCAGCGAGGCAATGACTGTTTTCGAGAAAAGCCCCAGTTGGAAGAGCGGCAGTGCGAGCAGGTAGTAGAGCCAGCGGCGGCGATCGCTGCGCTCCTCCCAGGTCAGCAGGCTGTGCAGGGCGAGCAAGTAGAAGAAGGCCGAAAGCACATTCTTGCGCTCGGTCACCCAGGCGACCGACTCCACGCAGAAGGGGTGCAGCGCGAAGATCGCTCCGACTGCCAGCGCACCGCGGAAACGCACGCGTCGCAGCGCCCACCAGACGAGCAGCGCGCTGAGTGCGTGCAACAAGACATTGGTCAGATGGTACCCCTGTGCGCGCAGGTTCTCCTGCTCATCGGGGCCGCCCCAGAGCCGATACTCGAGCCAGAAGGTCGTGAAAACGAGTGGGTAGTACTGGGGGTTCTCGAGGCGCTGAAACCAGATGCGCTCCAGGCCCTCGGGATTGGGCAAATGGGGATTCTCGTGAACGTAGTCTTCGTCGTCCCAGATGAAGCCGGGGTTCTCGGCGACCTGGTCGGGGTTGACGGCGAAGCGTTCGTCCGAGCGCGCGTAGTCGTCGCCGTACACCTGCCAGTAGGCGGCGAGCGTGGCGAGCACGATCAGCAGCGCGGCCAGCGCCTCCCACCGGCGCCACCAAGGCTGGCCCGCCGCCGCCACCACGCTTCGGCCGGCGGCCATCCCCCTCTCGCTGCGCTCCCCCCTCATCCCGAGCGATGATACCATGGCCGGCGTCGTAAACAACCCGCTAGACCTCGACTGCGAGCCAGCGTCCGCGCCGGTAGTAGAGGTAGAAGAGGCTAGCGGTGAGCGCCATCGACACGGTCAGCGTCCACCAGACCGCCTCGGGACCGCCGCCGAATCGCTGCGTCAGCAGGTAGACGATCGGGACTTCGAGCAACCAGGCATGGAAGATATTGAAACACATCGCCGGGCGATTCTCGCCGACCCCACCAAAGATGTTCTCAATCGTCATGAAGAGACCGAGGAAGGGAAAGGCAACCCCGAAGATGCGCAGTACGGTCACCCCGTGGTCGACCAAGGCCGGATCGTCGAAGAACAGGCCCATGATCGGCCGCGCGGCCACGATGGCGAGCGCGCCGAGCACCGTCATCGCGGCAACCGCGAGGCGAATCGCCTGCGTCGCGATCTGCTGGGCGCGGGCGCGCTGTCCCGCGCCGAGCGTGTTCCCGACGAGCGCCGAGAGCCCGAGTCCAATCCCGATGAGCAACATGATGCCGAAGGAAGTGACCCGCGTGGTGATGCCGTAGGCGGCCACGACCTCCATGCCAAAGAGCGCAATCATCGGCATGATGACGAGCCGCGAAGAGGAGAAGGAGATCTGCCCCACAGCGGAGGGAACGCCGATCTTGATGATCCGCCTCATCACGCCCCACTGAATCGGCTCCCGGCTGCGCAAGCGCAGCTTGACGTTCGCAGCGCCGCTGGCGAGCAAGACGATGCCCGCCACGAAACCGAGGGCGTAGGCGATCACGGTCGCCCAGGCGGCCCCAGCCACGCCGAGCGCGGGAAAGATCCACCAGCCAAAGATCAGCAGTGGGTCGAGGACGATGTTCAGCGTCGTAAACGCCAGCATGAGCACCATCGCCATTCTTGGATTGGCGATGCCCCGCAGCGCGGTGAAGACCGAATAGATCGCGAAGTGAAAGCCGAGCCCGGCGAGGAAGATGCGTCCGTAGACAACGCTCTGGCCAAGCGTTTCGCCCTCGGCGCCCAGCAGCCGCACGATCTGCGGCAGGAGCAGGAAGCCGGCCGCGCCGAAGAGAATCGCCGCCGCCCACTTGAGCAACAACGTCTCGCGAATCGCAAGCTCCGTCTCGCGTCGATCCCCCTCCCCATAGCGGCGCGAGATTATGGCGACCGATCCGGCGCCGACGATCATGTTGGCCGAGGAAACGACCCACAGAAACGGCATCAGAATCGTGACCGCGGCCACGGCGGAAGGACCGAGCTTGGAGAGCCAGTAGGCGTCGGCCAGGTCGTAGAGCGTGCCCGTGGAAAAGCCAATCATCGAGGGCACACCCATCTTGAGGATCGCCCCGAGGATCGATCCCTGCAGGTGATCGGGCTGCGCCCGATCTCGACTCGTAGCTGTTGTGCTCATAGGGCGTTGACGTGTCGGCGGATCATGTCACAGAAAGCGGTGGCCGCACAGCAAGAAGCTCTCGCCGCCCCACACACGGCGTCGATCCGCGCGGGCCGGGTGGCGGCCGCCGGCCGGGCTCCGTTGACGGCTCACGCCCGCAACGCATACAATGGGGGGCGTGACTGCCCCCTCGGCTACCGTGCCCGTCTTTCGCCCGTGGAGGTGACCTGATGCGCTACACGCAGGGCTTGGCTGTCGCGTGGCTGGCTGCTGTCAGTCTCGCCATTGTCCCTTCGCATGCCGCCACGCACCTCGTGCAACCCGACGGGAGCGGCGATTTCCCGACGATCCAGGAAGCGATCTCAAGCTCGAGTTCGGGCGACTCGGTCGCCTTGGCCGACGGCGTTTTCAGCGGCCCCGGCAATCGTGACATCGACTACCAGGGCAAGCCGATCACCGTCTACTCGCTGAGCGGCAATGCCGACGCCTGCATCATCGACTGTGAGGGTGGCCCCGGGGACCCGCACCGCGGCTTCATCTTCAACGAACTTGAGAGCCCCACGTCCATCCTCGATGGCGTGACGATCATCAACGGGTATCGGGAGTACGTAGACCCGCCGATTCCGGATGCCTACGGAGGCGGCATCCTCATCATGAACGCGAGCAGTCCGACGCTGCGCAATGTCGTCGTGCGCGACTGCTCCGCCCCAACCGCCGGCGCGGTCTGCATCCTCGAAGGTTCCCCGAGCTTCATCGGCTGTGCATTTGAGGACAATGTCGCCACCTTCGGAGGCCCCGCGGGCGTCTTTGGCCACGACGGGTATTTCCTCTTCGAAGACTGCCGCTTCGAGGCCAATCTCGGCTACCAGATCGGTGGCGCGCTGGCTTGCAACGGGCCCTGCGAACTCGCTCTCTTGCACTGCTTCTTCCGCGCCAACGACCTCCAGTCCCCCGGCTATGCGAGCGCCGTGTCGGCGGGCTGGGCCTGCCTCAGCGCCGAGATCAGTCATTGCACGTTTGTCGACAACACCTTCGGTGCGGTCGGGATCGAGTGCCCAGCCTCGATCGAGCATTGCACCTTCTATGGCAACGAGAGCCCGTTTGCCGCCTGCCTCGTTGTGTACTACGAGCAGGTCGAGGTCGCGAACTCGATCTTCAGCCACAGCACCGCCGGGAAGGCCATCGGGTGCGCCGACGGCGGCGAGGTCGCGCTGAGCTGCTGCGATGTCTTTGGCAATCCCGACGGGGACTACGTCGACTGCATCGCCGACTTCGCGGGTGTCAACGGCAACATCAG
>Ga0180436_10001935_pt1 | contig 19972 bp, 17 predicted proteins | sample SS_ome_2_FD_132434 | JGI IMG/M metagenome (GOLD analysis project Ga0180436, IMG submission 132434) | Hypersaline lake sediment archaeal communities from the Salton Sea, California, USA - SS_3_S_2 metaG | ecosystem: Environmental > Aquatic > Non-marine Saline and Alkaline > Hypersaline >...
CATTTAATAGAGCAAACTGAAGATAAGGGGATTGTTAGACAAATGGTAATTGAACATATACAACTGGCACGTGCAAATATTCAATCTTTATTTGATCGTGAAGCTCCGAATCCAGATATCGAATTAGATGAAGTTTCTACTATTGATCCGAATATTATTGATCAAGAATCTTTGAAATTAATAACAGAGGAGGTAGAGTTGATTAGAAGAGAACTTCAAAGTTTATTTGTCGGAAAAGGATATACTGAAATTATGGGTGATATTCCTTTTGTTCAAATGGGATTCTTAAGAGTAATTGCTGAAATGAAAACTAGAGTTAGAAGAGCAACAGCTAAACCAATAAGAAAATATCCAATACAAAAGCGAACTTTAGAAAAATTTACGCCTGAAATTCAAGATATGCTTATTAGAGTTAGAGATATTGATATTTATGCAGTGAATAATAAGGTTTTAAGACGTTTGATTAATGCATATGTACAGTTTTGTGGTTATGCAAAGGGTAGAGCTGAAGTTGCTAAAGAAATTGGATTGGAGGATCCACTTACAGATATAATCAACCGTTCAAATAAACCAAAAGAACAATATAAAATTAATGATGGAATTAAACTTAGAAATTGGATGTTAAAAAAAGCACTTGAACTGGCTAAAGAATACAAATTAGTATTTTTAATCGAGATAACTAGGAATATTTAATTTACTCTTGATTTTATTTTTTAGCACTTTATAATATCGAGTGCTAATTTTGATATATTTAACCTTATAATTATGGCAAATATTCAACCAACAGCTGATCGAATTGTGGTAGAGCCTCTTGAAGAGGAGACTACTGCTTCTGGAATTATTATTCCTGATACAGCTAGTAAAGAAAAACCTCAAAAAGGTAAAGTTATTGCAGTTGGACCTGGAAGAGTAGGTGACGATAACGAAAGAATTAAAATGGAAGTGTCAGAAGGGGATACTGTTTTATTTACTAAATATGCTCCAAATGAAATCAAAGTAGAAGGTAAGGAGCTTTTTGTTTTAAATGAGTCTGATGTACTCGCGATTCTTAAATAATAATCTAACCTAAACGAAAAATGTCTAAACAAGTTCAATTTAGTGATGATGCGCGCCAAGCTTTATTTAGTGGTGTTACTCAACTTGCTAAAGCAGTTCGAATTACTTTAGGGCCTAAAGGTCGTAATGTAGTTCTTGATAAAAAATACGGATCTCCAACTATTACAAACGATGGAGTTACAATTGCAAAAGAAATCGAATTACCAGATGCATACGAAAACATGGGTGCACAGTTAGTTCGTGAAGTTGCAACTAAAACTAATGATATCGCAGGTGATGGTACAACTACTGCAACAATTCTTGCACATGCAATGATTGCAGAAGGTTTAAGAAACGTTACTGCAGGTGCAAATCCAATGAAATTAAAAAACGGATTACATAAAGCAACCGATGAAGTTGTTAAAAAACTTAAAGATTCTGCAGAGCAAATTGGAGATTCTAAAGAAAAAATTGCTCAGGTTGCTACTATCTCTGCTCAATCACCCGAAGTTGGTGAAATGATTGCAGAAATGATGGATGAAGTTGGTGCTGATGGAGTTATCACAGTTGAAGAATCTCAAACAATGGGATTAGAAAAAGAAGTTGTAAAGGGTATGCAATTTGATAATGGTTATATTTCACCTTATATGGTGACTGATCCAGCTCAGATGGTTGCTGAAATGCAAAATCCAAAAATTCTAATCACTGATAAAAAAATCACTTCAATTCAAGAAGTTCTACCTTTAATTGAAAAATTAGTTCAAGCAGGTAAAAAAGACATCGTAATTATTGCAGAAGATGTTGAAGGTGAAGCATTAGCAACATTCGTTCTTAATAAATTAAGAGGAGTGTTTAATGTTTTGGCTGTAAAAGCTCCTGCATTTGGCGATAGAAGAAAAGAAATGTTAAAAGATATTGCTGCACTTACAGGTGCGCGTGTTATTTCTGAAGAAGTTGGCCTTAAATTAGATTCAGCTGATCTTGGCGATCTTGGTGAAGCTGGGAAAGTAGTTGCAGATAAGGATAAATGTACAATTATTGAAGGAAAAGGTTCACAGGAGGAAGTTGATGCAAGAATCAGTGAGATAAAAATCATGTTAGATAAATCAACTAGCGAATTTGATAAAGAAAAACTTGCAGAACGTTTAGCAAAATTAGCTGGTGGTGTTGGAGTTATCAAAGTTGGTGCAGCAACTGAAGTTGAATTAAAAGAAAGAAAACACAGAATCGAAGATGCACTTCAAGCTACAAAAGCTGCTGTTGAAGAAGGAATTGTTCCAGGTGGAGGAGTTGCACTTTTAGAAGCGAGTAAAGTTCTTGAGGGTAAATCTGGTGATAATGATGAAACAACTGGGTATCACATTGTGAGAAATGCTTTAAGCTCACCATTGATGCAAATTGCTGAAAATGCAGGTAAAGAAGGTGCAGTAATTATTGATAAAGTTTTATCTAGCAAAGACGGTGAAGGTTATGATGCAGACAAAGATGAATATGTTGATATGGTGAAAACAGGAATTATTGATCCTGCAAAAGTTACAAGAAGCGCGTTGCAAAACGCTACATCAATCGCAAGCATTTTCCTAACAATGGAAGGTGCAGTCACAGACATTCCAAAAGAAGAAAAAGATGAAATGCCAGCAGCAGGTGGAGGAATGCCTGGAATGGGCGGAGGGATGCCGATGATGTAAAGCATATTGTTTAAAATTATAAAATGAGCCTTCATTCACGAGGGCTCTTTTTTGACTTTTGGTCAAAACAATACTGTAATATGTAAAGTAAACTTAATTTACACCATGTATATATTTGTTAAGATTTAATTGCGCTCGATTGTTATACTGAAAACTCTAAAATGAAGGTTTTATCAAGAAGAATAATATACAAAGGTATATTTTGCTTACTGGCTGGCGCTGCTCTGGGTTTGATTTGTTCATTTATGGCAAGTATTGCTATGATTAACTGGGATGGATTTTGGGGTAGTTCTATAATGTGGGGTGTGATTTATAATCGAATTCTAATTGGATTTGTTGTATTTGGAGTCAGTTTTATTAATCCTTTTAAAAAGATGCAAATTAAACCATGGCAAAGAGGATTTATAGTTGGTTGTTTAGTTAGTATAGATTTATCTATTTGGTTTTTAATGATTGATCATCCAAAAATACTGTATTTGTTTTTTAGTTCAATGATTATAGGTGGAGTATACGGAGTAATAATTGATCACTATTCATCAAAATATTTTGGACACAGGCATCAACTTGTTAAATATTCAGCGGAATAATTGTGTTGAACAGCTATCTGTTTAGGTGTTATAATAGCTTGGAAATTAACGTACACAAATTATGCCTCGCACAAAAAAAGAAAAATCTATTGATGGTCCAACTAAGTCATCTAAAAAAGATATCTCTTTAAAAGAAGAGGATGACTTTATTGTAAAACACATTGAGGAAGAAGATGATGAAGAGGTAAAAGGTACAGTTATTGATGATATCCCGATTACAACTCAAAAAGTAACTGTTAAGTTTGGGAATTTTGTGAATCTGGTTGCAAATCATGACTATGATAGCATTTTGGATAAGAATAAAGATGAAGAAGTTATTATAAGTAGTGATTTATTGGCAGATTTAGCAAATGCTCATGAACAGGGTGAAGAAAAAAGAATTCCAGCAATTTTTATTATTGGAGTTTTGCTCGGAGTTGTTGTTACTTACATAATTGTTAACTTTTAATAGATGGCTAAAGTAAAATATAAACGAATCCTCCTAAAAATGTCAGGTGAAGTACTGCAAGGGGATCGCGATTCTGGCATAGATGCAAAAAGAGTGAATGAATTAGTTAAAGAAATTGCAGAAGTAAAAAAAATGGGTGTTCAGATTGGGATTGTTGTTGGCGGAGGTAATATTTGGAGATATCGAGATTTCGTAGATACAGGGATTGAAAGAATAATGAGTGATAATATGGGGATGATGGCAACTGTAATGAATGGAAGCGCACTTAAGTCAGCTTTTGAAAAGGTTGGCATTGAATGCAGAGTTTGCTCAGCTTTAAGAGCAGAACAAGTTGCTGAAAATTATGTTCCACCAAAAGCAAGACATCATTTAGATAGAGATAGAGTTGTGATTTGTGTTGGAGGAACTGGGAATCCTTATTTTACTACAGATTCAGCAGCTGCATTAAGAGCTTTAGAATTAAACTGCGATGTTTTACTTAAAGCTACAAAAGTTGATGGAGTTTATACAGCTGATCCAGTGAAAGATAAAAAAGCTAAGAAGTTTGATAAAATTTCATATAACAAAGTAATGTCGATGGATCTTAAATTTATGGATCTTGCATCCGTTGCACTTTGTAAAGATGGCGGAATGCCAATCCTGTTATTCAATCTTAATAAAAAAGGAAATATTAAGAAGGCAGTAATGGGACAAAAACTAGGAACAATAATCTCTTAACTTTAATAATATGCCTACTACACCACATTTAAATACTGCAAAAGATGAATTTGTTAAATCATTAGAACATTTAAAAACTGAGTTTGCAAAGCTTCAAATTGGACGTGCTTCAGCTGCTTTAATTGAAGATGTTAAAGTTGATGCTTATGGCACACAGCAGCCATTAAAAGGTTGTGCCTCAATTTCAGTTCCTGATCCTAAAACCTTACAAATTCAACCCTGGGATAAAGGAATTTTAAATCAAATTGAAGCTGCAATTCAAAATGCAGGATTAAATTTGAATCCTGTTAATGACGGGAATTTTATAAGAATCAATATCCCACCTTTAACTGAAGAAAGACGAACAGAATTAACTAAACATGTTCATAAATTAGCTGAAGACTGCAGGATTTCGATTAGAAATGCACGTCAGACTGCACATGAATCATTTAAAAAGCTTGAACAAGACAAAGAGATTTCTGAAGATGATATGCATCATGCAAACAAGCAACTGCAGGATGAAGTTGATAAAGCAAATAAAGAAGTTGAAGAATTAGCAAAAGCTAAAGAAAACGACATAATGACTGTTTAATCTCGATATATTATGGATTTAGTAATTTCCGGTATTGCGTTTATTGTAATTTTTTCGCTAATTATTTTAATACATGAGTTTGGTCATTTTTATATGGCAAAACGCGCTGGAATTAAGATAGAAGAGTTTGGGATTGGTCTGCCTCCTAGAATTTGGGGTAAAAAATTTAAGAAAAATGGTGTTTTATGGTCAATTAACTGGATTCCTTTTGGTGGATTTGTTCGATTGTATGGAGAAGATGCCACTGATGAAAAAACGATTAAAGATAATAAGAGTTTTGCAGGAAAACCTTTAAGAAAAAGAATGGCAGTTGTGGTTGCGGGTGTTTTTATGAATTTTATTTTAGCTTTTGGATTATTAACAATTGGATTTACTTTTGGAATTCAGCCTTTGTTAGTTAATTCGGACGATGTTTTAACTGCTTTAGATAGCGGAATAATTGAGCTTGGCTATGATAAAGATTTGGCTGGCACTTTAACAATTGAGCAAAGAGAAGAAATGCAAATTATTGATTTACCTAGAGTTGTTATAAGAGAGGTTGAAGAATCAAGTGAATCTGAAGCAGCTGGTTTAAAGATAAATGATGTAATTTTACAGATGAATGGTGAAAATATTTATTGGGTATCAGATTTTCAAACAATAATTAATAGTCAGAATAAAGTAGATTTTTTAGTTTTAAGGGATTTTGAACCTGTAAATATTGCAGTTGAATTCGGTGCAAAGCAAAGAGTAATAATTGCTAATATTGTTCCTGGTAGTCCTGCTGAAAAAGCAGGTTTTATGGCAGGGGATATAGTTTTAAGTATCGACGGAGAGCCAGTTTATATTGCTCAGGACTCTATTAATAAAACTGCAGAAAGTATTGGTGAAGAATTAACATATTCAATCGATAGAAATGGTGAAATATTGGAATTAAAAGTTGCACCAGGTGAAGAAGGTAGGATTGGTGTTGGGATAATTACAATGACTTCATATAAAAACAATCAATTAAGTGTATATAACCGTGATATTCCTGCTAAGGTTTTGAAGATTAATAATGTTCAGTATCCTTTTCATCAGGCAATTGGGCATGCATGGAATGAGTGTGGAAGACTGGCCTTATTGACAGTAGATATGTTTGGTAATCTTGTGAAATCAATAGTTAGTAAATTTGCTGTGCCTGAAGGTGTTGCCGGCCCAGTAGGAATTGCAACAATGACACATATGTTTGTTCAGGAAGGCTTATTGGCTTTATTAAGATTTACTGCATTATTATCTTTAAGTTTGGCTGTTATAAATATTATTCCTTTTCCAGCACTTGATGGGGGAAGGCTTTTATTCTTATTGGTTGAAGCAGTAAGAGGTAAGAGAATACCTCCAAAATGGGAAGCATTAATTCATGCTTTTGGATTTATTTTATTGATCGGTTTGATATTTTTGATAACTTATAGTGATATTTTGAATATTTTTTCATAAAATTTTCATAAAAGTTTTATAAATATTTAATAAAATTAGTTGCACCTTTTTTGATAATGATGCATAGCTGCTATTGCTATGTTTTTTATAATATATTATGAGAGCATTTGTATAACTATATATAGTAGTGTATAGGCGATGATAAATCCCATATTTAGGATCAATAAATTTGAACTAAATACCCTTGTAATAAGGCAAAAAAGGAAATAATATGAGGTTCCACTCTGCGGAGTGACATACTTTTCTAGGCCCCTAAACTACATATACCGATGTCCCACAAAGATCTATACAGAAATATTTTGTTACGCTTAAAACCAACTTTTAAACTCCCTTTATTTAAGACCTGGTTTGCTGATACTGGAATTATTGAAAAAGGGGACGATTTTATAGTAATTGGGCTTCCAACACCTTTTGCAAAGCAATGGGTTTTAGATAAATATCACATTAAAGTTTTGCAAGCTGCTCAAGAAGAAGATCCTTCAATTAAAGAAGTACAATATAAAGTACATGCAGAATTTGCAAATGAAGATTCTCCATATAAAGTGAACTTGGAAAGTCTATTAGGAGAAGAAGATACAAAAACTGTAAGAAAAGTAAGGAATAAAGAAGAATATCATGTTGGAAAAAAAGGATTAAAAAGCCGAAAATTAAGCATTAAACATACTCTAGATAACTTTGTTATAGGTAAAGATAATAAGCTTGCTCATACAGCATGTCTTGCAGTTTCAAATATGCCAGGAGGTATTTATAATCCTTTATACGTTTTCTCAGGTGTAGGGCAGGGTAAGACTCATCTTTTGCAGGCAACTGGACGAGAGATCCTAAAGAATGACCCAGATGCAAGAATTGTTTATATGACTGCTGAACAATTTACTAATGAAATTATAGAAGCAATAGGAAAAAGAAGAACAAAACAGTTTAAAGATAAATACAGAACTGTAGATTGCTTTATCCTTGATGATATTCAATTTTTAGAGAACAAAGATATGAGTCAAATGGAGTTTTTCCACACTTTCAATGATTTATATGACTCAAATAAGCAGATTATTCTATCTTCTGATACTCCACCAAAAGATTTAAACGGATTTAAAGATAGGCTAAAAGGTCGTTTTGGAATGGGAACAGTTGTTGAAATCCTTCCACCAGATTATGAAACTCGTTTAGCTATTCTACAACAAAAGTGTTCTGACCTTCAAAACGTAATAGATATGGAAGTTTTGGAATGTATTGCATTTCATGTTGAATCAAATGTTAGAGATTTGGTTGGAGTTTTAATGCAAGTGATTTCTCATGCAAATTTAAATGGTACTGCTCCATCAAAAGAACTAGTAGCTACAATTTTAGAAACACAACATCAGATTCAGGTTAAACATAATGGGCTTTCAGTGGCATCAATGAATTCAAAAGGTAAGACTATTCAGGAAGTTATTGATTCAGTTGCTCACTATTTTCATATTTCAACTGATGAAATTGTTGGATCAACCCGAAAAAAAGAAATTATGATGCCAAGACAGGTTTGTATGTATCTTATTAAAAGAGAGTTAGATCATTCATATGAAAAAATTGGTGAAGTTTTTGGTGGACGAAATCATTCAACAGTTTTGCATGCTTTCAACTCTATTTCTAAGAAGATAAAAACCGATCCAAGGCTTTTGCGAGATGTGCAAGCCATAAAGCAAGGATTAGGGTTTTGATTGTTCAAAAAATTTATTCAGAAATTTGAGTAATAAACTTTACAACTCGTCTATCGGTTCTTATACTGTTCGATGTCTTTTCTACAAGGCTTTTTTCTAAATTTAGTTAATCAAATTTATTATGCCTCGATTACCTCGTAAACGACCGATTGATTATATCTTGCCATTTCTAATTATGATTTGCGCAGGAATAATAGTTGTTTTAGCATTTCAACTATATCAATCTTTGAATCAAACTGAAGATGACAAGGATATTTATATGTATCTTGCAAAAGGGAACGCCAAAGTACTTCAATGGGGTTCTGGAGAGTGGGAGAAAGCGTATAATGGTACAAAAATACTTCAGGGAGATTCTTTAAAAACTCAAAGAGGAGGAAGATTAGTAGTTGAATTATTCAATGATCACTTATTAAGATTGGATCAGAGTTCGGAACTCGTATTTAGTGAGATTAAAAAGAACGGCGATGCATATGATATTAATTTGATTTTAAGAGAAGGTAAGGTCTGGATTAATAATGATGAAAATTCAGAAACTCCAGTTAAATTTATGGTTAAAACCGACCATACTGTTGTAAAAACAGTTTCTACTATATATGAAGTAGAACAAGACGAAGATGAAGAGGTGATCAGGGTAATTAAAGGTAGCATTGTTGCTGATATTTTGGTTGATGAAGATGGTCAAAAACGAAATGTTGAATCAATTCAAATAGGAGTAGGTCAGGAAGCTGTTATTACTAATGAAGATATCCAATCTTATGCTGATAGAGAAAGTCCATCGGTTGTTGAAGCAATTTCTGATGACTTTAGAGAAACAACTTTCTATAAATGGAATATGGCTGAAGATAAAAATCCTACAGATTTCTCAATTAAAACAACTACTGACGATGATGGATTTGATTTTGATGATGAAGAAGAGGAAGAAGACGATAGTGCTTTGCCTAAACCTGAAATTAAAGTTCCTTCAACTTTGAATTTTGATACAAATGAAGACTCTTTAACTATTAGAGGGTCAACTTCTACTGATACAAAGAAAATGATGGTTGATGTTGTTTCTGATGGAGCAAAAAACACTTATGAATTAAATCTGTATGTACCTGGAGGAACTGAATGGAGTTTTGCTATTTCAGTAGATGCTGGAACAATGGCTGAAGGTCCAAATACATATGAATTCTATTCAATTTCTGAAAACGATGCTGAATCAAAAAAGACTAAATTAACAGTTAATCTAGGTGAAGTTGCAGATGATGATGAAGACGATGAAGATGATGAAGAGGAAGAGGAGGAAGAAGATTTAGATCTTCCACCGTTAGTTGCACCAACTGTTGATACTTACAATGGCGGAGAATCAAACGAAGATGATACTGGTTCTGTAACTATAGTTGGATCTGTTGAAGGTGCAGAAAAAGTTATTGTTGATGGATATACATTATCTGCATTTGAAGCCGGGGATACACAGTGGTCATATAATGCTCGTGTTTCATTAGGTAATTTAGAAGAAGGTGAAAATACTTATGAAGTTGAAGCAGTAGCACCTGATGGCACAACAAAATCAACCCAGTTTACAATAATCTACACTCCTACAGAAGAAGAGGAGGAAGAAGAAGAAACTCCTGTAGAAGAAGAACCTGCAACTGAAGATCCTGCTACAGAATAATTACAAATACTTTGCTTTATTTACATTATGCTCATCATTATTACGGGCATAAATAACTTCGCCTGTGTCGAGAGTTGTTAGGTAGTACCAGTATTCAGAATCTTCAGGGAACATTGCAGCTTCGATATGCTCAATATCTGGATTTGAGATAGGCCCTGGAGGCATTCCAACGTGTAAACGGGTGTTATATGGATTGTCGAGCTCAAGATCAGCTGCGCTAATGGTTTGTTTTTTTGTGATGTAAAGAATTGTTGCGTCCGCCCCTATGTGCCAGTTTGAATCTAAACGTTTCCATAAAATTCCTGAAACAGTTGCAAAATCTTCAGGGGTTCTTACTTCTCTTTGTAAGATTGATGCCATAATTATTGTGTCTTGCATTGATCTTCCCCATGAATCAACAGGAGACTTCAAAGTCTCGATTTTTTTCTGAAAATTATCTAAAAGTAAGTGAATAAACATATTTGAATCAAAATCCACAGTATCAATAAAATATGTATCAGGGTAAAGATATCCTTCCAAAGGCAAATCTAATTGAGATTGAGTTTCGCGGTCTAAAAACCAGTATTTTTCATATGAATCAAAGGCTCTGACTGCATTTTCGAATTCTCCGTCTTCAATAACATCCAAATCAACAAGTTTATCTTCAATTTGACTGATTGTAAGACCTTCCTGAATTGTAATAGTTGCTTCTGATGATCCGATTTTTGAAATTTGTTCTAAAATTTCAGGAACATTCATTGATTTATTTAAGTCGTAGCGACCTGCAATAAGGCTTTTATCTCCACCAGTGATTCTTGTGTAACCGTAGAATAAAGTTCGGTTTTTGATTAGCCCTTTTTCTTTCAAAATATCTGCAACATCATTGGCATTTGATCCCTTTTTTATACTTACGGAAATATTCGATGAATCTGATGCATCGATTGGATTATAAATTGAATTATGTACATAAAATCCACCTATAATTAAGGCAGCAAGAACAACAAATAGGATTTTTTTCATATTATAAAGTTTTTACATTCCTGGCATTCCACCGAGTCCCATATCTCCCATAACATCCTTCATTTCTTCTGCACCGTATTGTTGAGATCTTTTTATAGCTTTATTCATAGCTTTTTCAATGCTTTGTTCAAGTTTTTTCTTGTTTTCCATTGCTTCATCTGAAATCTTAATTGAAATAATCTCTTGTTGACCATCTACAGTTACAGTGACACCATCAACTTCGGCTTCAATATGCGTATTTTGAAGCTTTTTCTTGATTTGTTTTGCTTGCTTCTGAAGTTGATACATGTCTTTAAATTTATTCATTTTTTTATGATTAATAATTACACGAAATCAATGATACCTTTAGAAGGATTTTTAGTAAAGATAGACTTGCTTTTAAGGGTCTTTTTAGCTAAACTTTCACAGCAATATTACTAATTTAGATTAAAAATGGATATCGTAACACTTGAAGTAAAGACTCGTGATGCAGGATCAGCACGCGAAATAAGATCTCAGGGGGCAATCCCTTGTAATTATTATGGTCAAGGCAAAGAAAACCAAGCTTTTGCTGTTGATTATCAAACATTTAGAAGAACTTTTGAAAAAGCAGGAGGAAATACAGTACTTGAACTAGATATTGATGGAAAAGAAAAGACAAATGTACTTGTTCATGATGTTGATTATGATCCAGTTACAGACGAATATACTCATGTTGATTTTAAATTTGTAGACTTAGATAAAGAAGTTACAACTGATGTTCCATTAGTTGCTGTTGGTGAATCTAAAGCTGTACGTGAAGAAGGTGGTACTTTGATGCAAAACAGAGATACTCTTACAGTTAAATGTATTGCGAGAATCATCCCATCTCAACTTGAATTTGATATTTCCGGGCTTGATGATTTTAGTGCCTCAGTGCATGTAAGTGACATTAAGCTTCCACAAGGTGTAGAATCAGTTGATGATGAAGGATTAACAATTGCTACAGTTGTTGCTCCTCGTGCTGAAGAAGAAGAACCTGTTGAAGCAGAAGGTGAAGAAGGTGCAGAAGGTGAAGAAGGAACTGAAGGTGAAGCTAAACCTGAAGGTGAAGGAGGAGAAAAGAAAGAGGAAGCTAAAGAAGGTGGTGAAGAAAAGAAAGAAGAAGGAGGAGAGTAGCAAATGGTCCCTAACTTCGTGTATGGAAAGAAAACGACTTAATTTAATCTTATATAGTGCTGCTGCGCTATTAGTAATAATAGTGTTAGCAGTTTGGTTTACAGCATTTTCACTTCCTGCTGAGCCAGTTCAAGAAGAAAATGAAGTTGACGTTGAGGAAACTGAGTCTGACTTGCCAAAGATTGAAAGCAGCAACGAGTCATTATTTGATGGCCAGGAGATCAAAGCTAATAAAGAACGGTCATTAGCAGTAATTATTGAAAATCATACTGAAGCAAGAAGGCAGCAGGCTGGTTTAAGTGAAGCAAGTTTGGTTTTTGAAGCTGAAGCAGAAGGTGGAATTACAAGATTTCTAGCATTTTATCCATATCAGAATACTGAAAAGGTTGGTCCGGTCAGATCTGCACGGCCTTATACAGTACGATGGGCAGAAATGTTTGATAGTGCTTTTGCACATGCGGGAGGTTCAGAAATGGGATTTAATACAATTTATAATAGTGGAAGAATTCTGGATTTGGATGGACTTGCTTTGGAAGGCGGTCAAAAATATTTCACTCGAGATTATCTTTATTATGCTCCTCATAATTTATTTACAAATTTAGCTGAACTTAGAGAATTAGCTGAAGATAAGGGATGGGATAGGGAAATTAGTGATCCTGTTTTTGAATTTGGATCTTCTTTAGATAATGATGAAGATGCTGATTTAGCTGATACTATTAGAATTTATTATCCATGGCCTCAATACTATGTTAGATATGAATATGATTCAGAAAATAGTGTATATAAAAGATATCAGGCAGGGGAGGCTCATATAGATAAGAATACCGGAGATCAAATTACACCTTCAAATGTGATTGTTATGATTACAAATTATTACCCTACAGATGAAGAAGGTCGATTATATATGAAAACAGAAGGACAAGGTGATATGTATTTATTCAGAAATGGAAAAGTTTTCCCTGGGACATGGGAAAGATACACAACTTCAGATGTTTTGAAGTTTTATGGTGAAGATGGCAAAGAATTAGTATTCGAAAAAGGTCCAACCTGGATTTCAGTAGTAAATCAGACTGCTGGAATGCAATGGGAATAGTTTTTAAAATAGCGCCAGGTCAGAACGCTATCTGTGTTCTGCCCGTGTTGTCTGCGTCGGTCTGCTCCTCTCGAGAAGGAGCCCACAACTGCCCAGCCCTTGAAGCGCACGGTGTGCACTCTTCCGCTATGTCCGCAAAAAAGTAAATCGACGAGCGGACCCGCAAGCGGGAAATGTTGGCTAAACACAAACAAACGAACTGACCTGGCATGGGAGATTAGGGATTTGAACCCTAGACCTCTGGGGATGGAATTATCAACATTCCTTGCCCAGCGCGCTACCAGACTGCGCTAATCTCCCTAGCGGAGTCCAAATGAACGCTTGAAATACGATCCCGAGAAAGGAGGTGAAGATCCCCACCACGGGGATACGGTTTCCCTCACAAAGCACCAACACCCAATGAGGGATAAACCGGCGCGAATCGTAAACAAGTGAGCCTCTGGACTCCTATTGACGGGGACAGGATTCGAACCTGCAATTTCCGAGGGTATGGGAAGCCTCGGCGACCTGCCATTAGCCTACCCCGCCAAATAGGTTATTACACAATGTAAAGAACAATGGTAAAATTAACCATGGAAAGCAATTATAAGGCTTAAGTTGCCAAAGTCAAGGAAAAATACTCTAGTTTACTAAATCTTCTAATAATTTTCTCATTTCATCTTGTTTTAGCTCTTTTTCTTCAGCACTCTTTATTTCTATTAGTTTTTCTTCTTTGTTTTTGAAATCTAGATTAACAATAATTTCATCGCCTGGTTTGATTCCTTTTGGAAGTCTTTCTTCTGGCCAAAAAAAGACATCGCCGTCTTCGATTTCTTTATCGGCATTAAAAGAGCCGGAGAAGACGAACTCAGCGAGTCCGTCCTCAACGGCTATTAATTTTGCTTCTTTTAGATTAGTGTCTTCAGTCATTTCGAGATTAATAAATCTAAGATTCTATCTTAACCCCAAATTACTAATCCTGCAATAATTGGTGCAATAATTAACGAGATAGTGTTGATAACTTTTATCAACGCGTTAAGTGCAGGCCCTGCAGTATCCTTATAAGGATCACCTACAGTGTCTCCAACTACTGCTGCTTTGTGAGCATCAGATCCTTTTCCTCCATAGTGTCCATCTTCAATATATTTTTTCGCATTATCCCATGCTCCACCACCTGTACTCATGCTGATCGCCATTAAGAATCCAACAACGATAACACCAACTAATAATCCTCCTAATGCCAGAGGTCCTAAGAATACACCAACTAAAATTGGTGAAAGAACTGCTAAAATACCTGGGAAGATCATTTCTTTAAGTGCTGACTTAGTTACGATATCAACAGTTTTTCCGTATTCTGGAAGAGATTTTCCAGTCATGATTCCTTTATTTTCTCTAAATTGTTTTCTAACTTCTAATACAACTGCGTGAGCAGCTTTTCCAACTGATTCCATTAATGAAGAAGAGAATACGAATGGTAAAAGTCCTCCAATGAATAGACCAACTAATACCCAGTGATTATCTAAAGAGAATACATATTCGTGTCCTCCTTTAGCTAATTCTTCACCGTATGCTTGGAATAATACTAATGCAGCAAGTGCAGCAGATCCAATTGCATATCCTTTAGTTACAGCTTTTGTAGTGTTTCCAACTGCATCTAAAGCATCAGTGTTTTTTCTAACTTTTTCAGGTAGATTTGCCATTTCAGCAATTCCTCCTGCATTGTCAGTGATTGGTCCGTATGAATCAGTAGCGATTACTAATCCAGTAGTTGAAAGCATTGCTACAGCAGCGATTGCAATACCGTAAATTCCGTTTTCTGCTGAAGATTCCATACCAAAATAGTAAGCTACAACAATTGCTACAACGATTAATACAACTGGTAAGAAAGTACTTTCAAGTCCAACTGCAAGTCCAGAAATAATATTTGTTCCTGATCCAGTTTCAGATGATTTAGCAATCTTTCTAACTGGTTTATATTCAGTTGAAGTGTAGTATTCAGTAATAATATTAATGAATAAAGTAACAAAAAGACCTACAACAGCAGCTAAATAAATCCAGATATCACCAATCATATAATAAGTAACACCATAGAATCCTGCAGCCGAAAGTAGTCCAGTTACTATCATTCCTTTATAAAGAGCTCCCATAATGTTTCTTTTTCTCTTTCCAAGTCTTACAAACCAAGTTCCGATGATTGAAGCTATAACTGCAACAGCACCTAAAGCCATTGGATATTCAATTCCCGGAACGCCAAGTGTAGTAGTTAATGTTGAAGCAGCTAAAATCATTGCAGCAATTAAAGTTACTGCGTAAGTTTCAAAAAGATCAGCTCCCATTCCTGCGCAATCTCCAACGTTGTCACCAACATTATCAGCAATTACAGCTGGATTTCTAGGATCATCTTCAGGAATTCCTTTTTCAACTTTTCCTACTAAGTCAGCTCCAACATCAGCAGCTTTTGTGAAGATTCCTCCACCTACACGAGCGAAAAGTGAAATTAAAGATGCACCAAAACCAAATCCGATTAGTAGATTTGGAGCTTCACCTGCTGGAATACCTAAGCCTTGAGTAAATAAAAGGTAGAATCCTGCTACTCCTAATAGTGCAAGACCTACAACAGCGAGTCCAGTTACAGCACCTCCTTTAAATGCAACATTTAAACCGTCTTTTAAACTAGTTTTACATGCATGAGTAGTTCTAACATTTGCCCTAACTGAAACGCTCATTCCAATGTAACCTGCAAGTCCTGAGAAAACAGCACCTACAAAAAATCCAACTGCTAATAATACTCCATTATTGTAGTCTCCAGCTGGAATTGTAAAAGCGAGTACTAAGAATACGAGTACAGCAAATACTAAAACTGTGAGTGATTGTCTGTGAAGGTATGCAGATGCACCTTCCTGAATAGACTTTGCAATCGATTTCATCTTTTCAGTACCACTGTCTTTTTTTAATACATGGATAGTTAATCCTATCGCATAAATTAGAGCAAGAACAGCTACCGCAATAGAGATGATCGACACATCAAAGATGTTCATAACGATAGTGTGTTAAAAAAAATATAAAAATAATAAAGACCGACAAATATTTTAGCGAAGACAAGCCCAAAATGGAAGCTCATAGCACATAATTGATTTGCCTTAAATACTGTTTTGTTGGGGAATTATTTCACTTCAATAGAAAAATACATTAAAATTGTACTATTATTAACTTTTTTAATATGAATGAACACAAACAACATAATTTTCAGGAAGATTTAAAGGATGAATTCAATGAAGCAGGTGAAACCATTAAAGAAATAGCTTCATCAGGTAAGCTAAACATCAAAAAAGAATTAAAGGATGCTGTTGAAATTGTAAAAATGAAAACCGAGAAGATTCATGCAGTAGCAATTAGAAAAAACGCTGCTTTACCTGCATTAGTAATAATTTTAGCAGGCGTTGTTGCTGTTATTGCAGGGGAATACTTCTATGTTATGAGAGTTAGCATGATGAATCCACTATTAATTGCAACTACACCATTTTTTATGTTGTTTGTATCATTTCTAGTGTATCTGGTCTCAACTTTAGGAGTGATATTTGTTTATGATTTTGTGGCCACACAAATTTTTAAAGGAAAAGGGGATTTAGGACAAATGTTTAGAGTTATTGGATATGGGAATTTAATTTTAGTAATTTCAATTATCCCTGTATTAAGAGGTATTGCATTGTTGTGGTATGGAATTATTGTTTATGAAGCTATAAGACATATTAAGAAGCTTGAACCAGTAAAAGCCGTGCTAACAATAATAATTTCAATGATAATAGTTAGTTTAATTGCTGCTTTGCTATCAATGCTATTTGGGAACACATTAATGGATATCTATGGATTAGGATTGTCTTATTTTAGATAATATATTAAGATTAAGCCTTCAAAAAACGTTAGATTTATGCTATAATTAACTGATTATAATGTTTTTATAAATGGCTGAAGAAGAAGATAAAAAAAATCAGCAAACAGATCCAACAAAACCTGTTAAAAAACAGGGTGGTTCTTCAAAAACTAAACGCAGAAGACGTCCAAGAAAAAAGAAAAAACCAAATGTACAAGCTGACTCTGATGCTGCCACTAAAGTAGCTGAATCTAAAAAGAAACGCAGAAGACGTCCTAAAAAAAGAAAGCCAAAACAAGAGGAAAAAGCAGATATTGCCAGCCAAATCACAGTTGAGCCTGCAGAAGAGACTCCAGTAGAAGAACCTTCTGTAGAAGAACCTCCTGTTGAAGAACCTCCTGCAGATAAAGATATCTTTGCAATAGATGAAGAGGTAACTCCTGAAGAAAAAATGGAAGATGACATTTTAGGTGAAGAAAAAGAAGAGGCAGTAGTCGAAGAAGGATTTCCTGTGCTTGAAGAAGAAACTCAAGGAACTGAAGAGAAATTTCCAACAGAAGAACCTGAAATTGAAACAGAAATTGAAACTGGTGAAGCTGAAGAGCAATTTTTGGCTAGTGATGAAGGTGCAGAACCAACAGATGAAGAATCTCCGGTTGACGAAGAAGCAGAAACACCACCTGAAGAACCTCAGGAAGTAGAACCTCCACCAGAATTACCAGATGAAATTTCACCTGCACAGCCTACTTCTGAGCCTCCTAAAGCAGGAGATGAATCAGAATTTGCAATGAAAGAAGAGCCACAGGGCCCTGTTGGTTGGGATCAGTTAAAAAATGCTATTAAAAAAGACCATGAAGTCACTGAACAGAAAATGGATGCAGGTATAACGCCTGTGCCAGCCCCTGTACCTGTAGCAGAAAAGCCAGAGACAGAAGAACCTGAAGCTGTGCCAGTGCCAACTCCAACACCTGAGCCTGAGCCAGCACCAACACCTGAACCAGTGCCAGAAGTTGAGCCGGTTCCTGTAGTTGAACAACCAGTCGATGAATTAGCAGCAGATGATGATGCAGAGAAAAAAGAAATTATTAAAATTATTATAAAATATGCAGTAGGAGGATGCGCTGTAATTGCTATTATTGCAGGCATTTTCTTATTTAGAATTCCTCAAACTATATGGGAGTTTTCACAAGATCTGTTGGATTCCGGGGAAACTAAGCAGATTGATCAAGTTGACGAACCTGTAACAGACACAACTCCAGAACCACAGGAAGAAACACCAAAATCTGATTCAGATATAAAAGATGGTACAGGAATTGCATTAATTTCAGGTGATCAGATCCCAAAAGTAAAAAAAGTCCCTGAATCTGTTCAAACATTATTTAAAATTGGATTACCAGAAGTCCAAACTTCTGAAACTGATAGAATCGCAACTTATATGCAGGTTCTTAATGAGCTTCAAAATGGCTTTGAGACTGACATAAATCAATTATTGGATGCTTCAAATAATAGGGCTAGTGCAATTTCAATTCATCTAAGAGAATTGAATGGTTTATTAGCAGAAGCACAGTTTACATATGAAAATTTAAGAGAAGAAGCTGATGAAATTAAAGTTCAATATAATAAAGTTACAAATCAAAAAGATATATTAGAAGAAGCTTTCTTTGTATCACTTGAGAAATTGGAATCAAGTGAATCAAATGAGATATTGAATGATTTTGTTGAAGTATCAAAAAGTCAGATTAATTTAAAAGCTGAACATAGTGCTTTAAGTAAAATAGGTGGTATGTATGATACTGCAATTAGCAATATGGAGGCTAGAATTAAAGATATTGAAGCAAATAAAGAAGCATTGGTAAAAGGAGTGAAAGTTGTGGATATTAAAGGATCAGATTTAAATTTGATTATTGAGGAAGGGGAACTATAATATAAATTCCTCATGATATAATTAATGAGGTTTAATTGTTTTTTATGGATCCAGAATTTAAATCATTTCTAAAAAGAGTACAGGAATATAACAGCGAAGCAGATATTGATCGCTTAGAATCTGCATATAATTATGCAAAAAAGAATTATGAAGGGCATATGCGAAAATCAGGTGATCCAGTTATTATTCATGCTTTAGAAACCGCAAAGATTTTAACAACGCAAAAAGTTGATGATGATACTTTGATTGCAGCTTTATTACACGAGCTTCCTGGTTATACAAAGGTTAAATCTAAGGATGTAAGTAGTAAATTTGGGCATAAAGTAGGTGTTTTGATATCTGCTTATGAAAAAATGGGTTCAATAAATACCTCAACAAATGAGTTGGAAACTTTAAGAAAGATGTGTTTGGTAATGGCAAAGGACTTAAGAGTTGTTTTGATAAAACTTGCTGACAGATTGCATAATTTGCAGACATTAGAAGCATTACCAAGTAATGAAAGAAAGAAAATCGCAAAGGAAACTTTGGATATTTATGTGCCAATTGCTTCAAGATTGGGTGTTTATCGATTAAGATCCATAATTGAAGATCTTTGTTTTAAGTTCTTAAAAGAAAATGAATACAAACATATTCAGGATCAATTAAAAATTCTTGGTAAAAAAAGAAAGAACAGCATTGAAGAAATTACAAACACTGTTAAAGACTTTTTGAAAGAAAAAGGTGTTGAAGCGCGGGTAGCCGGAAGGCTAAAAAACAGCTATAGTATCTATAAAAAGCTTAAGAAAAAAGGCAAGAGTTCAATTGATGAAATTCATGATATTTTTGCAATAAGAATTGTTCTTCCAACTGATGAAGATACAAAACTATATGAATTAATTGGAGGTTTTCATAATAAATGGAAACCATTACCTGGCAGATTTAAAGATTATGTGGGATTCCCTAAACCTAATGGATACAGAAGTCTTCATACAACTGTAATTGGGCTAGCCAAACACTCTTTAAAAGAACCAGTTGAGATTCAGATAAGAACAGAAAAAATGCATGAAGAAGCTGAGTATGGTGTTGCTTCTCACTGGCTTTATAAAGAGTCAAAAGGGAAGTCAGGTGTACACAAAGCTCA
>Ga0180436_10001936_pt1 | contig 19972 bp, 15 predicted proteins | sample SS_ome_2_FD_132434 | JGI IMG/M metagenome (GOLD analysis project Ga0180436, IMG submission 132434) | Hypersaline lake sediment archaeal communities from the Salton Sea, California, USA - SS_3_S_2 metaG | ecosystem: Environmental > Aquatic > Non-marine Saline and Alkaline > Hypersaline >...
CGCCGAGATGTTCCCGCTGCTGCGCGAGGACGCCGGCAACCCGTTGGAACTGTTCCAGATCTGGCTCAATCTACCGCCGGAGTCGAAGATGGTTCCGGCTCATTTCGGCATGCTGTGGAGCGAGGACATCCCCCATATCAGACCCGCCCCCGGCGTCAGCGTCGAGGTGATGGCAGGCGAGATCGACGGGCATCGCGCCCCCGCTCCCCCGCCGGATTCCTGGGCATCCCGTCCCGAGTCACAGCTGGCGATTTGGCACATCAGCCTCGAGCCGGGAGCTACCTGGGAACTACCGGTCGCGCCGGCCTCGGCCAACAGGATGCTGCACATGGTCGCCGGCGATGACGTCCGCATCGGTGCCAAATCGTTCAGCGACGGCACCGGGATCCGCCTGCGCCCGGAGCGAAGTGCGATATTGGCCAACCACGGCTCTCCTGCCGCATTCTTGCTTCTGCAGGGCGAGCCGATCGGCGCTCCCGTGTTCCAGGTGGGCCCGTTCGTGATGAACACCCCTGAGGAGCTGAAGCAAGCGTTCGACGACTACAACGCCACCGGCTTCGGCGGCTGGCCATGGTCGCGGCGAGATCCTGTTCACGACCGCAGCGAAGGGCGATTTGCCCTGCACGCAGATGGACGGGTCGAGCATCGCGAAATGCAGGCGGCTCACTAGTCACCAACGAACAAATCAGGTCAGTTCCAGAACCTGCCGCGGCCGCTCCCGCTGGTCGGTACATCCCTGGACCCGCGAACGATCGAGAGCGTATCTCTTGATCCCCACGGGAGGACACATGATCGGTTCGGGTCGGCAGTGAGTGTTGCCCTGGGCCGATCGATCAGCCGACAACCCGCCCGGGTTGCCGGAAGGAGATGTGGCCAACGTCTGGAGGACGGCTAGAAGGTCTGTCGCTTGACTCTGCCCCTGGCACAGATCCGGGCTGCCGGCGCTGCGTAGGCTGAATCAGCCTCCCAGATTCAGCGTGGTGGAGCTGAGCCGGCAGACCGGATTGGCGCTTTCGCCGGTCGCGAGGTTGAACGAGTCGTCACAGTTGGTTGCCTCCACCGTACTTGCGCCACCGCAGCTGCCAAGAAAGACACCAAGAGCGAGAGAAGCGACGGCGTACCGCCACGGCATCAACGAACGGACTGCAAACACGATATCCACCACTCAGTCTGGCCTGCAGCCGATGCTACGACTGGACGAGGGAGCCCAGAAATCGGACTACCGCAGACGAGGTCAGCCATCTGCGGGCAACAATCGGTATGGCTGGCTGCGGTCGGTGCGGACCGCACGGAAATGCCGTTCGTCGAGAGTCAATATGCTGACCGTGCCGTGCCGGTTGGCCAGCAGCATCACCGACGCGTCGGCAACGCCGAGCATTACGGCGCGGTAGCGAACCACCAAGTTGCGACATGCGGCTACATCACCTGCCGCGAACGGAACCAGCTGATAGGCGCCTAGAGCCACGTCTTCGAGCAGCGTCTGGGCAGCGTCGATTCCCAGCTTGCGGCCAACGAGGTAGTCGAGCTCGTTGAGCACGAATGGAGAAAGCAGCAGCGGCTCGGATTGACTCTCCACAACCCGACGGCACACATCGTGATGGACCTCGTCGGGGTCCAGCGCAGCGAGCAAACCTGAAGTGTCGGCGACGATCACGGCCGCCCGGACCCCTCCATCAGCAGCTCGTCGACACGCTCAGCCCAGTTGCTCGTTTCCCCGGTGGGCTCAGTGAGCGGAAGCCGGGGATGACGCGGCAGGCGGCGCTGCAACGCCTCATCGAGCGCCTCCCTGATTACGTCCGCCTCGGTGCGCCCCTCAGCTCGGGCGGTGGCCTCGAGCATGGCCTTCAGGTAGTCGGGCAGATAGATGGTCGTTCGTTTCACGCCATACATTGTGCCATACATAAGCCAAGATGGCTACCACCCCTTACCATGGGCCCATGACAACGATCACATTCCTCGGCGGGGCCGACACGGTGACCGGATCCCGATTCCTCGTTCGCTCCAATGGGCGTAGCACTCTGGTCGACTGCGGGCTGTTCCAGGGACCTCGGTCCATCCGCCAGCTCAACTGGAAGGATCCGTTCCGCAATGTGGAGCTGCCCGAAACCGTGTTGCTCACCCACGCCCATATCGATCACACGGGTTACTTGCCCCGGCTAGTGGGAACCCACGGCTACTCGGGTGAGGTGCGGGCTACCCGGGCGACGACCGACCTGCTTTCCGTGATGCTTCCCGACTCGGGCCGGATCCAGGAGGAAGATGCGGCCTACGCCAACAAGAAGGGCTATAGCCGCCACAAGCCGGCCCTTCCTCTCTACACGGAAGCCGATGCGTTCAAAGCGATGAAGCTGATGGCCCCGGTCAACTACCACGACTGGGTGGAAGTGCCGGTGGGTCGAGCCAGATTCAGTTTTGCCGGGCACATTCTCGGTTCGGCGCACATCACGGTGGAGACGGGCGGCCACCGGATCACTTTTTCCGGTGATGTAGGACGTTGGGACATACCCGTTCTGAAAGACCCGCAGCCGCCGCAGGATGCAGATCTGTTGCTCATCGAGAGCACGTACGGGGGCCGTTCCCACCGGGACCCGGGTGCGGATGCCAACGAGATGATGGCCCGCTTGTTCGACAGGATCGCCGGTACGGACGGGGTGCTGGTGATCCCGGCGTTCAGCATCGGGCGCACTCAGGAGATCCTGTACCGGATCCGGGAGTTGGAGGAGGAGGGGCGGATTCCGTCGCTTCCCATCTATCTGGACAGCCCGATGGCGATCGACGCCACCGAGATTTATGCCCGCCACAACGAAGAGCACGACATGGAGATGCAGGCGCTGAAGCAGTCGGGCTCCAGCCCTCTGCGGCCCCGCCAATTGAGATTCACCCATACCATCGCGGAGTCGAAGCGGCTCAATTCGATGCGGGGGCCGATGGTGATCATCTCGGCATCGGGCATGGCAACGGCCGGGCGGGTGCCGCACCATCTGAAGCGCCGGTTGCCCTATCCCGAGAACATCGTGGCTTTCGTCGGCTATCAAGCGGAGGGAACCAGAGGACGGGACCTGGTCGACGGGGCGGACCGGATTCGTATCCACGGCAAGGACATTGCCGTCCGGGCCGAGATCACCAGACTCGAGGCCTACTCGGCTCACGCCGATGAAGACGAGCTGGTGCGCTGGGTCCGCGCGGCCAGCCCAAAGCAGGTGGTACTGGTACATGGTGAAGACGCAGCCCGCCGGGCGTTGGCCGATCGTTTCCGCGCGGAGTTCGGTATCGTGGCGCACCTCCCCGATCGCGGTGATACGATTTCGATTTAGTGGAATCGGCGGCCATTCGCTGCCACCCACCGGCACGCCGGCGCGGCAACGGCACGCGCGTCCCCTACCGGCGACCGGCCTCCCAGTAAGAGCCGATGCGCGCGACGAATGCTGCGGGTTTCTCGCTGTAGAGCGCAGTGCCATGCTTGAGTGCCCGCTCTTGCAGGCTGGCCCGCTGCTCGTGAATGAGCGCAATCAACATCCAACGCTCCCGCTCGTGGGAGCACGATTCCGGATGCGCAAGGATGGTGTCGGCAAGCACGGCGTGGTCGTGGTCGTCGCCGAGTAGCTCGCCTAACTCATCGAGGCTCTTGGCCGTTGCTCTCAGCAGGTGCGGGTAGAGCGGTGTGAGCGCCTCCATCTGAAATCTCAGGTACTTCACTCGCTTCCGCCATTCGTGGAGATCGGCAACGTCACGGGTCTCTGCAGCGCGAACCAGGCCGCGGTAGCCGCGCTTGTATACACGATGGATTCCGGAGGCGATCGCCTGGTAGTCGTCGCGAACGATCTCATCGATCGGGTAGTTCCAGAAACGGCGACGGGCGGTATTGAGATTGGTAATGGCGTTGCTTACCACCGGCTCGGTGACGGAGCTGCGACGAACTTCGTGGCGCTCGAGCAGCCACGCTTCGGGGTATGCAAACGCCTCGGGGTACAACATGTCGGAGTACCTCTGCCAGAGGCTCCGCAAGGTGAGCACGCTGACGTATGAGTCCCTGATCGCGGAAAGACTGCGGGCGGTGTCGCGCAATACGACATTCTCTTCGCGATAGGTGCGATAGCCGACCTCATCGCGGACGAGGCGCAGCATGCCGCGCAACCGCTTCATCTTCTTGCGAGCCGAGTGCACCCCTTCGTCGAACTGATCAGGAGGAGCGGAACGGAGGTCGGAGACCGCTCGCTCCAGCAGGCCGAGGCTCACCCGCCTCACCTCTGCCGGCAGCGGACGGTCGGGAGCGGTACTCAGCTTTGGCAGGGCCGGTTCGTTGTGACGATGGGCTAGGTCGATCATGGGAAGTGTCGGTCCGGTGCGTCCTTCGCTCCGCCGGCGGGGCCCGCGGTGAGCTGACTAGTCATTTGAGAGTACCGCGGAAAAACCGGCTGGTGGTAACAATCTCGGACTCTGCAATTCGCCGTTCACAGGGAGACGACGTTCGGATATACGACGATGACGATCGTCGCCGGGATCAGGAATGCGCTGGAGACGAGACCCCAGGCGGCGATGCTCTGCGGAGAGCCCGCCTCCCGGATCGGAAACGCCTGCAGCGGACTCTCTCCTCTCCCAACCCGCCGTGCCACGAGCAACAGCGCACCCAGGATGAGCACCCCGAGCAGCGCCAGCAGCACCAGCAGCACGACGCCCCAGGCGAATGCGTCGTAGCGACCGCGCAGCCCACCGGTCTCCCTGGCGGCTGCCAGGGCGATGGCTACGGCGATCGATCCGTTCCAGAGACCGTGTGTGGACAGCGCAATCCAGTACGACAGCCAGAAGCGTCGCCAGCGCCCCGGCTCACCCGTGCGGAGCTGAAAGACACCCCAGGCTACGAGCCCGGCGCCAAAGGCATGGAGCCCGGCGCCGATCATCCGGGCGACGGCGATCGGAAGCCACCCCTCGAGCGAGCCGAAGAACCATCCGCTCGAGTACATGATGTTTTCGACCATGGCGAACCCGGTCCCGGCGGCGGCACCGAACAAGAACGCATCCCGGGCAGTGCGGGGGCGACGAATCAAGGCGGCTAGGGGTTTCGTGGTCTCCTCGGCAAGCGGGGCGACGACCGCCAGTTCGATGATCATCGCCAACGCCCATCCGGATGTCAGCACCCGGAACAGATCGGGATCGGCGCGCAACTGTTCCCAGAACTCCCGGGCCGGAGCCACGAACGGAGCCACCAGGTTGTAGCCGAGGGCGAGGAACAGCCCGTGGAAGGCTAGAACCAGGATCGGGATCACGGTTCCGCCGAGCAGCAGCGAGAACCAGGTTGATCGCGCCCTGCCGGTTGGGTTCGCCAATGCCCGCACCAAGGCAAACACGCTGAGGGGGGATCCGACGGCCACGACAAGTAACAAAACGAGGGTTGGCTGCTCGGCGATGAGCGCCGTCACGGTGGCGCCGAGCGTCACCGCACCGATTACCGCAGGTAGGCCGAACCGTTTCATTCCCAATGCTCCAGTATCTCGGCGATGTGGGCGAGCCGGCGCCCAATCGTGTGCCGCCTCCGCTCGATAGCGGAACCGGCGGTAATGAACAACGTTGCCGCAATTGCGCCGATCACCAGCCACGTACCACCGGTGAGCCCGGCGCTGATGCCGTGCAATGCCGGGATGATCACCGACAGCAGGATGGCGGCGACCATCGCGCCGACACCAAGCAGCGCCCGGCGTCGCACCTCGGAGAGAGCTCCCCATCCGGCCAGCAATGCGCCCTCGGCGAACAAGGCAAGCCCGTACCAGAGCGAGTCGAACATCTCAGGCACGGCGAGCACGAGGGGCGCCAGCATCAGCAACCATTCGAGATGATGCAGACCGTGCGGGACGGGCTGGTCGGCCAGGTGGCGGCGATGCCGCTCCAGCTCGACGGTGGCCAGCAGCGTGACGCTGACAATGATGACGGAAGCATGCAGGGTCAGCTCCATCTGCTGGTTGACGAGGATCATCAGAGCACCCAGCCACACAACCATGGCACCCTCGATCACGGCGAGATCGTGGGCAAGCAGGCCGTAGGCAGCAAGGGCACCACCGGTGATGATGAGCACGGTTCCCATCTCGACTCCGAGCGGGTCGAACACCGCAGGGACAACGATCGGCGGCAGGGTGACCAAGCCGAGCGCCAGCAACGCCAACTCAGTCCGCCAGGGGCGATCGGAGCCGGCCAGCAGCCCGGCCGCCGAGGCGAGCATCAGCCCGATACCGGCAATGCTGAGCAGAGCCAGGAACACCGCACCGTCGCGGACCACCTCGGCGCCGATCGCCAGCCCGGCCGACCCGATGTAGAGCGAGACGGCCATGGTGCGCAGACCCCACTCGCCCGGAGCTGCGGAGGCGTTACTCGCCACGTACGATGCGAACCCGAAGGCCATCCCGGTCAGAGCCCACAACTCACCGGCCTGAGGCACGACCGCCATCGTCTTGATCACGAGGGCACAGACCGCCGCAATCGTGAGGCCGTGAAGCGGAGCCTCCCAAAGGAGACCGCGCCGCAGCCGCGTGACCAAGGTCGCTGCCGCACCGAGAACGGCGGCCGCGGCGGAGGTAGCCACGATGAACTCCATACGGGTCCAGACCAGCCATTGCGGCACGAGGCTGTAAGCGCCGGCAGCCAACACTGAGGAGACAGCGACAAGACGCCGGTCCCGTCGCATCGTGCCCGGCAACCCGGCGAGGACTGCGTCGTATGCCAGGACTGCCGCCGCGATTCCTGCAGCCGGAGATGGATCCAGCGAATCCGCCGCCACCGAAACCACGGCAACCCCGGCGGCCTGCCCGAGGGTCAGTACCGGCCATGTCCACAATCGCACCCGCGCCGGCAGTCGTGCGGCCAAATAGCCGGCAATAGCAAGCAGGGTCAACCCGGCGCCGGTGATGGCTGTGTAGGTGAGGACCTCCGCAACCGACCAATCGCGCCAGTAGGCGAACGTCACGTATGCGGAACCGAGCAGACCGGCGGAGGCAGCCACCAGCCCGCGTTCTCGATCCACAGTTCCAATGATGCCGGTCTCACCCGCCACGAGCACGAGAAGCAGTGTGGCCAGACCGAAGGGAGTGGCGCCGTCACCGGCGGCGACACCCGCCATGTATGAGGTGACGATCAGGCCGTGGCCGATGACATGAAGCGGGATCGTCCACATGGCGATCCGGGGCGGCCACGCCGTGGCGAGAGTGGAGGTTACTGCGATCGGGATGATGCAGACGGCTCCAATGCCGGCGATGGCTGTGAGCTCCGCTGCGGTCCACTCCAGCCAGGTTCCGGTCAACGTGAAGGTGATCGCGACACCGCCTGTTGTTGCCGCCAGCAGTGGAATTGCCGCAGCCTCGTTGCGCTTGCGATCGGCCCAGAAGCCGCAGACCAGAGAAGCAGCCAGGGTGGCGGCCGGGGCCCAGTAGTCGCCGGCAACGAGACCGGCCGTGATCAAGCTCATCCCGGCGGCAAGCAACCACGGTTCCTCGGCGCGAATCCAATAGACGATGGCCAGGAGCACGGCCGCGGCCAACAGTGCAAGATCGAGCACGCCGGCTGCGTGGCTGTAGGAAGCCGACATGGCCGCAATCGTGAGAGCCGAAACGACGAGCCCGGGGGCCGGGTCGGTGAGGAACCGCCAGCGCCGGTTGCCGGGAAGCACCGCAGCTGCGGCCAGGAAAACGGCAGCCAGCGGCATCCAGACGAGGGGCTGATCGAAGGGGTGCGCCCAGTCGTTGTCGAAAAGAACGGCGGCGTATCCGATCGAGATGGCTGTGGCCACCGGGATGGACACTCCCCCGGCCCTGGTCGATACACCGAGGAGGGCAATGGACAACGCCGTAGATCCGGCAACCCATGCGATCCAGCCTCCATCGGCTATCGCCAAAGCAAGCGCGGCCGGCAGCAGCATCATGCCGACGTAAACGGGAGCTACCAGCCAGGGTGAGGCCAGGCCGCCTCTTTCGGTGCGGCGAGTCAAGTTGAGTACGGCCGCTGCCACGACCAGGAGGGCCGCCGCCATGTGCAGCACGAGGAAGAGATCGGCAGCGCCGACCCCGGATCGATACGCCCCGAGCAAACCTGCCGCCACGGCCAACAGCCAGGTGGGAATAGTGGCTTGTGGTTTGCCCAATCTGACGGCGAGCGCGGCAGTGACTGCGGTTGCCGAGATGGTGGTGGCGAGCAGGGCGGTGATGGAGGGAGCGCTAACGGCGATTCCTGCCGCGGCTGCCCCGTAAGCGAACGGCACCGCGATCCGGCGGGCTCTTGCGATGTGTTGCATCGCCCCGGTGAGGTAGAACCAGGACAGTGCTGCGAGCACCGGCCCGAACCGGGCCCGCTCATCGGCGATGATCGGCACCTGCCGCCCAATCAGGAGAGTGAGTGGGACGAGGGTTGTAGCCGCGACCAGAGTCGGCATCGCCAGCAGAGCACCGGCCTTGCCGCCCAAACGGGGGAAGAGCCCGTCCCGGCCGAGCTCGATGTTGATTGCCTCTGCAACATGTGCCATCGCAAGGACGCCGAGACCAAGGATCGCAGTCTCCTCGAACCAGAGTGATCGCGCGGCCGCGGCTACAACGAGACCGTGACCGATGATGGCGTAGAAGACCATGTCTTTCGCCCCGGCGAGGGAAGCGGCGACCAGGGCAATACCGAGCGCCGCCAGGATGGACGTATCGACCCACGTGATCTCCCACAGACCCGGCCCGAAGTACTCCCGCAGCGCCACCGTGGCCGCGGCCCCGGTGAGGCCAACGACGGATGCGCCCCGGGCCGGGCCCGGGATATCGGCGAGGACGGCAAGCCCGGCAAGAGCCAGCAGGAATCCGCTGAAGATGTAGGGCTCGAACCCGACGCCATCGGCCTGACGCCAAACCTCGACACCGAGCGATGCAAGCCCCGCTGCTGCCGCCGGAAGAGTTGCAAACGAGCGCAACTCGGTGAACGGCAGCAACCGGGTGGCGGCAAACACCACACCGGTAGCGAGGAGAACAAGAGGGGTAGCTTCGGGCCAGTTCATTCTCGTTGCCCCGGCGCCGATTGTGACCAGCACCGGTGCCCATAGCGCGAACCGCCGTTCTCCGGCGTCGCCGCCTACGGGCACGAAGCGATCGACGTGCCCGGCGGTAGCGGGAACGGTGACGCGGAGAACGGCCAGCACCGACAGTGTTCCCCAGGCCGCCAGGGTGGCGCCCGGCTCGAGCAGTGACAGCGCCCCGGCAACGAGCAAGGCGGTACGGACGATCCAAACGGTGGCGATCCGGGACCCGGCGAAGAACCTATCGAATACTGCAATCACGACGGCGTAGCCGATGAGGCCGGCTCCGAGCCAGGCGGGGCTCACCCCGAAACCGGCGGTGAGCAGCCACGAGGCGGCAAGTGATACGTAGGCCGCGACTTGAAGAACGAGTGCGGTGTCTCGCCGGACCCGGGTTCCGAGGCCTGCCCAGGCGAACCCGGCGCCGGCCGCGGCCGCGAACACGGCTGCGGCGAAGGCGGTAGCGACGACGTTGGGCCAGGCCAGGTCGGCGAGGTCGGGTGCGACCACGCCGCGGCTGAGTGCGTCGTTGTAGGAGAAGACGAGCGAAAGGATCAACACGAACGGGGTGAAAAAGACCCCGGCGCGAACTGTGGGCACGGCCATTACTTTGCCGAGCCGGCTGTCCCGCCACCGGTGAGCTGCGGCGATGGTGAGGCCGATGGCAGCCAGCACGGCGATCAGCTGCGGGGCGGAGATTCCGTCCCGGGTGAACTCGGTGAGGCGAAGGGTGTCCCCGTTGCGCAGCAGAGGGATTCCGTCCTCGAGGTAGAGGGCGAAGGCTCCCAGACTGATCCACAACATCGGAGCGACCAGATAGCTGTAGATGCTGCGGCGTCGTGCGTAGATGTAGTAGATGCCTGCGGCGATGAGCCCGGCTCCGCCGTAGGCGGCCCAGCGGGCCGGCCCATCGACGTCAGGCGGCATGCACCAGGGCCGGTAGGCGGGAGTGCAACCGTCCCGGAACGAGGCGGACAGCATGATCGGGATGAGGACGATGCCGATCACTTCGACGGCGGTCGACGTCTGCGGGATTCCGGAGCGGTGCCGCAGCACCCAGGCCAACCCTAGGAAGAAGGCGACGACGCCGATTTCCACCAGCGGCCGGAAGTGTTTGTGCTGGTCGTCGATGGCTTCGCCGAAGTAGCCGAAAGCGAAGAACACGTATACGACGATGATCGCCAGCAGCACCCCGAGGTAGGTGAGCGCATTGGCGGCAAAATCCGCGGTGAAAGTGCCCCACATCTTCTTGGACCTAGCCCGGGCAAGGCGTGCCCATAGCTCGGCACGAGACCGGCGGACCGGCGGCTGCGAAGTGAATGCCGCGGCCGATTGTGCCCCGGGGGTCGGGGTGCCCGCCGGCTCGGGTCGCAGTGCGGGTGCGGGAGCGGATGGGCGCGGAGCCCATCTGCTTGCTGCCGGCTTAGGCCGGGAGACGGGCGGAGGGCTGGGAGCCGGGGACGGGGTCTGCGACGCCGGTTGCTTGGGCTGGAATGCCGGGCGCGCATCGGGTTTGGGGTTCGGCTGCTGCTGCAGCGGTGCCGCGGCAGCATCGACCTCATCCTTGTGGAAGTAATACAGGGACGTTGCCAGATCGTTGCTCAGGAACCCGGCGGCTTGCGCCTTTCTCAAGAACTCTATGACCGGGTCTCGGCCGCTGTTCCGCTGCGGTGACTCTGGGCTTTCCATGAGTTCAACCTATGTCTCCACCGTACTCCTCGCCCATGGGGGAGTCACCCCAGTCTTTCGTGGGGGGACACCTAGGCACCGAACCGGTCCGGCGCGACAATCAGAGTTAGGGCTAGCCCGGGGTGGAACATGCGCCGCCGATCCGTAGTCTTCATGGCAGTTGCGCTGCTGCTGATCGGGTGTACGCAGGAAGAAGGAAGTGGCTCTCCGGACAACTCGTCGACCACGATGGAGGCAATCACAAGCATTGCACCTCCGCCCACCACCACTCCCGCCACGACAGCAACCAGTGTGACTGCCACTGCGGCTCCGCTCCCAACGACGGCCCCCGACACGACAAACACGTCATTGCTGCCTGTGGCAACGACGACTACATCCACCACAGAAGCTAGCGCCACCACCACGCTCGCACCGGTGACCGATCTAGCAACGGGCCTGTTCTGTCGTGACCTGAACGCCGTGGGCTACGACTATGTCGATGCCGTGACCTACTGGATCCGGGAAGGCAGCCCGGATCGGATGGATGCCGATCGCAATGGAATCCCGTGCGAGACCGTCTACTCCGAGGCGGCTGTCGTGGCCTTCTGGGGTAGCCCACTGCCCACAACGACTCGACCCCCTTCGCTCACGCTCGCCGGACTCGAGGCATATGCAGGCGAGCAATGGGAGCAAGCCGGCGGCTACCCGGTCAACTGGAGCTGCCGCCAGGAGCTCGGCAATGGATTGGGGGCAGGGACGGCCTGGGTGTGTGTGCCCGACGTGACCGGCGACGGCGAATACCCGGTGTTGACGGCGCTCATTCTCAACAATCGGGGTACCGTTGCGGTAGCTCAATCCGGTACCTGGAATCCGGATCTCCTTCCCGGGATCGTCTCCGGCTACATGGGTAGCGGCAAGTTCTGCCGCGATGTCCTCAATCCGGACATAGGCCTGTCGCAATGGTTGACGGACCCCGCATTGCGCCACTTCGGCGCCGTTCTCTACTGGTTCGAGGAAGGCCGACCCGATCGTATGGACGCCGACAGAAACGGTATCCCCTGCGAGACACTGGTTGACGCCGGCATCGTCGCCGATTTCTGGAACGGAGGCTTTGTCGGAGACACCTGGTAGTCGGGTCTGGATCAGCGGGCGATGCGAGTGCGCTTGAACTCGTTGAGGTTGGACCAGCCGAGCATATCGAGCACCCGCTGCAGATCATCGACATCGCCACGGTTCATGAAACGGACAAAGGTGGCGTCGTCACCGGCGAGGAACGTCGGTACGCCGAACACGTCCCACTCCCCGGCCGCTTCCAGATGGTCGACGGCAAGAGCTTCGAGCGGGGCGCCCGATGCAACAATCGCCGACAGCGCGTCCGCATCGGCGCCGCCGGAGGAGACGGCGTCACGCACCACTTGCTCGCTGTTGATGTCCTTGCCTAGGTCATGACGTGCGGCGAAGAGTGCGCGGTGGACGGCCGGGAATACGTCCGGGAAGTAGTCGCGCGCGGCGAGGCCCCATTGCAGGGCAAGCACACCTGACTTCCCGTTCGGCTTGTCCCATACATCGGGATCCTCATCGGCGGTGTGCACCTGACTTAGGGAGAAAGCGACATACCGGGGCTGCCAATCTCGGCCTTCCTCGACCCCGTTGAGTACCGCCTCTGCTGCGTTGCGGGCAAAGGGGCAGAGGTAGTCGAAGGTGATTCCGAATTGCATTCAATCTCCAGGGAGGTTGTGATGTACAACGATTTCGGAGCCGTCGGGATTCCTGGACGATGGCGGCCGACCGATCGGTACCGCAATGTGCCCGGTGGCGGCATCGCCGAAGAGCCGCATTCGCTCCGGGGCGGCGTTCCACACTGCGGCGATCCAAGCGCAGAGGCGAGCATCGAGCCGGTCTTCGATCAGCTTCAGCGCAGCTCCCTTCACATCCTCGCCAATACTGATGGTCGGGGCGACAAACGGCGGCGACGCCGTGGCGAGGGAGTCGACGAGCCGGGCCAGCTTGCGCAGACCCTGCCGGCGCCGGTCGACCGATACTCCACGCTTTGCCTTGTAAACGAGCCGCTCTGGTAACTCGAACGTTTCGATTATTGCCGGGTGCGGGTAGACCTCGAGCACCGTGCGATCGCGCCCGGCCCACGGGCCGCCGAAATCCAGATCGGCAAGCCGTGCGGCGAGGTCCTCGCCGCGGATGGCCCCATGGGTTGCCACAAGTCGGCTCCGGTTCGATGCATGGGGACCGGCCCGGCGTGAGCCATACTCGCGATGGAGCTCGTTTTCACAGGGGCGTCGCCCCGTCTCGTTGGGTACCTGCAGCGGAGCGTCGATCGCCACGACGGCCCGTTCGGCGAGATGACGCGCCACCCAATCGATGATCTCGTCATCGGATTCCAGCATGCGCTCGTCAACGACCCGCCCGGCGGAGTCGAGGGCACACGCACCGGTGGGGTTGCGGGTAGACCAGGCGAGGTCTAGACCGAGCAGAGACGCCGATGGAGGGTTACTCATGCGATTCCGGCGCCCCGTTCGGAGCTGCGTTCGGTGGCCTCGCCCCTGTGCCGGGCACGGAGGATCTGGTGCTCGAGATTGGGTGTGGTGAGTTCGTCCATCCGGTCAGGCTAGGTTGGCCGGCTGCGGAGCAGATACACCGGCTTGGCCTGCAATCCTGTAGTCGATCACCCGGCCGCGAAAGCGTCGAGAGCCTTGGTGACATCCCTAGGCTCGGCGCGACAAACAACACGACTGAGGAAGCGCACCATCGAATTACCGCCAAGGATGGCGGTACCGAAGTCGGCCGTCTCCCGATCCCGGGCGGCGATGATCTCCTCCGCTGCGCCTGTTCGGGTGGTTAGGTCTACCGCCAGATCCCAGGCTCGATCCCGAGCGCTGCCGATGGCGATGCGCATGATCCTCTCGTCGAGGAACAGGCCGAGGCGGTCGACCCAGGCCATGCGTCGGGACACCGTGCCGAGCGTGTCCTGCAGGGCGTTGATCCTGGCGAACAGAATGTCGTCGACCCGGAGGAAGTCGTCGTGTGTCTCCTCCATTCGGCCCCCGGAGACATCCGCCGCCGCAATACCCAGGTCGAGATTGATGTGGGCGTTCATCCCGGCGAATAGGTGCTGGGCGATGGTGCGGCGCCGTCCGTCCTCTGCCGCTGCAAACGCGACCTCCCACGATGCGGTGGGATGATTGCCGCTCTCCCACTGCCGCCAGGCATCGAGGTAGCGGTCGGCGAAGACCACGGCCAGGTGTTCCAGCCGCTGGTTGTCGTCGAAGAATCCAGTGCGAACTGCGTCGTGGATCTCTGCGGTTACACAGCGATACATCGCCGGGAAGATTCCGATGGGGCTGTGCTCATCCCGGGCGCGGGCGATCACTTCATCGAGATCCCCCAACACATCGTGCAGCGTGCGCCCGTTGCTCACTCTCTCCCCTCACTGCTGCGGGGAGGGTAGCGGCAAGAGCTCAGCGGCCGTAGAGACCCAGCAGCGTCCCCTGAGCAAGAATGTGACCTTCGAGCGCGGCCAGCACATCTCCCTTCGTGGCGCCGGGATCTAGACCCAGCTTGGTGTCCAGGGCGTAGACGGTGAAGAAATACCGATGGGTACCGCTCGGTGGGCACGGCCCCCCGTATCCGGTGCGACCCCAGGAATTGGTGCCGGGGGTCCCGAGACGACCGACGTCTTCGGGGATGTGCTCACGCGGTTCGATGTTGTACTCCACCCAGTGGTCCCAAGTCCCGCCGGGGGCATCGGGATCATCCATCACCAGCGCCAGCGAGACGGTGTTGGTGGGAATGTTGGCGAGATCGAGCGGCGGAGAGATGTCGGCACCTTCGCAAGTGTATCTATCCGGGATCGTCGTTTCGGGTGCGAATGCAGGGGATGTCAGTTCCATTCCGTCCTCCTCCGTGGACTGGTCCGTCGTGTGTTCCGGCCGGGTGGCACCGCTCCCCGAGCACGCGGCGAGACCTAGCGCCAATATGATCGCTACAACTCTCATCCGCATCGTCACCCCGGGTGCGCCGTTCTCCCATCGTGGCAAGCCCGGCTGCGCAGCTCAAGGGGGTAATGGGATGGATGGTCCGGCACGGCTGCGCCGTTCGACGATGGCGGACCCCTCAACTCGCGGAGCGCGCCGCCACCAGAGCGCGTACCGCGGCGGCTGAGTCGAGGGCCATGGCGGCAGCGGCAAGTTCGGCCGCGTCGCTCCGGGCCCAGCGTCGGATCTCGTCTTTGACGCGGGGTAGCGCAAACCGGGTCACGTCCAACTCGTGAACGCCGAGCCCCACCAGGAGCGGAATCGCGACGAGGTCTGATGCCAGTTCGCCGCATACTGCAACCCGCGTGTGGTCGCCGGCGGCGCTCGCCACCGATGCGATCAGGCGCAGCATCCCCGGGTCGAGCCCGTCGCCCAGGTGGGCAACGTTGGGATTGCCGCGTTCGACGGCCAGTGCGTATTGCGCCAGGTCGTTGGTACCGATGCTGACGAAATCCACCCGGCTGGTGAACACGGCGGCATTGGCCGCCACCGCCGGCACCTCGACCATGATGCCCATCTCGAGCTGGTCCGGGCGACAGCGTTCGGCCCGGGACACGGCTTCGAGTTCGTCCCGCAACGCCTCCAGCTCGCCAACGGAGGTGACCATGGGGAACATCACGGCGATGGGATGATCGCGGGCCACGCGTACGATTGCGGTCAACTGCTCCCGGAGCAGGTGCGGGTGGAGCAGGCCGAGCCGGACCCCCCGCAAGCCGAGAAACGGGTTGCCTTCCTCCGGAATCGGCAGGTAGTCGACTGGTTTGTCACCGCCGAGGTCGAGAGTGCGAATGGTGAGGCGCCGCCCGCCGGCCGCCTCGGCGATGCGCCGATATTGGCGTTCCTGCTCGGTCACGCTCGGCGGATGGGTGCGGTCGATGAAGAAGAACTCGGTGCGGAGCAGCGCGAGGGAGTCGGCACCGCCGGCGGCAACCGCTGCTGTGTCGCCCGCCGCGGTGACATTGGCACCAACTTCGATGACGGTGCCGTCGGTGGTGACCGCCGGTTCATGGGCGTGCGCCTGCGCAGCCGCGACGGCTGCGGCGTACTTCTCGGCCTTGACCCGATAGCTCCGGGTGGTCTCCGGTGAGGGGGCTATGAGTAGCGTTCCGTCCGATCCGTCGATGACTAGCTCGGTCCCGTCCGGCACATCCAGCAGCTCACGTCCGGCGGCGACGACCGCAGGGATACCCAGCGACCTGGCCAGGATGGCGCTGTGCGAAGTCGGTGCTCCGTATGCGGTGGCCACGCCGGAGACCAGGTTGGCCTCCAGCTGGGCAATCTCAGAGGGGGTGAGATCGGGGGCGACCAGGATCCCCGCTTGCGACGCAATGGTTCGCTCGGTGCCGAGGAGGTGCCGCAACACCTGGTTGCATACAGCTCGCACATCGGCGGTGCGGGCTCTCATGTACGGATCATCGAGCCCTGCCCATTCGTTCTGAACTCGCCGCAGGGCCCGGTGCCAGGCCGCCGCGGCCGAATCGCCGTCGGCAATACCGGCTTGCACCTCATGGTCGATCTCGTCGTCCTCGAGCATTAGCAGATGGGCAGCGAAGATGGCGGCGCCCTTCTCGTCGCCATTGCGAAGCAACCGGGTGCGCGCGCGAGCGATCTCCTGTCGAGTGGCAGCAACGGCCGACTGCAGGCTGTGCCGTTCGAGCTCGGGGTCGATCGACTCCGGTGCTTCCGGCAGTTCCACATCACCGCGATTGATCGTCCACTTGGGACCAACGGCAATGCCCGGCGCAGCGGGCAGCGGCGTTCCCGGGCTCGCCTGCGCTTGCGGCGAGATCACGGCATGCTCGTCGAAGTTGCGCTCCGCCAGCGCCTGGATCGCTTCCAGGGCCGCCGTCGCTTGCCTCCCGGCAGCGATCAATTCGATCTCGTGGCCCTGCCGCGCACCGACCGCGGCCACCCGGCTCAGGCTGGTCGCCGGGGCGGAGGCAGAGCCCGTCGTGATGTTGCGGATCTGCACCGTGGCGTCGAAACGCTGCGCCTCGGCAACCAGCCGCGCCGCCGGCCGGGCATGGAGGCCGTGGAGCGGGGTGATGGTGATTACGGCCCGCTCCCCCGCTCCGGGTGTTTCCCGGTCCGGGGCAACAGGTTCGATTCCAAGCTGGGTCTCCTTACCCAGCAGACCAGAGGCGGCCTCGTCGACTACAACGTTCGCCGGTTCACCGGCGGCGGCGGATACAACCGCTGCAACCAGTCCTTCCACGAGCGGTGCCGCCGTGAGGTGAACCCGGCTCCGCAGATCCGGCTCGATGAGCTCGAGAGCGAGCTCGCTGCTCAAGACTGCACTCCCCAGATCCATCAGTACGACCACACCGGTGCCGTCGTCGATCTGTTCGATGGCTTGCGCCACGGCGGCTGCGTCGGTGCCGAAGGCCGCTCCTTCTATCCCGGCGGCGATAGCTACCGGAGGCGGCTCGCCGTGAACCATCTCGAGGGCGAGAGCGACCGCGGCCTCAGCCAGGGCCGGGCTGTGCGAGACGACGACCAGGCCGACCATCGCCACTCAAGCCATCGCCGCAACGGCGGCGGCGAAGAGCAACGCCGTCGAGGTGGCCCCGGGATCCTGATGCCCGATGCTGCGTTCCCCGAGGTAGCTCGCTCGACCCTTCCTGGCCAGCATCGGGATCGTGTCGTCCCGGCCCTGCTCTGCTGCAGTCAACGCAGCCCGCAGCGCCGCGGCTAGATCCGCACCACCGGCGACGGCGGCGTTGTATGCCTCAGTAGCCGGTGCCATTGCATCGAACATAGTCTTATCGCCCGGCTCGGGTTTGCCCCGGGCAACAACACCTCCGAGCCCGGCCGACAGCGCCTCCCCCAACTCGGCAACGGTGAGCTCGGCCACGTCGCCGGCTTCCGTACCGAAGCGAAGGAAGTAAGTGCCGTACAGCGGACCGGCGGCACCACCGACCGTGGATACGAGGGTCATACCCACCTTCTGAAACAGCTTCGCCACGTGCGCAAACTCTGTCCCATCGAGCGCCGCGACAACCGCCTGCATGCCGCGGTCCATGTTGATGCCGTGATCGGCGTCGCCGATGGCGGAGTCGAGCTGGGTGAGAGCTTCTTTGTTCGCTCTGATCAGCCCGGCGTATTCCCGCAACCAGGCCTCGAGATCGCCGACGGTGACGCACGTCACGTCAGGCCCCCCATCGCAAACCCGGTGTCTTCACCGGAGCGTCCCACAGCGCAGCGAGCTCGTCATCGAGCCGGAGCAACGTCACCGAGCAGCCGGCCATCTCGAGTGATGTGATGTAGTTGCCGACGAGGGAACGGGCGACGGTGATGCCGCGATCGTCGAGCAGCTTGGCGACCTCACCGTACATCAAGTACAGCTCGAGAAGCGGGGTGCCGCCCATGCCGTTGACGAATGCCAGCACCGTTGCACCGCGCTTCAGGGGGAAGTCATGGATTACGGGGTCGAGGATACGTTGGGCAATTTGCGCTGCGCTGCCCATGGGCTCGCGGTAACGGCCGGGCTCGCCGTGGATGCCGATGCCGATCTCCATCTCGCCTTCGCCCAGGTCGAAGGTCGGGGTGCCGGCGGCGGGAACGATGCACGAGGTGAGGGCCATACCCATCGAGCGCCCATTGGCGTTGACCTTCTCCCCGAGGGCGACGAGGTCGTCGAGGCTGCGCCCCTCCTCGGCGGCGGCGCCCACGATCTTCTCCAGCAGCACTGTGACCCCGACGCCGCGGCGTCCTGCGGTGTATAGGGAGTCCTCGACGGCGACGTCATCGTTGGTCACCACCGATTTCACCTCGATGCCCTCAGCCGCGGCCAACTCGGCAGCCATTTCGAAATTCATGACATCGCCGGTGTAGTTCTTGACGATGTGGAGGACGCCCCGGCCGCCGTCGACCTTCTTGGTGGCGGCAAGCATCTGGTCCGGGGTGGGCGAGGTGAACACGGCTCCCGGGCAGGCGGCATCGAGCATGCCCGTGCCGACGTAGCCGCCGTGCATCGGTTCGTGACCGGAGCCGCCGCCCGAGATCACCCCCACCTTGCCGGCGACGGGAGCATCGGCCCGGTAGATAATCTGCAGTTCGTGGTCGATGCTGAGCTCGGGATGAGCCGCCTCCATGCCCAGTAGTGCTTCGGCGACGACTGCGTCGGGAGCGTTGATGAGTTTCTTCACGGCGCTGGCTCCTTTTCGTCGGCGACCCTGGGGTCACAGGCTCTCCCCCTGAAGATAACGCTTCGCACACAGCCACCGACAGCCGGTTCTTGTCGCTGCGGCGCGGTACGGTGTAGGGGCAAGCAGAAGGAGTGCCATGCGAATCCAATCCGGCCAATTGGTGGCCCTGGGATACGGAAGGTATGTCCGCTCGGACGAGGTCGTCGCGCTGGAGCCGATCAGCGAGGGGCGCGGCCCCGGCCGGCGAACCCTGGTGTGGGCTCGTGGCGTGCCCGACCCGATCGTTGCCTCGCGGGCAGAGGGATCGATCGTCGATGATTTGGTTACACCCGCCGAAGAGGCGACCCGGATGAAGGCGCAGCGCTCGGCTCTACGCAACATGCTCGGCGCCCTGGAGGGGGTGTCGCCCGGGGTGCGCAGGGTTCTGGGTGAGGAAACCGGCATCGACTTCGCCGATCTCATCCGGGAGGGGCACCAGGTTCTCAGCTAGCGGACTGCAGGCGGCGGGGACACCGGGCAGCGCCTCAATTGTCGGTGTCGATCAGGCCGCTCTCGTAGGCGAGGGCCGAGAGCTCATGACGGCTGGCCACGCCCAACTTGTCGAAGATGCTGGTTATGTGCTTCTCGAGAGTCTTGACCGAGATCCCGAGAGTCGTTGCGGCCTCCCGGTAGGTGTAGCCGCGAGCGATGAGACGAACCACTTCGTGCTGGCGTGCCGTGAGTCGCTCGATGCCGGATTCGGAAGAGATGCTCTCGCTGATGTCGAGCGCGAAGCCTGCGACCTGTTTGGAGATGGGCCGCCCCCCGCTCAGCGCCTCGGTGACCCGCTCCCCGAGGTCATCCCCGATCGCGCCCTTGGTCAGATACCCCTCGATGCCGATCGACAGCAGCCGCAGCACGTCGAGGCGCGACGTGGATACGGTGAGGGCGAGAAACTTGATGTCGGGGTGGGTCTGCCGCACCTGCTCGATGACGTCGGCCCCGGTTCCTCCCTTGATCCGCAGGTCGAGCAGCACGAGATCGGGGACGAGCTCCCGAACCATCGATACCGAATCGGCAACGTTGTCGGCTTCGCCGAC
>Ga0180436_10001937_pt1 | contig 19972 bp, 18 predicted proteins | sample SS_ome_2_FD_132434 | JGI IMG/M metagenome (GOLD analysis project Ga0180436, IMG submission 132434) | Hypersaline lake sediment archaeal communities from the Salton Sea, California, USA - SS_3_S_2 metaG | ecosystem: Environmental > Aquatic > Non-marine Saline and Alkaline > Hypersaline >...
CCGGGCTGAAGGACGGACGTTCTCTCGCCCTTGCGAAAGAAAACCATGACGGATGAATTTCCCGGCTGAACACCATTGAAGACACACACCAGCACAGTGACGGGCAGGGAGGCCGGTTACCAATGATCAGCGCCAACCTGTTAGTCGTGGATCGATCACCCGATTCCGCGGAACACATCAACTCCCTGCTCCGCAATGCCGGGATCAACGTGCACGTGATCCACGCGGACTCGCCGGCTGCCGCGAAACGGATCCTGGACAATGACGATCCGGTGCTGGCGATTCATACCGGTGGAGAAGACGAATTCTGCCCGCTGGAAGAGTTGGCCGTTCTGGCCGCGGCAAACAATGTGCCGCTGGTCCTCTACACCGACGTGCTGGAAAACGACTCCCTGCCGCAGTCACTCGAAAATACGGCGTGTTTCGTCGTTCACTCGGGCTCCGGCGGCCCGCTGGAGGATACCGTCCGCAGGCTCGCGGGCCGGGCGGAAAACGAACGTCTTTTCGCCACGCGCCAGACTTATTTCAACGAACTCGAGCACCGGTACAACCTGCTGCTCGACAGTTCCCGTGACCCGATTGCCTATATCCACGAGGGCCTGCACGTCTACGCGAACCGTGCCTATCTCGAAGCCCTGCACCTGGACAGCACGGACCAGACAATGGCCCTTTCACTGCTCGAACTGATCGAGCCCAAGTCAGAAGAGCAGAACCTCAAGGCGCTGCTGAAAGAACTCGGCCGCGGCGTGTTCCCCGAGACCGCCCCGGAAGTGCAGGTCAACCGGCCTGACGGCAGTTCATTCGAAGCGACGATTCATTTTTCACCGGCACGCTTCGACGGCGAAGACTGCACCCAGCTGATGATTCAGCGCAAGGATGAAGCCGCCGAGCTCGCTTCGGAACTCGAACGCCTGCGTTCCACCGACCCCGTGACGCGAATGGCCAATCGCAAGGCATTCATGGAAGCGGTCGAATCCTGGGTTTCGTCCGACTCGCAGGAAGCTGCAGCGGCGGTGCTCTATATCGAACCCGACGGCTTTGAAGCGCTGCAGGAAGACATGGATGACAGCGCGCTGGAAGCCTATCTCTGCAGTTTCGCCGATGTCATCCGCTACAGCCTGGAAGGCCGGGACTTGCCGGCCCGCATCGGCGATGGCGGTTTCGCGGTGCTTGCCCGCAGGCCGGTCGCCTCGGATATGGAGTCCCTGGCCGATACGATCCTGCAGAACTGTCGCGGACACGTGTTCGAAATGGAGGAGCGTTCGATTTCCAGCACCTGCAGCATCGGCGCATGCCAGATCAACCGCCTGATGAAGGAACCCCGCGCCATTCTGTCGCATGCGAAACAGGTCCAGTCAAAAGCAGCTGCCGCCGGTGACTGCTGTGAGTTCTTCCGCCCTCAGCTGACCGCGGTCGAGAGTCCCGAGGGCGAAACCGAGTGGGTCGAGCGAATCCGCCGCGCGCTTGGCAACAACGATTTTTACGTTGTCCAGCAGCCCATCGTCGACCTTGACGGGGAAGGCGGTAAACTGATGGAGAACATTCCCTACATGCGCGGCGAGGAAGGCGATTACGCCTTCTCCCGGTTCAGAGTGGCCGCTGAGCACAACGACCTGGGCGAATCCATCGACCGTGAAGTCATTCCCAATCTTCTTCGGAACCTGGTCGAAAGCGACGAACCGCAGATCCTGAACCTGAGTGAAAATTCGATCATGGATTACGGTTTCCAGGAATGGTTCGTCGCGCAAATCAGGGGTGCGCCTGTCGAAGGCAATCGCATCATCGTCCAGGTCGCAGCCGGCGCCGCGCATGACAACCTGCGGCCGGTACAGGCCCTGATGCAGTCGCTGGCGCCGCAGGGCTGCCGTCTTTCCCTGTGCGATTTCAGGGGCGACCCGAAAGCACGCCAGTTGCTCGAGCACCTGGATGTATCGCATATCAAACTGCACCATTCACTCATTGCCGACCTGGCAACCGATTCGTCAAAACCGGAGGCGATCAAAAAGATCGTCGGCGCGGCCAGGGAACACGGCGCCGATGTGATCGCCGAGAACGTCGCAGATACCACCGGCCTGGCGGTGCTGTGGCAATGCGGCGTAAAACTGATTTCCGGCGCGTTCCTCGAAGAGTCGTCGCAGGTCGTCGCCAGCTGATTTCGCCCGGGTTTGAGGAAAGTAACCGGTAGATTCGCACCCTCGCCCACCGGGCAACTGCACTTCGGCTCGCTGATCGCCGCGGCCGCCAGTTACCTGCAGGCAAAATCCTCCGGCGGCCGCTGGCTGGTCCGCGTGGAAAACATCGATCCGCCGCGCGAGGTCGCCGGCAGTGCTGAACAGATTCTCAAAACACTGGAAGATTTCGGTCTTCGTTCGGACGAACCCGTGCTGTTTCAGAGCACGCGGCGCGCTGCACACCACGCGCTGGTCGACCGCTTGCTGGCAGAGGACAAAGCGTACTGGTGCGGCTGCAGCCGGCGCGACCTGCCGCCATCGGGGGTCTATCCCGGCACCTGCGCACAGGGACTGCCGCCCGGCAGGCAAGCTCGCGCCGTGCGCTTGCGCGTCACTGCAGGGCCGGTGAGATTTCACGATCTCATCCAGGGCCCGATTTCCGAAGACCTGCGAAAAACGACCGGTGATTTCGTGATCTGGCGGGCAGACGGTCTGCCGGCCTACCAGCTTGCCGTGGTCGCCGACGACGCCTGCCAGGGCGTCACCGAGGTGGTGCGCGGCTGCGACCTGCTCGGTTCCACCGCGCGCCAGGTGCATGTCGCACGCTGCCTCGGCTTCAGGATTCCGGAATACGCGCACCATGCTGTCGCGGTGAACGAGGAGCGGAAAAAACTGGGCAAGCGCTACGATTCGGACCCCATCGGGCGGATGGGCCGTGCACGGGCCCTGGCCCTTGCGCTGCGGTTCCTGGGCCATGACGCACCCGGCGACCTGCCGCTCGGGGAACTGTGGAACTGGGCGCTGCAGGCCTGGGACATAAACCGGGTTCCGCGCCGGACCGAGGGCCCGGTCCCGGCGCAGCAGTGACACCGGGTCTGATCACGCCTGCAACCTTCAGGCTATAATGCACCCTCTTTCGATTTGAGCAGTCGCATGAACTCCAACTACCTCGACTTCGAACAACCCATCGCGGAACTGCAGGCCAAGATCGACGAACTGAAAAACGTCGGCTCGGACAACGCGATCAATCTCGACGAGGAAATCCAGCGCCTTCAGAACAAGATGCGGCAGCAGATCAAGTCCATCTTCAAAGACCTGACGCCCTGGCAGATCTGTCAACTCAGCCGGCATCCGCTCCGTCCCTACACGCTGGACTACGTCGGCATGATTTTCGACGAATTCCACGAATTGCACGGCGACCGGGCTTTTGCCGACGACCATGCCATCGTCGGCGGGCTGGGGCGTTTTCGAGGCCGGGCGGTGGTGCTTATCGGGCAGCAAAAAGGCCGCGACACCAAGGCCAAGATATTTCGCAATTTCGGCATGCCCCGCCCGGAGGGATACCGCAAGGCGCGCCGCTTGATGAAAATGGCGGCCCGTTTCCACCTGCCGCTCATCACGTTCATCGATACGCCGGGCGCATACCCGGGTGTCGGCGCCGAGGAACGCGGACAATCCGAGGCCATTGCGCGCAACCTGCAGACCATGGCGCGGCTTCCGGTGCCGATTATCTGCACGGTGATCGGCGAAGGCGGTTCCGGCGGCGCGCTGGCGATCGGCGTCGGCGACCGCGTCAACATCCTGGAATACAGCACCTATTCCGTCATCTCGCCCGAAGGCTGCGCGTCCATTCTCTATAAAGATGCGGCCAACGCGGAAGAAGCTGCCTCGGCGCTGGGCATCACGTCAGGGCGGCTCAAGAAGCTCGGCCTCGTGGACGAGGTCATTCCCGAGCCGCTCGGCGGGGCGCACAAGGCGCCCGAAGAGGTAGCCGAACGCATCGCGGACTGCATCGAGCGCCAAATCCATGAACTGGAAGCGATGACCAGCGAAGAGCGCGTGGAAAAACGCTACCGGCACCTGCTCTCCCTGGGTGAATTCCAGGGCTGACGCCGGCTGCAGAACATGGTCGAACGCCGCTTTCGTTTTTCCGGTGAATCGCTGCTGGATCGCCTGGGCCGCCTGCCGCCGCCCGGGGGTTACTGGGTCGGTTTCAGCGGCGGCGCCGATTCCACCGCGCTGCTTCAGGCCATGTGGGAACTGCGGGAACGGATTGACGCACCCCTGCGCGCCGTGCACTTTGACCACGGCCTGCAGCAGGACTCGAAGGACTGGCAGGCCCGCTGCCGCGCTTTCTGCGAGGAACGGGACATTCCGTATCACAGCGAACGTCTCGACGTTCGCAGCGGCAACCGCCGCAGCCTCGAGGAAGAAGCGCGGAACTGTCGCTACCGCGCGGTAGCCGAACTGCTTGGCGAGAGGGAAATGTACCTGACCGCTCACCATGCCGAAGACCAGGCCGAAACGCTGTTTCTGAACCTGATGCGCGGCAGCGGCATCGAGGGCCTGGCGGGCATCCCGGTCGTGCGCAGGCTGGCCCGGGGATGGGTCGCACGCCCGCTGCTGGACGTGCACCGGGCCGAACTCGAGTCCTTCCTGGATGACCGGCAAATCGAATGGCTGGAAGACCCTTCCAACACCGACCTCGCATTCGATCGCAATTTCCTGCGCCACGAACTGTTCCCGTTGCTCGAAGAACGCTGGCCGGGCGTGTCCCGCCGACTGGCGCGAACGGCCCGCAATGCCCGCGTCGGCGCCAGTGCACTGGCCCGTTTCATCGAGGACCGGGCAGGACAGTGGCTGCGCGATCCGCTGCGGCTGCCGCTCGACAAATTGCTGGATTTCGACGAGGGAATGCAGACGCTCGTGCTGCGCCAGTGGCTCAGGCAGCATGAGGTGCCGGCGCTTCCCGAAGCGCGCATGGGCGAATTCCTGCAGCAGATCGCCTCGAGCGACCACGACAGCCAACCGGCGGTGAGGTGGGACGATTGGTCGATCCGGCGCTATCGCAACGCGCTGTGGCTGCACCATGGGCTGCTGCTCTCGGGATGTGCGAAGAAACACTGGACCGACGGCATGGCGATCGATCTCGGAACGGACTCGGGACGGTATGTTCTGCATGGTTGCGAAACCGCCATCCCGCCCGGCTGGCGTGTCGCCCCGCGCGAGAAAGGCATGCGTCTGCGCCCGCACGCGAAGGGACACAGCCGAAAAATCAAGCATTACTTCCAGTCGGGCGGCGTACCCCCCTGGCTGCGACTTGGAATTCCCCTCCTGTACTGGGATGATGAGCCGGTCGCCCTCGGCGACTGGGTGCTCGGACACCGCCTGCAGGACTGGCTCGGCGGCAACGCTCTCACCCTCGAATGGCAGCCCGTCGATCCCGCCCTGCGTTTCATTCGGGATCGCTGCAAGCAACAGGAATGGACATGACCGACAGAAAAACGAATCTTCCTGATTTCGAAAAATCGCTCGAAGAACTCGAATCGCTCGTGGAGCAGCTCGAGTCAGGGGAACTGAGCCTCGACGATTCTCTCAAGCAGTTCAAGCGCGGGGTCGAACTGACCCGGCACTGCCAGGGTGTGCTGGAAAAGGCTCAACAGACGGTCGAGAAGCTCGTCGACAACGACGACGAATCGTCCGCCGTGCCGCTGGAAGAAGATGACTGACCACGCGGCACTGATCGCGGCCTGGCAGCAGCGCTTCGACCGGGTGCTGGAACGGCGCTTGCCCGACGAGGAAGAAGAGCCCGCCACGCTGCACCGCGCCATGCGCTACTCGGCGCTGGCGGAAGGCAAGCGATTCCGGCCCGTGCTGGTGTACGCCGCGGGACGGGCCCTGGGCGTGGTCGAGGAAACCCTGGATCCGGTCGCCGCGGCCATTGAGATCATCCACGCCTATTCGCTCATCCACGACGATCTGCCGGCGATGGACGACGATGACCTGCGACGGGGCCACCCGACCTGCCACCGGATTTTCGGCGAAGCGGCCGCGATTCTCGCCGGCGACGCGCTGCAGGCGCTGGCCTTCGACGTGCTGGCCCGCGAGCTTCCCGCTGACCGGCCCAGCAGTATCGCGATCATCCGCCTGATCGCGGATGCCTGCGGGTCGACCGGCATGGCCGGGGGCCAGGCGATCGATCTCGGGGCGGTCGGCAAGGTCATCAGCATCGAGGAGCTGGAAACGATGCACCGTCTGAAAACCGGGGCGCTGATACGGGCCGCCGTGGTCGCGCCCTGCCTGGTCGCCGGATCCGACGAAACCGTCCGGCGCCACATGGAAACGTACGGCGACCGCACCGGGCTGGCTTTCCAGGTGCATGACGACATCCTGGACGTCACCGGCGACAGCAGCCTGACCGGCAAGAACACGCTGGCCGACGAGGCCCTGCACAAGCCGGCTTTTCCATCCATCCTCGGCCTGGACGCCTCGCGCCGGCGCGCTCGTGACCTTCGGGACCAGGCGATCGCCGCGCTTGAAAAAATCCCCGGCGACACCTCCACCCTGGCGTGGCTGGCCGACTACGTTATCTCGCGTGATCGATAGCTTCGCGGGGAATTGGAAAGTAAAATAGACCGGATGAATACGCAGCAATATCCCCTGCTCAGCAAAATCAGCTCGCCGGCCGACCTGCGGACGCTCGACGAGGAATCACTGCAAGCAGTCGCCGACGAACTTCGCCGTTACCTGATCGAGTCGGTCGCGGTCAGCGGGGGGCATTTCGGCGCCGGGCTGGGCTGCGTTGAGCTGACGGTCGCGCTGCACTATCTTTACCAGACCCCGCACGACCGACTGGTCTGGGACGTCGGTCACCAGGCCTATCCGCATAAAATCCTCTGCGGACGCGCGGACAGCATTACCACCATCAAGAAAATGAAGGGCCTGGCGCCGTTTCCGAAGCGCGAGGAGAGCGAGTACGACACCTTCGGCACCGGGCACTCCTCAACCTCGATCAGCGCAGCACTCGGCATGGCCGCGGCGTCTGCCTGCCGGGGTGAAGACCGCCGCTGCGTTGCGGTGATCGGCGACGGTGCGATGACCGCCGGTATGGCCTACGAAGCGCTGAACCACGGCGGCGACCTCGACCGCAACCTGCTGGTCGTACTCAACGAGAACCAGATGTCTATTTCCCCCAATGTGGGTGCAATGACCAAGATGCTCGGCCGGCTGATGAGCGGGCCGACGGTCACCGGCATCCGGGAGCGCAGCAAGGCCATGATGCGCAAGGATTCGAGAACCTGGCGTTTCATGAGCCGCTGGGAAGAACACGTCAAGGGCATGGTCATGCCCAGCACGCTGTTCGAAGAACTCGGTTTCAATTACCTCGGCCCCATCGACGGCCACGACCTGCCCACGCTGATTCGCACGATCCGCACGGCGCGTGAAGTGGACGGGCCCAACCTGCTGCACATCATCACCGAGAAAGGCAAGGGCTACGCCCCGGCCGAGGAAGACCCGGTCAAGTACCATGCCGTCGGCCCGTTCGACCCGAAAAAAGGCGTCACCGGATCGCCCGCAAGCGGCAAGCCCGCGCCGACCTATACCGAGGTCTTCGGCCAATGGCTGTGCGACATGGCGGAACAGGACGAGTCATTGCTGGCGATCACTCCCGCGATGCGCGAAGGTTCCGGAATGATCGAGTTCGACCGGCGTTTTCCGGAGCGCTTTTTCGACGTCGGCATCGCCGAGCAACACGCCGTGACGCTGGCGGCCGGCATGGCCTGCGAGGACGTGCACCCGGTGGTCGCGATCTACAGCACGTTCCTGCAGCGGGCGTACGACCAGTTAGTTCACGATGTCGCCATCCAGAACCTGCCGGTCCTGTTCGCTATTGACCGCGCCGGGCTGGTCGGCCCGGACGGCCCCACCCATGCCGGCAGCTTTGACCTCAGCTTCATGCGCTGCATTCCGAACCTGGTCATCATGGCGCCCGCGGATGAAAACGAATGCCGGCAGATGCTCTACACCGGCTTTCAGCACGACGGTCCCGTGGCCGTGCGCTACCCGCGTGACCGGGGCCCGGGCGTAAAGATCGAAGAATCTTTTGAAGCGCTACCGATCGGGCGCTCGCGCCTGCTGAGAAAAGGGCGCGGAACCGCACTGCTCGCATTCGGCAGCATGGTTGAAACCTGCAGGGCTATCGCCGAACAGATCGGCGCGACGCTGATCGACATGCGTTTCGTCAAACCGCTGGACCGGAAAGCCATTCTCGAGGCCGCGGCAGGGCATGAAAGGCTGGTCACCATCGAGGAAAACGCCATCGCGGGCGGCGCCGGCAGCGGAGTCAACGAAATTCTGGCCGCTAGCGGAGCCGGCGTACCGGTCCTGAACATCGGTATCCCGGATCGCTATATTCAGCATGGCACCCGGGCCGAGTGCCTGAAACTGGCAGGGCTCGACGAACAGGGCATCCTGGACCAGATCAAGGATTTCCTCGGCTCCGGACCGGCCGCAGACGTTCGTCAGAACGCAGTCAACTGAGTTTTCAGGCCAGTGCTTTCATTTGCCGGTCGTGCAGCCGGGCCAGCAGCAACAGCGCCAGAACCGCGCCGGTCAAAGCCAGGAACATGTCGGACTGCGTGTCCCAGGCATAACCCTGGGTACCGAGAAACGCTTCGGCCCCTTCACCCGACAGCAGCGCCACCCACCACTCGACCAACTCGTAGAATGCGCTGATTGCGAGGCAGATACAGACCACGAGAAAAGACAGCCAGCCGCGCCGGGCGACGACGCGCTGTCGAACGAGAATTTCACGCGCGACGATGGCCGGCACGAACCCCTGTGCGAAGTGGCCCAGCTTGTCGTAGTTGTTGCGCGACCCGTCGGTCCACTCCATCACCCAGTCACCCAGCGGCACCTCGGCGTAGGTATAGTGACCGCCGACCATCAGCACCACCGCGTGGAACAGGATCAGCCAGTAACAGAGCGCCGTCAGAGGAAAGCGGCTGCGCGTTGCGGCCAGGACGACGAGCGCCAGCAGCGCAGGCAGAACCTCGAGCCACCAGATGACCCGGTCATGAGGGTTGCACGCAGACCAGCCCAGGACCAGGAAAAACAGCGCGAGCCAGGCCCCGGTCTTTGCGTTGGGCCGCACTCAGTCCGTTTCCTGCACACGCACCGCCAGCACGTCACAGGCCGAGCCGTGAAGGACCGAATTCGCCGTCGCCCCGAGCAGCAACTGCACGCCTCTCTGGCCGTGCGTACCGAGCACGATCAGATCGATGTCGTTCGCTTCCGCGAAGGCATGGATCTCCCGCGGCGGTGAACCGTTCACAAAGTGCCGCCGGTCAGATGGAATGCCGTGCTTCTCTCCGAGGGAATCGAGTTTCTGCCGCAATTCGGAACGAAGGTTTTCTTCGACTTCGTCCATGCCGACAAACACCGGCCCGTAGGGGACCACGCCCATGTAGACTGAATCCATGGGCTCCTGGACGTAGATCAGGTGAATTTCACACTCGCTTTCCGCGACGCCGAGAGCACGTTCGATGATCACGGACGATTCGCTGCTCAAGTCGATCGCCACCGCAATTTTTCGGTATCCGGACATTGCCACCTCCTCGAATTGATCGCACTTGACGATTTCTACCCCCATTTTAGACCATGCAGGCATAGAATATATTCGAGTATTCACGACGATCCTGGGACCGGGCCATGAACGAAAGACCTGAAGAGCGGACCACGCACCTTCCCCGGCGCATGCGGGCCATGCGGTTGCACGAAATCGGTCCGGTCAGCGAGGGCCGGGAAGTACTGGCATGCGATGACACGGAGACACCGCAGCCCGGGCCCGGCGAAGTCCTGGTCCGGATCGATGCCTGCGGTGTCTGCCACACCGAACTCGACGAAATCGAAGGCCGTACAGCGCCCGCGCAACTGCCGATGACCCCGGGCCACCAGGCGGTTGGCAAGGTTGTTCATGAAGGGCCGGGTTGTAAACTCGGGCTCAGCGGCCGGCGCGTCGGAGTCGCCTGGATTCATTCCGCCTGCGGTGAATGCCGGTGGTGCCGCAGCGGCAGGGAGAACCTGTGCCCGGATTTCGTGGCCACCGGACGCGACGCTCCAGGCGGTTACGCGGAGTTCATGGCCGCCCCCGAGGCCTTCGTGCACGAACTGCCCGAGGGCATCGGTGACCTGGAAGCCACCCCGCTGCTGTGTGCCGGCGCCGTCGGCTACCGCGCATTGATGCTGTGCGAGCTGGAAAACGGACAATCGCTCGGATTGACGGGATTCGGCGCATCCGGTCACCTGGTTCTGCAGATGGCGGCACACCTCTACCCGGATTCACCGCTGTACGTTTTTGCGCGCAGCGCAAAAGAACAGGTCTTCGCCCGGGAACTCGGCGCGCACTGGGCCGGGGGAACGACGGCAAGACCGCCCGGGCCCGTCGATGCCATCATCGATACGACACCGGCCTGGCTGCCTGTCGTAGCCGCGATGGAGGCGCTGGCGCCGGGCGGGCGACTGGTGATCAACGCCATTCGCAAGGAAGCGGGTGATCGCGGGCAACTGCTGGAAATCGACTACGACCGCCACCTGTGGCGTGAAAAGAAGCTGTGCACGGTCGCCAACGTCACGCGCCGCGACGTGCGCGAGTGCCTTGAACTGGCCATGAAAATACCCCTCAGGCCCAGTGTCGAATGCTACGCGCTCGAAGATGCCGGCCGGGCGCTGCTGGAATTGAAGCAGGGCCGGATTCGCGGCGCGAAAGTTCTGCGCGTGGCGCGGAACTGAGCGGACAATCGGCTCAGGCGGGCGGCACGAAGGCGTCGGGAAGATACTCGGAAACCGTCCAGCTGCGAACTTCATCCGTGTCGCAGCATGAAACCAGGACGCTGTCCGCAGCCATCAGTTCCTGCATGACCTGGCGGCAGGCGCCGCAGGGCGCATGGGCCGTCTCGCCGGGAATGTAAAGCAGCAGGCACTGCAGGCTGCCGGCCTGCTCGCCGGCCGCGATCGCGCTGGTCAGGGCGACGCGCTCGGCGCACTGCGTGAGGCCGTAGGACACGTTTTCGACGTTGCAGCCGGAATATATCGCCCCGGAACCGGCCAGGACGGCCGCGCCGACGCGGAACCGGCTGTACGGAGAGTAGGCGTTTGCAATGACTGCCATCGCTTCCCGCTTCAGTTGCCGGATGACATCGTCGGCCGGTTTCATTTTCGTTTCACTCCCGTAATGCGGCCCTGCACGACGCTTTGAATCTCAGGCCGCTCTTCAGTGATGTCGAAGCAGGACACCAGCTGTCCGGCCACGCGCGCAGCATCGTCGGAATTCGCCGCGTGCACGAAGGCCAGGGGTTCTCCCGCCTCGATCGCTTCTCCTGCATTCCTGATGCCGTCGATACCCACCGCCGGGTTAATGACGTGACCGGCGCGACGGCGCCCACCGCCCAGGTCGACGACGGCCTCGCCGACCGATTTCGTATCGATGGCGGAGAGGAAGCCTGCCCGGTGCGCGACGACCGGCACACGCACGGCCGCCGCGGCAAGGTAGGCTTCCGGCCGTTCCAACAGGTCGGCGGGGCCGCCCTGCCCGTGCACCATCGCGGCAAATCGCTCGGCCGCCGCACCCGAAGAAAGGCAGTGCTCCGCGCGCTTGGCGCCCTGCTGCGGGCTGCTCTCGATGCCGCCGAGAAAGAGCAGTTCACCGCACAACGCGATGACCACCTCGTGCAGTCGGGCCAGGGCCTTGCCGTCGCGCAGCAGGTGGATGGCCTCGGCAACTTCGAGCGCGTTGCCCGCGGACCGGGCGAGCGGAAAATTCATGTCCGTCAAGAGAGCGCTGCAGGCCAGGCCGGCTTCGTTTGCGACTGCGCACATCTGTTGCGCGAGTTCATGCGCAGCAGCTGCGTCCGCCGAGAACGCGCCGGAGCCGAACTTGATATCCAGCACCAGCCCGTCGAGCCCCTCGGCGAGCTTCTTGGAAAGGATGGACGAGATCATCAACGGCGGCGCCGATACCGTGGCGGTGACGTCGCGCACCGCGTAGATGCGCCGGTCGGCCGGCGCCAGGGTGTCATCCTGGCCGACTATGGCGACCCCGTTCTGCTGAACGAGCGCGCGAAAGCGCGCCGTGCCCGGCGCGGTGTCGAAACCCGGGATACTTTCCAGCTTGTCGAGCGTGCCGCCGGTATGACCGAGACCGCGACCGGAGATCATCGGCACGTAACCGCCCGCCGCCGCGACCACCGGCCCCAGCACCAGGCTGACCAGGTCGCCGACCCCGCCGGTCGAATGCTTGTCCAGGACGGGACCGTCCAGACCTTCCCAGCTCAGCGTCTCGCCACTGTCGCGCATGGCCAGGGTCAGCCGCGTCGTTTCTTCCGCGTTCATGCCGTTGATCCAGGTGGCCATCGTGAACGCGGCGATCTGGGCATCGCTCGCTGCACCGCTGGCCACGGCCTCGACGAAAGACGAAAGGTCTTCGGGCCGCAATGTCGCGCGGTTTCTTTTCAGGCGAATGATGTTTTCGATCGTGGCCATGGGGATCACCATGCTTTTTTCCTGATGAACCCGTCCCGGGTGTTCAGATGGGCCGCCTGTATGCCCTGCAGGGCAGCGGCCACCTGCGGGGGGTCAAGCAGAAACTGGCCTTTTTTGCGCACCCGGCGAGTCAGCTGCCCGGGTTTCACCGTGTTCGCGGGGCACGCTCCCTTGAATTCATGCTCTCCGCAGATTACCACCAGGGGATGAAAAATGCGTTGAGGTATGCCCAGCACCTTCGAAAGCGCCTCCACCTGCTGCCGGTTGCGGTGAACCGGGTTGTCGAAGCGCAAGACACGCCCGAAGCGCCGCCGCTTCCATCTTTCCTGGACCTCCGTTCCGCTGATCACCCCGGGCAGCCGAACGCTGTCGATTACGAAAATTCCGTAGCGGGAAACAACCACGTGATCGATCTCGATCGTGCCCCCGCCATAGGGAATGCGCAAACCGTTGAGCAGTGTATAACGACTGGGCTCCAGGCCCTGCTTCAGAATCCGACGAACGTGGCGCTCGGCGATCTCCCCCCGGTGCCTGGGCGAGAGCAAATAGGCGACCAGCAGAAGAAGCGGAGCGATCCAGGCGATATGAAGCAAGACCCGATGCGGCTCAACCGCACTTGGAATAGCCGCAAGAGAGGCAGGTGGCGCAATTGTCCATGATCACGACTGCCTTGGTGCGGCACTTGTTGCAGAGCGTGGCCGAAGCCGGGTAGGTGGAGTCGGCGTCGGCTTCAGCGGTTTTTTTTTGAGCCGCGGATTCCGCCTCGGCACGCTTCTGGTCCAGGATCAGCTGCTGCTGCTCGGAAAGCTCCTCTTTCTCCATCAGGCCGATCTTCTGGAGGTGGTGCTCGATCACCGCGCCGATGTCGGCGATGATGGACGGCATGAATTTGCCGCCGGGCTTGAAGTATCCGCCGCGGGGGTCGAACACGGCCTGCAGTTCCTCGGCGAGGAACGTCACGTCACCGCCCTTGCGGAACACGGCTGACATCAGGCGGGTCAGCGCCACGATCCACTGGAAGTGATCCATGTTTTTCGAGTTGATGAAAATCTCGAACGGGCGGCGCTGCTCGTGCTCGGTGCCTGCATTGAGCACGATGTCATTGATCGTGACGTACATCGCGTGATCGTCCAGCGGGGTCTTGATCTTGTACGTCGACCCTTCGAGCGCCTCCATGCCCTCGGGGCGCTCGATGGCTTCCGTCATCTTGATGATCTTGGCGGATTTGCGCTCTTCTTTTTCAGCCTCGGCCTTGGCGCGCGCCCGGGCTTCCTCTTCTTCTTTTACGACTTCGTAGCCGACAATCTTGTTTTGGATTTTGATACTCATCTGCTGTCTCTCTGTTCGAATCCGCGGCTGAAAAGAGGTGTACGTCCTTGTACGTGACACCTCCAGAATTGACGGTTATCCCATTCCCTCTCCGTCACTATATCCTTGATATTTATCGTTATTATTTACTTCCGTGTGTTAACCACACGTCCATGTTCCAGGCTTTCAGCCGCCTTTTTTCTAAACCGGTCCTCTCCGACCCTTTGTTCCCGCCCACTTCCCTGTGCCGGCGGATCATCAGAATTTCCCGTAATAACCTTCTTTCAACGCGTCGAACAAATTCGCCGCGGTATGTGTTTCACCGTCGTATTCGATTTCCTCGTTGCCGGCGACTTCGACCACTTCACCGTCATCGAGCACGAAGCGGTACTTCGTGTTTTCCAGGTCTTTTTCCTTCACCAGCACTCCCTGGAACGCCTCGGGGTTGAAGCGGAAGGTCGTGCAGCCCTTGAGGCCCTTGCCGTGGGCGTAGGTGTAGATGTCCTTGAAATCCTCGTACGGGAAATCGGTAGGAACATTGGCGGTTTTCGAGATGGAGGAGTCGATCCACTTCTGCGCCGCCGCCTGGATATCGACATGAGCGCAGGGCGAAACGTCATCCGCGGTCACGAAAAACTCCGGCAGCGCCGCTTCGGGCTCCTGCGCGTACGGCATCGCGTCCGGGTTGACCAGCGTACGGTAGGCAAGCAGTTCGTAGCTGTAGACCTCGACTTTTTCCTTGGTCTTGCGGCCTTCACGGATCACGTTCCGGCTGTAATGGTGCGCGAAGCTGGGCTCGATGCCGTTGGATACGTTGTTGGCCAGCGACAGGGAAATCGTGCCGGTCGGCGCAATCGAAGTATGGTGCGTAAAACGCCCGCCCTCGTCAGCCAGGGACTCCACCAGCCCGGGCGCGATTTCGGCAAGCTGCTGCATGTAGCGGCTGTATTTCGCGTGGAGCACCCGGCCCTTGACCCGGTCACCGACCTCGATACCATCGGCTTGCATCTCCGGTCGACGCCGAAGCATGTCGCCCGTCACCTCGAATGATTCGTCCATGATCGGTGCGGGTCCTTTCTCCCGCGCCAGCTCCAGGGACTCTTCCCATCCGGCCAGGGCCATTTCCCTGGCCACGCGCTCGGTGAAATCGACCGAATCGGCCTGCCCGTACTTCATGCCGAGCATGGTCAGCGTAGACCCGAGACCGAGAAAACCCATGCCGTGGCGCCGCTTGCGCTGGATTTCGTCACGCTGCTTTTCAAGCGGCAAGCCATTGATTTCAACCACATTATCTAGCATGCGGGTGAAAATTCGAACGACTTTTTTATACTCTTCCCAGTTGAACTCGGCCTGCTCGCCAAACGGCTGATCGACGAAGCGGGTCAGGTTGACCGAGCCCAGCAGGCAGGCGCCGTAGGGCGGCAGCGGCTGTTCGCCGCAGGGATTGGTTGCGCGAATGTTTTCGCAGAACCAGTTGTTGTTCATCTCGTTGATGCGATCGACCATGATGAAGCCCGGTTCGGCAAAATCGTAGGTCGAAGACATGATCATGTCCCACATCCGCTTGGCGGGCACGGTCTTGTAAACCCGGCAGGCGACCAGGCCGTCGTCCCGCACGATGTAACCGTTCGTCTGCGGCCACTCCCGCCACACGACCTGGTCGGGATCCGAAAAATCCAGGTCGTCCGCCTCATGCTCGGCGATCGGGAACGCCAGCGGCCAGTTCGAATTGCTCTTGACCGCTTCCATGAATTCATCGGTGATCAGCAGGGAACAGTTGAACTGGCGCAGACGGCCGTTCTCGCGCTTGGCGCGGATGAACTCCATGGCGTCGGGATGACCGATATCGAAGGTAGCCATCTGGGCTCCGCGACGACCGCCCGCGGACGAGACGGTGAAGCACATCTTGTCGTAGATGTCCATGAAGCTCAGCGGGCCGGAAGTGTAAGCGCCCGCGCCCGAAACGTAGGCGCCTTTCGGTCGCAGCGTGGAAAACTCGTAACCGATGCCGCAGCCCGCTTTCAGCGTCAGGCCGGCTTCATGGACCTTGTCGAGGATACCGTCCATCGAATCGGTGATCGTGCCCGAAACCGTGCAGTTGATGGTGGACGTTGCGGGCTTGTGCTCCTGGGCGCCGGCATTCGAGATGATGCGTCCGGCCGGAATCGCGCCGCGGCGCAATGCCCACAGAAATTCCTCATACCATTTTTCCTGGTTCTTTTTGCTTTCCTCGACAGAAGCGATGGCGTGCGCGATTCTCTTGTAGGTATCGTCGAGGGTCTGGTCGATGATTTCACCGTTTTTAGCCTTCAGGCGGTACTTTTTATCCCAGATATCGTAGGACGCGTCCTGCAGCGTGATCTCTTTTGAATCAGCGTTAATCGTCTCAACCTGAACGTTATTCATTAATTTTTCCGTGTAATTCTTTGGTTTTGCTTAAGTAAGCAACACAATCTATTGTGCTTGATTTTTTTTAGGGACACAAGATGTTGTGCCGGCAGGGACGAACATTACGCTTCGTTCAGCGATCTGTCAAATGCAATAAGCGGAGGCATCAATCCGGGCGCGGAGGTCCCTTTTTAACCTGAAAACAATGCCTTAAGAAAAACCGGATTGCCCGACGGCTGAGCGCCGGGGGCCAAAATCAACGCCTGCGGCAGCATTCGTTTTATCGCATTTCCAGATTCCGGCCGGAATATCGCGGCTAGAGCGCTTCGCGTTTCTGCTCCCGGTCCAGCAGCCTGCGCAGTGCAAGCCGAGGGTCGGCGCCTTCGTGAATGATGCTGTAGATCTGTTCAGAGATCGGCATGTCGACACCCAGGCGGCCGGCAAGGCGCCAAATCTCCAGGGAAGTCTTGATACCCTCCACGACCTGGCCGATTTCCTCGACCGCCGCGTCGATACTTTTACCCTGCCCCAGCGCGATACCGAGCCGGCGGTTGCGCGACAGGTCGCCCGTGGCAGTCAGCACCAGGTCACCCAGCCCCGCCAGGCCGATCAGCGTTCGTTCCTGCGCGCCCATGGCGCGGCCCAGACGCATCATTTCCGCCAGTCCGCGCGTGATCAGCGCGGCTCTTGCATTGTGGCCGAGGTGCATGCCGTCAGCCATTCCGGTAGCGATCGCGAGCACGTTCTTGACCGAGCCGCCAAGCTCCGCGCCCACGATGTCATCGCTGGTATAAGCCCGGAAATTGGCGCCGTGCAGCGCCCGGGCGATGCGTTCAGAATAAGCCGGGTCGGAGCCGGCCACGGTGACCGCGGTCGGCAGGTTGGCGGCAACTTCCTTGGCAAACGAAGGGCCGGTAACCAGGGCCAGCGGGCGCTCTTTTCCGAACACTTTCTTGGCGGGCTCATGCAGGAACCGCCCGGTTCCGGGCTCGAGGCCCTTGCAGGCCCAGGCAATGCCCTGGCCGTCCTTCAGCCAGGGCTTGATCTGCTCGATGAGGCCGGCGAAGGCATGCGACGGCACCACGATCAGGATCTCGTCGGCCATGCGCACGGCCGCCTCGAGGTCCGGCTGAACCAGCATATCGTCGGGCAGCGGATAATCCGGCAGGTGCTGCCGGTTGCAGCGCGCCTCGGCGATGGACTCGATATGCTTCCTGTCCCAGTCCCACAAGACAACAGCGGAGCCCGCACGCATCAACTGCATCGCGAGCGCCGTCCCCCATGAACCGGCGCCCAGGACGGCGAACAGGGGTTCGCCGCCAGGAGTTTGCGCCTGTTGAGGGGCGTCGGTCATGAATCAGTTTTTATCGGAGAACTCCGCCGAAACGGTTTCTTCCGGCGCCGCCTCGCCCCGGGCCTGCTGCTCCGCCGCCATCTGCTGCATGCGCTGGGCGTAAATCTGATCGAAGCTCACGGGCTGCAGACTCAGCGGCGGGAACCCGCCGTCGGCCACGAGACCGGTGATCGCCGTGCGGGCGTAAGGAAACAGCGTGTTCGGGCAGAACGTATTGAGAATCGCGTGTTTCTGCTGGTCGTTGAATCCGGCGATGGTGAAAATGCCGGCCTGGGCGATTTCCGCCAGGTAAGCAGTCTTTTCGCCGATGGTGGCCGTGACCGTCACGGTCAGCACGACTTCCTGGACATTTTCTTCCAGGTCGTCGACGCGCTGCGCAAGGTTCAGCTTGACCTCGGCCTGTCCCTGCTCCTTGAAGACGTCGGGTGCGTTGGGCGTTTCAAAGGAAACGTCCTTCGTGTAAATCTTCTGCAACTGGATCTGGCCGGCGGGAGCGCCGTCCTGAGCGGCCGCCTGGCCCTGGTTGTTTTCTTCCGTCATGTTCATCACTCTTGAGGTATTGGCCCTCAACATCGAGGGCATAAAAGACTAATTATCTCATTTTTTACGTGTTACCGGGAACTGGTCGTTGCGCCAGGCCGTCATTCCACCCTTGAGAATTGCGACCTGTTCGGCGCCCATCTTTTTCAGGTTCGCCGCGGCGCCGACGGCCGTCACGCCATTGGGGCAGACGACCAGCAGCTTCTTGTCCTTGAGTTTCTCGATTTCCGCATCCGGCTGGACAAGGCGCGACGCCGGCAGGTTGCGGGCATTGACGATATGACCCTTGTTGAAGTCCGCCACCGGGGAAATATCGACCACCACGGCTTCCGGGTCGTTGATCCATGGAATGGCCTGGGCCGGGGGCAACTCATTGACACCGCCCAGGCGCCGACGCACCTCGGTCCATACCAGGAACAGCAAAACGGCGACGAAACCACCAACCAGGAGGAGGTGATTTGTCGCGAACTCGATCAAGCGCTCCATTTTTTGCTCTCTTGTTGTGGAATAATACCGCTTTCCCGCACTCGGCTGGAGGCGACGGCAAAACGGCCGGGTTAGACACATTTGGTGTCGGCTGCAATGATTTGCAAGTCGCAGAAACCAATATCACAGGAATGCAGAAGAGACCATGAATACCGAGAGCAGGCGCGGCCCCCTGATGCTGATGATCCTCGACGGCTGGGGTTACCGGGAAGACAGTGAAAACAACGCGATCCGGCTGGGTGACACACCCTGCTGGGACGAAATGCTCGAACGGGATCCCTGCATCCTGATCGAGACCTCCGGCGAGGCGGTCGGGCTGCCGGCCGGACAGATGGGCAACTCCGAGGTCGGTCACATGAACATCGGCGCGGGGCGTATCGTTTACCAGGATTTCACGCGGATCGCGCAGTCCATACGCGACCGCAGCTTTCATGAAAACGATGCGCTCTGCCGCGCCGTCGATGCGGCCCGCGAATCGGGCGCCACCGTGCACCTGATGGGCCTGCTTTCGCCGGGCGGCGTGCACAGCCACGAAGACCAGTTCATGGAGACCCTTGAGCTCGCAGCCGAACGCGGGGCACGGTCGATCGCGGTGCACGGTTTCCTGGACGGCCGCGATACGCCGCCGCGCAGCGCCGAAGCGTCGATCCGGCGAATGCAGAACCTCATCGACGGAATCCCCGCCGCACGTTTTTGCACGCTTTCCGGGCGCTATTACGCGATGGATCGCGACAACCGCTGGGACCGGGTCGAGGCGGCTTACCGGGCCATCACGCAGGCCGAGGCGGAGCATCGCTCCGACAGTGCACTCGACGGTCTTCACGAGGCCTACGAGCGGGGCGAAAACGACGAGTTCGTCAAGCCGACCGTGATCGCCGACGCCGGCGGCGTGCAGCCCGGCGACGTGGTGATTTTCATCAACTTCCGCGCCGACCGGGCGCGGGAACTGACGATGGCCTTTGTGAACGAACCGTTCGACGGCTTTGAACGGCAGAAAATCCCGCTGGCCGATTTCGTGACCATGACCGAGTACATGGCCGCCCTACCGGTCTCGGTCGCTTTTCCGCCGGAATCCCTGGACCGCATCCTGGCGCAGGAACTGGCCGACAACGGGCTGCGCCAGCTGCGTATCGCGGAAACGGAAAAATATGCTCACGTGACCTTCTTTTTCAACGGCGGCGTGGAAGAGCCCTTCGCCAACGAAGAACGCATACTGGTGCCCTCGCCCAGGGTGGCCACTTATGACCTGCAGCCCGAAATGAGCGCGCCAGAAGTGGCGGACAAGCTCGTCGACGCCATTCATTCCGGGCGTTTCGACGTCATCATCTGCAACATCGCAAACGGCGACATGGTCGGCCATACCGGCGTCATGGAAGCCGCGCTGCAGGCCGTCAAGGCGGTCGAC
>Ga0180436_10001938_pt1 | contig 19970 bp, 16 predicted proteins | sample SS_ome_2_FD_132434 | JGI IMG/M metagenome (GOLD analysis project Ga0180436, IMG submission 132434) | Hypersaline lake sediment archaeal communities from the Salton Sea, California, USA - SS_3_S_2 metaG | ecosystem: Environmental > Aquatic > Non-marine Saline and Alkaline > Hypersaline >...
TAGGATTGCTGCTGGCAGCGCTGTTGCTGGTGGCCATGACCATCACGGCCTGCGATGGCGCCAAGGATGACGGCGAGTTCCTGTTTGGCGTGATCATGGTGGGTCCGCAGAACGACCATGGTTGGAGCGAGGCGCACTATCGCGCCGGCGAGTACGTCGAGGCCAATATCCCGGGCGCCAAGATGCTGCCGATGGACAAGGTCAACTCGGCTGATCGCCCCGACACGACCACAGAGATGATCGTGGACGACATGGTCTCGCAGGGAGCCAAGCTGATCTTTACCACTTCGGATGACTTTGCCACCGATACCGACGTCGTGGCGGCCAAATACCCCGATGTGGCGTTCATGCACATCTCTGGCGATCATGCCAAGACGGGCAAGGCGCCTGAGAACGTGGCCAACTTTATGGGCAACATGACCTATATGAAGGCCGTCGCGGGGTGCGCTGCCGCGCTCAAGACCGAGACTGGCGTTGTGGGCTATCTCGGCCCCCTCACCAACGACGAGACCCGTCGCCTGGCCGCTTCGGCCTATCTCGGCTGCCGCGAGTGCTATGAGCGCTTTCGTGGCGGGAATCCTGATGACCTGCGCTTTGTGGTCACCTGGATTGGGTTCTGGTTCAACATCCCGGGTGTGACGCTCGATCCGACTGAGGTTGCCAATGACCTCTTTAACTCGGGCGCCGATGTGATCATCTCGGGCATCGATACCACCGAGGCCATCGTCGTTGCCGGTTAGCGTAGCGACCGCGGCGAGAATGTCTGGGCGGTCCAGTACGACTATGAATCGGCCTGTGACATCAAGCCCGAGATTTGCTTGGGCGTGCCCTACTTTAACTGGGGCCCCGCCTACGTCGAGGTGGTCAAGAACGTCAAAGAGGGCAAGTTTGAGCAGGGCTGGGAGTGGCAGGATCCTTACTGGAAGGACATCACCGACAACGACAAGACGGCCGTTGGTTTCAAGTACGGACCGGCGTTGTCCGAAGAGGATCAAGAGAACCTGGACGCCTTTATCAAGGATCTGTCTCGCGGTGACGTCAAGCTGTTTTCGGGGCCGGTCTATTTGCAGGATGGCTCGATCTATGTCGAGGACGGCAAAGAGGCGACGCAGGATCAGATTTGGTACATGCCGCAGCTCTTGCGCGGTATGGAGGGCGCCAGCTACTAGCGGTGGCCCCATGACCTAGATCGCAGACCTCCGAGGTGTGGCCAAGCCTGCCTCGGAGGTCTTGTGCTTGAGGCGTGGCAGATAGCAACCGTCCTCGACGGGCACGGACATGAATATCCAACTGGCAGAGATAGTCAAATCGTTTGGAACCCTGCGCGCCAATGACGGCGTCTCGTTGAGCGTCGCCGCGGGCACCATCCATGGCCTGCTGGGCGAGAACGGCGCCGGCAAGACCACACTGATGAAGGTGCTCTCAGGCTATCAGCCCTGCGACAGCGGCACGATACGAGTCGATGGCCGCGAGGTATCGTTCGACTCGCCGGAGGAGGCCATTGCCGCTGGAATCGGCATGCTGCATCAGGACCCGATGGACGTGCCTGCCCTCTCGGTGCTGGAGAACTTTGACCTGGGGCGTGACGGTCACCAGATTCTGAATCGTCGGCGCGCCCGGAGCGAATTGGCGCGGCACTGCAGGCGCTTTGGCTTTGAACTCGACCCTGACGCCCTGGTTGGTTCACTCACCGTCGGAGAGCGACAGCAACTCGAGATGGTGCGGCTGTTGGCCCTGGGTGTACGGACCATCATCCTCGACGAGCCCACCACCGGCATCTCCGCGCCGCAAAAGGCGCTCTTGTTCGAGACGCTCCGAGAGCTGGCGCAAGAGGGACTGTCGCTCATTTTCGTCTCGCACAAGCTGGACGATGTCGAGCAGCTCTGCTCGCGGGCTACCGTGCTGCGATCAGGACGCGTTTCCGGAGAGGCAGAGGCCCCATTCGACGCCGACAAACTGGTGTCGCTGATGTTTGGCCAGTGCCTCAGCGAGGTCGGGCGCTCGGACATCGCCCCGGGGGAGCCGGTGCTCGCTCTGGATGGCGTCTCGGTGCGCAGCCACCGTCTGCAGATCTCGGACATTGACCTCACCGTGCGCGCCGGCGAGGTGGTCGGGCTGGCAGGCCTGGAGGGCAGCGGACAACGGATGCTGATGCAGGCTTGCGCTGGGCTAGTCCATGCGCACAGGGGCAAGGTTGCTCTGGACGGCGCGGATCTGACGCGAGCCGCATACCACCGGTACCTCGACGCAGGCGTGGCCTATGTCCCGGCGGCGCGTCTGGAGGAAGGCATGGTCGGCGGCCTCACCATTCGTGAGCATGTCGCGCTCGCCCAAGAGCCTACCGGGCTGATGGTCCGTTGGACGGAGGCAGAGACACAGGCGCAGGGACGGATCGCCAGCTACCGCGTGGTGGGGCGGCCCGAGACGTACGTCGCATCGCTTTCTGGCGGCAATCAGCAGCGCTTGTTGCTGGCGCTGCTGCCGGACCACCTAAAGCTGCTGATCCTCGAGCATCCCACCCGGGGTCTGGACATCGAGTCGACGCGTTGGGTATGGAATCGGCTGCATGCGCGCCGCCAGGAGGGCACGGCGCTGCTCTATACATCGACCGATCTCGACGAGCTGGTGGCGCACAGCGACCGCATCGTCGTCTTTTCCGGAGGCCAAATGTCGGCCCCCGTAGCGGCGGCTGACATCACATGTGAAGCGTTGGGCTATTTGATCGGGGGCAAGGGCTATGAGGCGTGAACGCCTGACCAAGATTGGGTATGGCCTGGCGCCCGTCTTGCTGACGCTGGTGCTGGCCTGCGTCATTCTACTACTGGCCGGCGCCAACCCCCTGCGGGCGCTGGGCGAGCTATTCTTGGGCGTGTTCGAGTCGGGTCGCAAGGTGGCCGATATCGCCGCCGCCATGGTGCCGCTCTTGCTCTGCGCTTCGGGCATGCTGATCACCTTTGCCGCCGGACTGTGGAACATTGGCGTCGAGGGACAGATGATTGCCGGCGCGCTCATGACCACTTGGGTGGTGCGTAGCGTCGAGGCGCCCGCCGCCCTGCTCCTGCCGTTGACGATCCTGGCCGGCATGTTGGGCGGCGCGCTCTGGGGCCTGCTGATCGGGGCGCTGCGCACCTATGGCCGTATCAACGAGATTTTCGCCGGGCTGGGTCTCAACTATTTGGGGGCTGCGCTGACCAACTATCTCATCTTTGGCCCCTGGAAGCCCCCCGACGGCGCCACCATGAGCGGTACCGAACCCTTTCCACAGGCCGCCTGGATGCCGACCATTGGCTCGACGCGCGCCAGTTGGCTGGGGATACTGCTGGCTATCGGCGGCATTGTGGTGGTCTATATTCTGCTGCGCGACTCGTACTGGGGCCTCAAGCTCAAGGCCATCGGCCTCAACGACCGCTCGGCGCATCGCCTGGGCATCGACACACGCGGCAACATGCTACTGGCCTTTATGGCCTGCGGGCTCTTGGCGGGTCTGGCGGGTTCGCTGCGGACGACCGCTGTCTATCACCGGTTGATCCCCAGCATCTCGGGCGGGATCGGCTACCTATCGCAGCTGGTCGTGCTGCTCTCGGGTCTGCGAGCGCAGATCGTGCCCTTGGTGGTGTTCTTTTTCAGCGCCGTGCAGGTAGCCAGCCCACGACTCGAGCTGCGGATGGGCCTCGATTCCTCGATCGGGGGCGTGCTGCAGTCGGCGATGGTGCTATTCTTTCTGCTGGTTCGCGGATTTCGCCGCCGGATCCAGGCTGAGCAGGAGGTGGCCGAGTGAGCGATCATTCGCTGCTCCTCGATACGATCCGCTCGGTTCTCGCTGCTTCGGCGCCGCTGGTCTTTGCCGGGATCGGCGAGACGCTGAGCGAGCGGGCCGGGGTGATCAACCTCTCGCTGGATGGCTCCATTCTGCTCTCGGCCATGGCCGGGTTTGCCGTGGCCTATCTGAGCGGCAGCCTCATTCTGGGATTTGGCGCCGCCATGCTGGTGGGCGCGCTGATCGCCTGGCTGATCGCCTATGCCAGCATCGCGCTACGACTGGACCAGGTGGCGGTCGGCTTTGTGTTGACCTTGCTCTGCGCCGACTTGAGCAGCTTTGTCGGACAGCCCTTTGTGCGCATTCCCGGACCCAGCGTACCGCATCTGCCTATACCCGGCCTGGTGGACATCCCCATCCTGGGCCCGATTCTCTTTGACCAGGACATGGTCTTTTACCTCAGCTTGCTGACGGTGGTTGGCGCCTGGCTGTTTCTGAACAAGACACAGGCTGGGCTCAAGCTGCGCGCCATCGGCGAGCGACCCGAGGCAGCCTTTGCGCGGGGCATCAACGTGAATCGCCTGCGCTATCTTTATACTATCGTGGGTGGGGCGCTGGTTGGTTTCTCGGGTGCGGCCTATTCGCTCAGCGTCAAACTGGGCTGGTCGCACCGGCACACCGGCGGGCTGGGCTGGATCGCGCTGGCGATTGTGATCTTTGGCGGCTGGAGCCCGTTCCGAGTGGCCTTGGGCGCCTACCTGTTCGGCTTGTTCAAGTCGTTAGGTAGTATCCTGCAGCCGGTCTGGCCGCAAGTGCCGACGCAGGTCTTTCAGGCCGCGCCCTTTGCCATGATGATCGTGGTGCTGCTCTTGGTCAGCGGCGACCCGGATCGCTTGCTCTACTACTTGCCCAAGCGCCTGCGGCCTCTGCTGAGCGGTTTTCTGCGCGGCGCCCCACCGGCCGGATTGGGACAGCGGTTCGAGCAGGGCTAGGGTCGCCCGAACACCCCTTGCCAAAGGAGCGCGTCGTCTGCATCTCCCTACGAATGAGGAAAGGGCGAGTCGAGCTTCCAGGCTGTGGAGCGCGCCTGTCTCGCTGATCGCCGGTCTACTGCTGGCCCTGCTGGCCTTGGCTTCGCGATGGTTCGGTCTGCCCTTTTCCATGCTGCGCACGCTGGTGCACGAACTGGGCCACACCCTCACGGCCTGGGCCTTTGGCCGACCCGCCATTCCCGGTTTCGATCTGGTCTGGGGCGGCGGCGTCACGCTGCATGGCGAGCAAAAGGCCTGGCTGCTGGTGGCCGTTTTTGGCGCCTGGATCGCCCTCTTGTATCATCTGCGGGCTCGTGCCCGGGCGCTGACGTGGGCAGTGGTGGGTCTGGCGGTCTATGCGCTGCTGGCCCTGACCTCGGCGCACGAGGTGCTGATCCTGTTCATGGGGCACGGCAGCGAGCTGTTTTTCGGCGGTCTGTTCCTCTATCGGGCGCTCAGCGGTCAAGCCGTCATTTCGCCCTGGGAACGGCCGCTCTATGCCACGGCCGGTCTGTACAATGTGCTGTCGGTGGCCTGGTTCTCGTTGCGATTGGTTCTGGACCCCGATTACCGCTGGGCCTATGGCATGGCCAAGGGCGGCGGCCACTGGATGGACCTCAGCCGCATCGCTGACGATTACTGCCATTGCTCGCTGCAGGTGGTGGCGGCCGCGCTCTTGTTGTGCAGTCTGGTCCCGGTGCCACTGGCCGTCTGGCTGTGGCGCCGATCGCGCCGGACAAAGGGATGATGCGATGGGTATGCTGTTTCTGCTCATGGCGACGGTGTTCGCCGCGAGTTTTGGGCTGATCGTAAGCTGGGCGCAGCGGCGCGGTTCGAACCTCTATGCCGTCGGCGCCATCAACTATTGCCTGGCGACCGTCTTTCACCTCCTGTCGCACGCGCGCGTCGGGGGCTGGATTCCGGCCACCGGCACCTGGACTATCGGTATGGCCGGCGGAACGGCCTATGTCCTGGGGTTCCTGCTGCTCTTTCCGGCCATGTCGCTGCGGGGCGTGTCGGTCTCGACGGCCATGTTGCGCCTGGCGGTGGTGGTGCCTATGCTGGTCGGATTGCTCTTTTGGGGTGAGACGCTGGCGCCGATTCCGGCCATCGGGGCGGGCTTGGCGTTGCTGTCGCTGCCGCTCTTGACCTATCGCAACGACGGCGGCCTGCGGGGCCTCCAGTCCAAGAGTCTGCTCTTGCTGTTGGCGCTGTTCCTGGTCAACGGCTGCTGCATGCTCTCGGTGCGCGCATTCAGCCAGACCGGTATCCAGGGGCAGTCGTCGCTGTTTCTCTCGATCCTCTTTGGCACCGCCGCCACGATCGCCGTCACCAGCTGGATGCTGCATCGCGAGGGCACATCCAGGCGGGACCTGCTGCCGGGTGTGCTGCTGGGCCTGGACAATGCGCTGGCCAACCTGGCCCTGGTGGGAGCGCTCGAGCGCCTGCCCGGGCTGATCGTCTTTCCGTTCTACAGCTCGGTGGGCATGCTCCTTACGGTCGTCTTTGCCCGCCTGGTCTGGGGCGAGCGGATTTCGCGCACCGAGACCTATGGCATGGGCCTGGCGGTGGTTGCCGTGGTGCTGGCAAACCTGTAGACTGGCGATGGTGTTTGATCTGCAAGCAAGGGAGAGCGATATGGCGATGGACCTGTCTCTGCTGTTCCAGCCACTGGATGTCAAGGGTAGACGCCTGCGCAACCGGATCGTGATGCCGCCTATGGTGGTCAATCGTGGTCTGACCGGCCCCGAGTCCCTGGCCTGGTACGGGGATCGCGCCCGGGGCGGCGTCGGTCTGGTGATCGTCGAGGCCACCAACACAACCGACTTTCAGGGGCTTTTGACGGCGGAGAATCTCTCGCCCTTGGTCGATGCCATCCATGCTGGGGGTGCCCTGGCCGCGATCCAGTTGTTTCCGGGTCGACGGGGCCAGACCACGCAGCCGGCGGACCTGAGCCTCGAGGACATCGGGGATCTGAGAGCGGCCTATGGCCACGCGACGCGAGTGTGCCGCCAGGCGGGCTTTGACGGCGTCGAGCCCCATGGCGCTCACGGGTTTCTGCTCAATCGCTTTTTTTCTCCAGAACAGAACCGACGCGACGATGCCTATGGCGGGGGTCTGGACAATCGGATGCGACTGGCGGTCGAGATCGTGAGCGAGGTGCGTCAGGCACTGGGCGACGGGCTGCTGTTCTATCGGCATACGCCCGTCGCACCGGGCTATGGCATCGAGGAGAGCTTGATCCTCACGTCAGCGCTAGTTGAGGCCGGCGTCGATATCCTGGACCTCTCGCCCTCCAGCCATCAGGCGCCGGCCGACCGGGCGGCCCCCTTCAAGGTCCACGGCGTACCCGTAATCGCGGTCGGTGGGATGGGCCGCGAGGAACGCGCAGTCGAGGCGCTGAGCAGCGGGCGAACCGATCTGGTCGCCGTGGGTCGCGGTCTGATTGCCGATGCGCAGTGGCCCATCAAGCTCCGGAATGGAGAAGGTGATAGCATCATCCGCTGCGCTGGATGCGATTGTTGCTTTGATGACCTGCGCGCCGGTATTCCGGTCGGCTGCGCCGAGTGGGACTGAGGCCGGGGTCTAGTTCGTTTCGAACAGCTCCACCGCCCGCTCCATCTTGGCGATGACGTCGACGCCAAAGGGACAGCGGTCCATGCATATGCCGCAGGCCACGCAGGAGCTCGCTGGTTCTGGCAACTCGGCGTACATGCCCCGCAGTTCATCATTGACGCCCTGGCCCGACCAGTCGACCACCAGAATCGTCTGCCCTACGTCGATCCCCTCGGGGCAGGGCATGCAATGGTTGCAGTAGGTGCAGTGACCTCGGAGCGTGTCCCGCAGGCCGGCCAAAGCCCCGGCATAGTCCTTTTCGGCTGGCGAGGCACCCAAGTAGGCCAGGGTTGCCTGCATCTGCTCTGGATTGCGCACCCCCGGCACGGTTGTGGCCACGGGCTGGTCGAGGGTATAGCTCAGGCACTGGCTGGGCGTGATGCCGGTCGGCCGTCCGTCGAGCGTGAGCAGCGGCCCACCCCAGAACGGCTTCATGGCCACCAGGCCCACGTCCAGACGCTGGCAGGCGTCGAGAACGGCGGCGTGTTGCGCCTCGCCGTGCGTGACCATGTTGACGCCGTACATGAGCACATCGATCAGACCGGTTTCGAGGGCCAGCAGCGTCGCCCCGGATGAATGACTGCTCATGCCGATGGCCTCGACCTGGCCGCTCTCGCGCATGCGCTGCAGGATCTCGATAGAGGGCAGCCCCCACTCTCGCCACTGCTCGGGCTTGTCGATCATGGTCATCATGGCTACCTCGGCGTGTCGACCGCAGCCCTTGACGAGGATGTTCTGAAACCCACGATGACAGGCCTCGATATCGCCGTCGTACAGGTCCCACCAGTGGGGCGCGACGACCAGTTGGTCGCGATGGCGGCTATAGACGGCGCCGTACTGCTCCCAATACTCGGGTTCGGTGTAGAGCAAGTCGACATAATTCGCACCGGCCTCGATGGCCATGGCCAGTACGCGGTCAATGTTCTCCGGCGTGGGTTCCAGGTGCTCGGTGCCCAGACCGATGATGCCGACCTCAATCCCCGTGCGACCCAGTATGCGCTTTTCCATCGGGTGCCTCCTGTTTGGGAGCGCTAGGCCCCGTAGCGGTTGAACCAGGCGCGTTGGGAGAACGGTTTCTTGGCGGCCTGGGCCTTTTCTTCCAGCGGTACGCCCACCGGCAGCAGCACCTGCACCACCAACCCCTCTTCGAGTCCCAGCAGTTGGCCGATGGCGCGATTGCGGCCTTCCCGGCGTAGCGAGCCGTCGTACCACAGTGAGGCATACCCCAGGGCGGTGGCGGCCAACAGCATGTTTTCTACCGCCGCGGCGCAGTTCTCGATGGGAAAGGCCATGCGGCCCTCAGGTACCTGCGGTTCGACCTCGACGACGCAGGCGATCAGCAGGGGCGCGGTGCGGAACACGGGCGTGTTGCCCAGAATCGCGGCGATCTGGGCGATCAACTCGCGGTCGTCGACGATCACAAAGGTGGTATCCTGGCTGTTGTATCCCGAGGGGGCCTGGATACCCGCTTGCACGATGCGTCGGACGTCACTCTCAGGCAGCGGCGCATCGCTGTAGGCGCCGCGGTAACTGTGCCGAAGCTCCATCGCCTCGAATAGCTCCATGGGTCTCCCCCTCTCAGTATCCCAGTTGCTTGTCGACCAGGTTGCGCAACGGTTGATCGCTCAGATACCGTTCCAGGTTGTCGCTGAACAGCGCCCAGGCGCGCTCGGACCGCGCCGGCGTGAACCCCGAGACGTGGGGTGTAATCAGCACGTTCTCCATGCCCCACAGCGGCGAATCGGTCGGCAGCGGCTCTGGGTCGAACACGTCCAGTCCCGCGCCAGCCAGTCGGCCTTGGCGCAGCGCCCCGATCATGGCCTCTTGATCGATGGTGCCCCCACGGCCGATATTAATCAGGTAGCTGGGGGACTTGAGCAGGGACAATTCTGACTCGCCGATCAGATGGCGGGTCTCTGGGGTCAGTGGAATGGTGAGCACAAGGAAATCGGCCTTGGGTAGCACCTGATGCAAGTCCGGTGGGGCGACCATGCGCTCGACGCCCTCGGCGCCACGCTCTGGATTCCGGCGTACGCCAATGACCCGCATGCCCAAAGCGGAAGCCAGGCGTGCCGTGCGCTCGCCAATGGCGCCCACGCCGACCAGGACCATCGTCTTGCCGGCCAACTCGAATGTGGTCTGGGCAATCGAGCGGTCCCACGCGCTCTGCATCTGCTGCCGTAGCGCCCTGGGGAACTGCCGCGACAGAGCCAGCATCATGCCGATGATATGCTCGCTGATCGGGACAGCATGGATCCCAGAGCCGTTGGTCATGAGGAAATCGGAATCTCGGATGTCGGGGTAGCTCAAGAGCCAATCGACCCCGGCGCCATACTGCGCGTACCACTTGAGTTGGGGCATGCGCGCCAGCCACTCGCGGGGCACCCCCTCGCTGGCGATCTCGATGCGCTCCAGTTCGGCCTCGATCTCGTCGCGATCGTCGGTCTCGAGTAGGCGCGCCTCGGGGGCGCGCTGCCGGATCCAGGCGCGTTGCTCATCCGACAGCCGGGATCCTCGCCATGCGATCAGAATCGTTCCGGTAATGCGCATTTCTCGCCCCTTTGCAAACTATCGTGCTATCGCTACTGCTATCATTGTAGCATGGCGCAGGGCGATTGGGCAACGCCGCATCACTTGACCGGCCCTGCCGTTCGGGTAAGCTAGATCATCTCACACAAAGGAGTGTGCCCATGCGCATCTGCGTCTATTGCTCCTCCAGTTCGGCCCTGGCCCCGGTCTATCAGCGAGCGGCCAGCGAACTGGGCCGGCTGATCGGTCAGCGTGGCCATAGTCTGGTCTATGGCGGCTCGACCACCGGCTCCATGGCACTTTTAGCGACTGCCGCCCGCCAAGAAGGGGCGCGCGTCGTGGGTGTCATCCCCGAGAGGATGGTGACCTATGGCATCGCCGACCGGCAGGCCGACGAGCTGATCGTCACGAGCACCATGGCCGAGCGCAAAGCGGCCATGGAGGCTCACGCCGAGGCCTTTGTCGCGCTTCCTGGCGGGTTTGGCACCTTGGAGGAACTTGCGCAGGTACTGACGCTCAAGCAGTTGGGCTACCACGACAGCCCGATTGCGCTGGTGAACGTCGAGGGCATCTATGACTCACTGTTGGCCCATTTTGAGGCCTTGTATGGCGCCGGATTCGCCAAGCCGGCCTATCGTCAGCTCTATTGCGTGACGACCTCGCCGCAAGAGACGATCGACCATATCGAGGGGTATCGTTCGGCTGACCTACCGGACAAGTGGTTTCTATAGGGTCATAGCACTTTTCTGGGGAAATGCACGAGAACAGACACGAGAACACACGCGCCGAACGCGCCTTTGCCTGGCAGATTCGCGGGCGCGGCGTCAGCGATGCGGCCGTGCTGGCTGCCATGGAGACGGTGCCGCGCGAAGCCTTTGTGCCCTCCGACCGCATCGACCAAGCCTACAACGACCACCCCCTCCCCATCGGACACGGGCAGACCATCTCGCAGCCCTATGTCGTGGCCGCGATGACGGAGGCGCTGACGATCAACCCCACCTCGCGTGTACTAGAGATCGGCACCGGCTCGGGTTACCAGACCGCGGTCTTGGCCGAGATTGCACGCGAGGTCTATACCGTCGAGCGCGTCGTGGCGCTGGCCAGTGTTGCGCGAGAGAGGCTGACGCGCCTGGGATATGGCAACATCCATTTCCGCGTGGGAGACGGTGCGTTGGGCTGGGCCGAGAAGGCGTCCTTTGACGGAATTTTGGTGACCTGCGCGCCGGAGCGTGTTCCGTCGGCGCTGGTCGAGCAGTTGGCCGATGGCGGTCGCATGGTGATACCGCTTGGCCGACGGGGAGGGCCGCAGGCCCTCTGGCGGCTGGCGCGTCGAGGCGATTGTGTAGAGCGAGAGCGGTTGATGGGGGTGGCATTCGTGCCGCTGATCTCGAGCGCGCCCGTAGAGGCAGAGTAGGCGTCATGTCCAATAAAGTGACGAGACAGGGTCCGCAAGGTGTCTCGGCAGAGTCTGGAACTTCGCCCAGAGAGGTCGCCTCGAGCGACGCGATCTCGGGCCGCGCCGACGGTATCCTGTATCAGGACGCCGCCACCTATCTGGTGTTACGTCTGGTGAACTGTCCCATCGACGAGATCATCACGGTGATGTGGCAGGGACTGGGGCGTCTCGCTCGCGTGATCGGGGCCAAGTGGGGCAACGTGCTGGAGAGGGATCCGCTGGACGATACGCTCCACTCTTTGATCGAGTGGCGTCCGGGACAGGCCGCGTCCTGTGGTCCAGTGGGCAAGCTTTCGATGGAGGCTCTGGCGCGGCATCTACCGACGACGCGTCGACGGATGTCCTATGTCGTGCCTGTCGCTGTGTTTCCCGATGGCATGCCTGGCGCCAAAGCCTACTTGCAGAGGATAGGGGTGAGCGAGTTGGTGGTGGCCCCCATCATGGCCAACCAGCAGCCCATGGGGGCGCTGGTCTTTGGGCGCGATGAGACAGGCCAGGACATCGACCTGGGTCCGCTGCGGGTCTTTGCGCGTCTCTATGGGCAGGCCGTCGCGCGACTGCAGGGCGAGCAACGCGACCTAGAACGGCGCGCCTCTGAGGCGTTTCTAGGCGAGCTGGGCGCGGACTTGGTCAGTTGCGGCCCGGGTGAGATCGACCGGGTGATCGCGCGGCATCTACCCCGGCTGGGCGAACTGACCGGCGTTGAGCGCATTCGCCTGGCGACCCTGCGACAAGAGGGGCGGGAGGTGCAGACGATCCATGAATGGTGCTCAAAGGGTATCCCCCCCAGCCCAGTGGGGCTGACCCGCTTCCCTTCCGGCCCGATGGAGCCACTTTTGGCCGAGATTCGCCAAGGTGGCAGCCTCGAGTTGCTCAGATCGGATCCGCCCAGCCATCCCTGGTTGAGGGCAGTGGTGCTGGACTCGCAGGTCCAGAGCCTGCTCTTTGAGCCGCTCATGTTCCACGGACGGATGACGGGCTATCTCGGCTATCACGGGGTCACGGCGCCAACCCGCTGGCGCGAGGCCGCACGCGGTCTCGCGCGCCACGCGGCGCACCTGCTGTGCCAGGCGATGGCGCGTCGCCAGGCCCATGAGCTACTGGCGCGGCGAGCCGATTTCGATCGCTATCTGAGCAGCCTGGCCACGGATCTGATCGACCGGCCCACCGATCAACTGGATGCGGCCATCCAAGAGGCCTTGACCGCTTTCGGCCGCATGGCCAAGGTCGATCGCGTCGCGCTGCTGCTTGTGGACGATCTCGCAGGGCGGTTGCGGGTCACGCATGGCTGGGCCGCCAGCGGTGTCCGGCGAATCGGCTTGGGCCCAGTTTCCAGCGTAGCAGAGATGCCCCACTGGTGGCAGACCATGGAGTCGCAGGGCTTGATGGTAATCGACGATCTGGAAGAGCTGCCACCGCAGGCTGCCGGTCTGGCCGAGTTGCTGCGCAGGCAGGGCGCCGTGTCGGGTCTCTCTTGCGCCCTGCGCCATGAGGGGCGAGTGATCGGCTTTGTGGGACTGCATGCTGTCCAGCAGCCGCGTCACTGGGAGGCGATCGTGATCGAGCAGACGCAGGCCCTGGCGCGAACGCTCGCCCACGCGATCGTGCGCCGCCAGACCGACCAGCGCCTCCAGGCGAGTGAGCGGCGGCTACGCAGCTTTTTGGACGCCATTTCCGAGCCGGCCTTTGTCATCGACCGGGATCTGAGATTCCTGCTGGCCAACGATGCGATCGCCTCTCGCTTGGGCCAAAGGCCGGACAAGCTGCTCGGCAAGTATTGTCTGGCAGGATTCGATGCCGACATTGTGGCCAGCCGCGAGGACAATTTGCGGCGCGTCATCGCGACGGGCGAGACGATGCGCTTTGATGATGATCGGGCCGGGCGCCACTATGTCAACACGGTCTATCCCATCAAAGTCGCATCGGGGGAGGTTACGGCGCTGGCCGTGGTGGCCATCGACATCACCGCTCGACGCCATGCCGAAAGCGCCCTGCTCGAGAGCGAAGCCAATCTGCGCCGCGCGCTGAGTGCCGCCCGCATGGGGATATGGGCGCTGGACACGCGTACCGGCGCGGTGCAAGTCAGCGATCTGGCGGCGCGCATCCTGGGCCTCGATCCCCAAACGCTTCCCAAGCGGTACGCTGGATTCGAGGAGCTGTTCGCGCTGGCGGACCATGCCGAGCGCTTGCAGCGCTTTGATCAGGACCTCGACAGAGACGGTCAGGCCCATGCGCCGGTGACCCTCAGGCGACCAGATGGCGAGATGGTAAGCCTGCGTGTGTACGCCGAGACAGTTCTGGACGACGACGGCAATATCGAGCGTGTTGTGGGCGTGTTCCAGGATGTGACCGCGGTGCGTCGGCTGCAGCAGCAGGCCGCCCGCGCCGAACGATCCGCCGCTGTGGCCGGCCTGGCCGGTCGCGTGGCGCACGATTTTGCCCACTATTTGACGGTCATCAGCGTGGCCGGCGATCTCTTGCGGCTGCAGGTCGATGCGGACAGCGCTGCGGCCTGCACCTTGGACCAACTGATGATCGCCTGGCAGGATGCCGCGGCTCTGGTTCGCGGTCTGCAGACCCTATCGGGGCAAGAAGCGCATCATCCGCAACCGGTTTCGCTTGACAGGCTAGTAGGCGAGGCGTTGCCGCACCTGCAGGCCTTGATACCGGAACCGGTATCCCTCACCCTTCGGCTGCATGCCCCTGACCTCGTCGTACGCGCCGACGAGGCCCAACTGCGCCGTGTGCTGCTCAACCTGGTCTCGAACGCCAGTCGGGCGCTCGAGCAGAGCGACGGCCCCAAGGGAATCGAAATCGAGACGTGCCGTCAAGCGATTGCGCATCCCCTGCCCTGCGCGGATGGTTACGTGCCCGCTGGTGTGCACGGGTGCGTTCTGGTCCGCGACAATGGCGTGGGGATGACGGAGGAGCAGCAATCGCGCTTGTTCGAGCCGCTCAGTGGTCCGCAACGGGCCAAGGGGCATGGCCTGGGGATGGCCATCGTGGAGGGAATCATCACCCAACACGGCGGTCGGGTCTGCGTCACGAGCGCGCCGGGGGAGGGGACCACCATCTCGCTCTTTCTGCCTCTGGAGGATGACTAGCGGCTAGCGGCCGCAGGGGCGCTCTAGTCCTCGCTGTCCAGCAATCCCCGTATCGTGCGCGCGAGTTGCGCGCGAGAGAACGGCTTGGCCATGAACGGCGTATCTCTGATGTCCATGTCGGCCTGCGCCACGTCCTGGTCGCCGTGTCCGCTGAGATAGAGTACCGGCCCCTGATAGCCGCTCTCGCGCAGCGCGGTGACCATCTCCGGTCCGCTCATCGAGGGCATGGTGACGTCGCTGACCACCAGGGCGATCTCTTTGGATGCGCTCTGATAGGTGGTCAGTCCCTCGGCGCCACTCTCGGCGCGCAACACGCGGTACCCTAATTGGGTGATCTGTCGTTGCAGTAGGTTGCCGACCCCGTCCTCGTCCTCCACCAAAAGGACTGTCTCGTCGCCCAACGGAGAGCCGGACGCTTCGGATGGCGGGCTCGCCAACGGCGTGGGCGTGCCAATCTCTCGCGGCATGTGAATGACAAAGCGGCACCCGCCGCCGAGCAGGTTCTCCGCCAGGATGTTTCCCTGGCTCTGCTTGATGATGCCATAGACCGTCGATAGCCCCAATCCGCTCCCTTTGCCCACCTCCTTGGTGGTAAAGAATGGCTCAAAGATACGGTCGATGATCTCGGGGGGGATGCCGGTGCCATTGTCCGAGACGGTGATGCAGGCATACTCGCCGACCCAGGCGCCAGCCCGCGCTTGAGCCGCTGTGGGCTCGAGTACCACGTTCTCGCTGCGAACAATGATCTCACCGTCGTCGCGCTCGGCGACGGCATCGCGGGCGTTGACGATCAGGTTGACCAGGACCTGTTCCATCTGTCCCGCATCAGCCAGCACCGGCCAGAGGTCAGGCTGTAGCTCGAATCGCAACGCAATGCCCGGGTCGATTAGATGCGTGAGCATGCCGCGGGTGCGCTCGATGACCTCGTTCAGGTCGAGGACGGTCAGCGTGAGAACCTGGCGGCGCCCAAAGGCGAGAAGCTGTCGAGTCAGGGCGGCGGCGCGCTGTCCGGCAGCGTGAATCTCGCTCAACGACTCGGTGAGTGGATCGTTGGCCGGGATCGATTCAAGGGCAAACTGGCTAAAGCCGTTGATGACGGTCAGAAGGTTGTTGAAATCGTGGGCCACACCCCCCGCCAGCGTGCCGACGGCCTCGAGCTTGCTGGTATGGCGCAGATGCTCCTCGATCCGCTCACGCTCCGATAGCTCGACGCGGAGCGTGTCATAGAGGCGGGCGTTCTCGATCGCGATGGCCACCTGATCGGCGATGGTGCTCAGTAGGGTCAGGTCGTCCTGGTCATAGGCATCGACCTGGTAGGACTGGACGCTGATCACTCCGGTGATACGCGAACCGATGCGCATGGGCACCCCCAGCCAAGTCCCGGGTGCACGCTGGCTGCCGAACAACTGGGCCTGCGGCATTGAGGCCATGCTGGCGCGAACGTCGCTCACCAAAAGGGGGGCATCGCCGCGGATCACCAGGGCGGCCCAACTGCCCTCCAAGCTCTGGCGCGAGGGCTCTTGGTGTTCGCCATCGTCCACCGAGAGGCGATATTCGATGGTATCGCTCTCGGCGTCATACAGGCCGATATAGGCGGCGTGCACGTCGCCCAAGACGGCGGCGATCTCGCAATAGATCGTCTCCAAGAGGGCATCCGGTTCGAGAATGGAACTGGCGGCCCGCGAGATGCGGTTGACCACGGCCAGCCGCTCGGCGCGCGCTCGCGCGTCTTGGTACATTTCCAGGCGATGCAGGCCAATGGCGGCCACATCGGCCATCGCGGAGAGGGTTTCGAGCTGCTGCAGGGAGATATCGGCCTGCCCGTTGCTGCTCAACTCGATGACGCCCACCGGCTGCTGCAGCATACGCATCGGCAAATAGAGCACACCGGTGGCGCGCTGACCCTCTGGATCGTCGCTGTCCGATTGCCATAGCGGCTCGCCGGAGCGATAGGCGCGGCAGGCCAGATGATCGGCCTGCTCAAAGAGCGACAGCGTGGGCCGCTGGCGGACATTGCGCTCCAGGCCGCGCTCGAGTTCGCAATCGAGGACCAGTTCCGAGCCGTCCTCGTTGGGGCCATAGATGCGCAAGGACACATAGCGCGCCAGACTACTCAGTTGGCGGTTGATAATCCGATAGGCCTGTTGCAGATCGCGGGCGGCGCCCACGGCTCCCGACATCTCGTTGAGCGTAATCTGGCTCTGCAGCGAGGTCTGCAGGCGCTGTCGATTCTGGATGCTCTCGGTGACATCGCGGATGATGGTCACCACGCGCACCACCCGGCCTTGGTTGATGACCGGTAGCTTGCTGGTGTGTGTCAGGAGCATTTCGCCCGATAGCTCGGTGGTCTCGTCTGTCTCCATCGGGCGACCGGTCTCGAACACCTGACGGTACTCGTCGGCGACCTTTTGGGGTAGAAACGGAAACACCGCGAACAGGTTCTGTCCCTCGGGCGGCCCCTTTTTCACCACATGCTCGTACCAGGAGCGCATCGACTGGTTGGCCAGCAGGATGCGCATGTCGGCGTCGACCACGTGGACCAGCGGTTCGATGGCATCGATCGTCGAGCGATAGAGTCCCTCGGAGCGGGCCAATTCCGAGGTCTGTTCGTCGTCGGTGGTCACGTCGGTCATCAGGGTGAGCGTGCCGGTCTGTGCCTGCCAAGGTATGGGGTATAGGCTGGCCTGCACCCAACGCAACGAGAGGTCCTCGGCCAAAACGCGGAACGGCGCCTCGGTGGTCTGTCCGGTAGCCGTTTGGGCGCGTTCATAGAGTTCAGCCACGCGTTGGCGGTCGTCGATGTGGACCGCGGCCAGGAGGCGGTTGCCACGGGAGGTGCCTGCCTCGCAGCCGATCAGCCGCTGAAAGGCGGCGTTGGTAGCGACGGTTTTCTGGCCCAAGGTGACGATGGCCGGCTCACTGGTGGCCATCGCTGCGCGACGCAGGTCGGCCTGCAGGGCGTCGCACTGGCGCTTGCGCTGACGATAAACCAGAACCAAAGCCACGATCGAGCCGACCAGCAGTACAGCGTCCTTGAGGACGTACAGATGAGGGGAGGCCACCGCCGGCGAGACCAGGGCGCCCAGCGCCAGGTCGCTCAACAGCCAGATCACGGCGCCCACGCCAGTGGCTACCACCAGGGGCCAGACGCGCGATTTGTGTTCCGTCAGAGTCGGTCTCACCTTGTCGCTCCGCTCGCTCGCGTCGTGCGCGAGATACCTAGATGAATGCCGGTCCGAGCGCCGGCTCGGGGACGGTCTCGATGTTCCCACGGTACGCGCAGACTCGTTCCAGGGCATACTCGCGCACCTTGTACACCAGGTCCTGTCCCTCTACGGTCGTGCGCAGAGCCATGGCCGGAATCCAATTGTCGACCATCCGTGCCGCGACGGACAACGGGGTCTCGAGTCGCGCCCAGACCCAGGCCATCAGCTCGCCATAGAGACGCAACTGCTCAAACTCGCCAAAGGAGGTGGCCGGCTGGCCGTCCCAGGTCAGGCGCAGCTTTTCGGCCATCACGGCGCCTCGCAGGCTGGCCTCGACATAGGTCACCGTCTCGGGACCAAAGTTCCAATAGTCGCTGGCGCTCAGCGTGGCCAGGTTCGGCTCGTGCCGCGCAAAGAGCGCCTCGGCGATCTCGCGGCCATAGACCTTGAACCCGCTACTGATATCCGGAATCTGCCCGGGCGCCAGGCTGTGACCCAGGTTGGGAAAGCGGGCCTCGCGCGCCAACTGGTAGCGTATGGCATCGAGCGTCACGGCGTCCAGCAGCCACTCGAGTTCTCCGCGCACCCAGCCCATCGGATGAATGCGGCTGCGACGGGCGCCCACCGCGATCACGCGGGTGTGGCCCAGCGTCTCGGCAAGGTCCTCGGCCATGCGCACCAGCCCCGGCACCTCGGATACGGCGTGATCGCCGTCGCCATCTCGTATGACGAAATAGTCCAGCTCCGGTTGCGCCGCGAGAAGGCGCGTGATGCCGGCCGCGATGGCGCCAAACTTGCCGCGGTTCTCGGGCAGTTCCAGCAGGCCAAAGGTGCTCCCCGCCCTGTCCCGCATTCGCGCTTGTGACTCTCGCGCCAGGCGGGCTGTGCGCGGATCGCCGTCCACCACCATCAGGGTCTGTTCGGGAGGATACAAATGGGGCGTATCGGCCAGCGTCATCCAAAGGAGTTGGCGAACCGTATCGTCGTCGGGCTTTTTCGAAAAGTAGGCCGGTATGATCATGCCCGTCCGAGGGGCAAGCATACCGTGGTCCTTCCACTGCTTCACGGCGCCTCCAGGGGCTTATTGCCTGCTAGCATGACATGGGCAGCCCCCCCTGTCAAGTGGCAGGCATCAGCCGCTGACATCAAAAGCGCGTCAGCACCTGGCCATCTGGTCAGGTGCGAGACCCTACCCAGTTCGGGTCGGTGACTCATCCTCTGGCTGATGGAGGCCGACGACGCATGCGCTAGAATCGCAACGAACCAAGATCATCGATGGTGTACCCACCATTGGAGGAGATAGCAATGGATTTCGCAAGACTGTTCAATGGCACCGAGACGGCGTCGCGGGGGCCCGACCACCTGATTACGCTTTCGCAGGTGGCCAAGGTGTATGCCAGCGAGGCCGGCGAGTTTGTCGCGCTACGCGATGTCGATCTGGAGATCGACACGGGCGAGTTTGTGACGGTGGTCGGCAAGTCGGGCAGCGGCAAGTCGACGCTGCTCAACATGCTCTCGGGCATCGATCACCCCACCTCCGGCGAGGTGTGGGTGAACGGCACCGCGGTGCATACGCTCAACGAGAACCAAATGGCGACCTGGCGCGGCAAGAGTCTGGGCATCGTGTTCCAGTTCTTTCAACTGCTGCCGACGCTGACCGTCGTCGAGAACATCATGCTGCCGATGGACTTTGCCGGCTATCTTCCGCGGCGCAAGCGGCGGGAACGAGCGCTCGAGCTGCTGGCCCTGGTCGCCCTGTGCGATCAGGCTGACAAGCTGCCCTCGGAACTCTCGGGCGGGCAGCAGCAGCGGGTGGCCATCGCGCGCGCCCTGGCCAACGATCCCTGCATTCTGCTCGCCGACGAGCCGACCGGCAACCTTGACTCGCGGACGGCCGACGACACCTTTCGGCTCTTTGAGAGATTGGTCGAGGACGGCAAGACCATTCTGATGGTCACGCACGATCGGGATCTGGCCCGCCGAGGAACCCGAACCATCCGCCTGGCCGATGGCGCCATCGTCGATGGGGCGGTGCGCGCGTCTCGCGAGGACGGGAATGTCGTCGGGCTGCCGCAAATGGAGCGCGAGGTGAGCTATGTTGGGGCCTAGATGGCGCAAGGTGTGGCGCGATCTCTGGACGCATCCCACCCGTACCGTGCTGGTGGTGCTCTCGATCGCCGTCGGCGTCTTTGGCCTCGGCATGATCCAGAGCATGTCGAGCATGTTGACGTCCGAGATGACCCAGAGCTATGCGGCCACCAACCCGGCCCA
>Ga0180436_10001939_pt1 | contig 19967 bp, 18 predicted proteins | sample SS_ome_2_FD_132434 | JGI IMG/M metagenome (GOLD analysis project Ga0180436, IMG submission 132434) | Hypersaline lake sediment archaeal communities from the Salton Sea, California, USA - SS_3_S_2 metaG | ecosystem: Environmental > Aquatic > Non-marine Saline and Alkaline > Hypersaline >...
ACCTGCGCAAAAACTTCACTATCAGTATTTTTTACCGTTTCGATCGCATGTTTGTTGCCCATCCAGGCCAGTTGGATTCTGTCGTCACGTATGGCACTGGTGGCACCGCTATAGTCATCGAAAAAAACCGCTTCGACCGGTGCGCCAATTGAATCTGATAAATCGGAGAGTACAGGCAACCAGAAATTTTCCAGCGTTTGCCTGTTAGCTACCGCGGGAACACCGAAATAAAGCTTCTCTTGGGATTTTATGGCTGGCGAGGCTAAAAGACATGAAATTATAAAAAGGCTTGTTAACAGGTAAAGTTTTGAAAACTCACGTCGATATTTCATAGCAATGATATTCACAGATTTCACTCAGTTGGCCATGTAAGGCTAACAGTGTTAGATATTTTTAAACAAGAAACTAGAGTATTGCAGTATTCAAAGTGTTACAAGACTGTTACATGATTGTCATTTTTGTTTGCCATACTCGTTAGGATTATCTTGTACAGATATTCTTTGGACGGTTACCAATGCCATCTTTACAAGCGGTAAAAAGCCTTAGAGCTCGCTATATTCTCGGTCTGACTGTTATTGCATTGTTGGTCACCGCCTCTTTTATGACCATGCAGCGCATTGTTTCTGAGCAGCGTAATTTTTCCGAACTTGTTAATCTCGCCGGCCACCAAAGTGGACTATCAAATCGAATCGCCTATTTTGCAGGCCTGATGGCAACCACCGATGACGAGACCGAATTCAACATGGCTAAAGCGCAAGTGGGTAGAACCATTAATAAAATGGAGAGAGCCCATAAAGCCTTGTACGAGGGTGATCCGGAAAATGGAATTCCGCACATCACCAATGAAAACCTCTCAACGATTTATGACGACCCAATGATTGGCCTGCACAACGCTGTTTCCAATTACATCATGCGGGCCAGAATTGTTTACGAAAAGCCAATGGATGAACTTTCGTTAAACTCTGCGGCTTATGTTTTTCTTACCACCTATGGGCCACATGTGCTTGAGCCCATGTTTGATTCTGTTGTTGAAGAACTTCAAAGAATAGGCAAAGACGCTATCCTGCGTATTGAAAAACTTGAAATGGCCATCTGGATTACCACACTCATTGTATTGATACTTGAGGCAAGCCTGATTTTTTATCCGCTGGAACGTGAAATCACAAGCTCAGTTAGCAGCCTGCAGGAAACAATTAAGGAGTTAACCCACACAAGACAACAATTACTTAATGAACAGAGCTTTCTCCAGCATGTAATTGATGGTGTTGGCGACCCCATCCTGGTAATGGATCCCGAATATCAGGTTATCCGCATGAACCAGGCGGCCAGAGAATCCATGAATCTTGATACCAAAGACACCCAGCCAATGCATCGCTTAAAACTGCTTGGCCCATCGCTAACCCAGGATTCAAACGGCAGCCAATATGAAAACACGCTGAAAACCGTTCTCGAAACCTCCGAGAAACTCAAGACTGTTCACAAGCATCGCCACAATAACGATGAGCTGAAAACTTATGAAATCGTAGCCTCACCACTTAAAGACGACCAGGGCAATGTTGCTGGAATCATTGAAGTTTCTCGCGATGTCAGTGAATACCTTACCTTGCTTGGAGACCTGAAAGAAAGCCATGAGAATTACGAATATCTTGCTCAACATGACACATTAACCGGGCTACCTAATCGTTTGCTGTTTAATGACCGACTTGAACAGGCCATTCATTCTGCACATCGCAATGACACGAAACTCGCCGTACTTTTTATTGACCTAGACGGTTTTAAGCATATCAATGACAGCTTCGATCACAGCTTTGGTGACATCGTTTTAAAGGCAGTTGCTGTGCGCCTTAGCCACGCTATCCGTGAAGATGACACGATTGCCCGTATGGGAGGAGATGAATTTACCATTATATTGTCGAAGATCGACACCACACAAAATGCAGCTCTCGTTGCCAGAAAAGTACTGTCCGTAATACAGGAGCCCTTGCAGATCGATTCTCAGCGCGTTTTCCTGGGAGCCAGTATAGGAATCAGTGTATACCCAAAACACGGTACCACGACTGAAGACATGATAAGAAATGCTGACAGTGCAATGTATCTTGCCAAAAATGAAGGTAAAAATACCTTTCGCTACTATTCTGCAGGGATGACTGAAAAAGCTTTCGAGCGCATGAATCTTGAAATAAGCTTGAGAAGTGCGCTCGAGCATAATCAACTGGAACTGTACTACCAACCACAGTTTGATTTGACTTCCGAAAAAATTATCGGTTTTGAAGCACTATTAAGATGGAACCATCCTGAATCAGGAATGATACCTCCCGGTAAATTTATTCCAGTGGCTGAAGATTCCGGACTGATCGTACCCATCGGAGAATGGATACTCTCCCAGGCATGCGCGCAAATGAAAAAATGGATCTCCGCCTCCTTCGTCTCGGACGAGGCTTTGATGTGTATCAATATTTCTGCCAAGCAGTTTAATCAGAAGAAACTGAAAGACTCTGTGAAAACCATTCTCAAGGAAACAGGATTAAAAGCAACCAACCTGGAGCTGGAGATCACCGAGTCCACCATGATGGAATCACCTAAAGTGACCACCCAGATATTGCAACAACTCAGAAATATCGGCACAAAAATCGCAATTGATGATTTTGGTACCGGCTATTCATCTTTAAGCCATCTCAAATTACTGCCCCTGACAAAATTAAAAATCGACCAGTCTTTCGTTTTCGATATACCTGCCGATAAAGATGCCTTGGCTATCGCCAGAGCCATCATCGGTTTAGGCAAAAGCCTGTCATTGGAAGTATTGGCAGAAGGCATCGAAACCCAGGAACAAAAGGACTTTTTAGTTGAAGAAGGTTGTGATAGTGGCCAGGGTTTTCTGTTATCAAAGCCCCTACCTGTCAGTGAAATAGAAAAAATCCTTAACGATATCAAACAATCCGCCTGAGCCGCTGCATTGATTAATCGCATTTTGCAACATTGTGTAACGTATTATAGTTACAAAGCCTCTTAATATTACTTGTAGAGGATAGTTGTGAGAGGGAGATTGTGAAATGAACACCTGGACTTTGGAACGCGTGGAATGTCTTAAAGACTACTTGACGCTTAATGGAGACCTGGTTTTGAAATCAGGCCAAGATGCTATTCTGATTGCCATAGAGAGCATACCTGAAGACCTCCTGCAAATGGAGGAATGGTGTGACTTGTGGCTGGATGAAAAAGAAAAATCTCAAGTATTAACGACAACGATGCATCCGCATTAATGGGTATTCTTCGGATCGAGCTATCCGAAGAACCTCTAACCCTGACAACTTAGTCATCAAAACGGTTACAACACTCGCAGCGCAGACAATAGAAGTATCTCACCCCCATTAAACCAATCGCCACAGCGATCCCGATATTGATCCAGAATAACGTTTCCATTACCGGGATACATTTACGGCATCACGTAATGGTTCAACATCACAACTGACAAAGTTGACCAGGTTACTGCGAACATATTGATTTACGGCCTTGGTGCATCGTTCATCCGAAGAGACCGGCAAAGACATGGATTCACCATTGACCACCATATTTAACCAATAGGGTTGAGCATTAGCTGAACCTATAGTCAGTACACTGACTAATAAAAATTTCTTGAACATTTTTTACTCCAAAATACTGCAGGAATCATTGTTCACTATATTAGGGTATTCTTATATTTATTCAAGTTTCAAATTGTTTCATTTGTGTGCTCCGTCACAAACTTGTAGCTAATAAACATTTATTACAGTTTTTTTACTTTATTTGTAAACTTCATTGCAGAAATGTCATTTTTCAATAAACCTAGTGGTAATTTAGTGAGATATATGTGATGTCTAAAGTTTTTCGACAAGGGCTATTAATCATTCTTGCGGCTACCTCACCGCCAGGACTTGTCCTCGCAGATACCGATTCGAATTTCAAGCTCAGCGGCTTTGGAACCCTTGGCTATTCCTGTTTCAGTGCTGATCATGCCGACTTTGTGCTTAACCTTCAGCCAAAGGGCCCAGGGCGTACCGACCAATGCACTACTAATTTGGACTCATTGCTGGCGGTACAAGTTGACGTGAATATCAATGAACAACTGGAAGCCGGACTCCAGGTAACCAGTGACTATAATGCTGACCGGTCTCATGAACCCGAATTCACCATGGCCCAACTACGTTGGGCCGTGACTCATAACACCATGTTGCGTTTTGGAAGAAATCACAATCCAGCATTCATACATTCTGATACAAGAAACGTACGCTTTGCCATGCCCTGGACCAGGCCACCGCTTGAAGTTTATGGTCTTTCACCGGTGTATATACAGGATGGCATCGAGTTACTGCATGAAAAAAATATCGGCGACTGGTGGATGGAAATGCATTTTTCTATCACTGAATCCAATTTTGAAAACCCCAGATCCAATGCTTCAGGTACCGATGAAGTTGATGTAGTGGACCAGTATTACGCTGGCCTGACACTCGAAAAAGAAAGTATGTTGCTTAAAGCTACTTATGGACAGGGCAAGGTAACCACCAGTTCACCACTACTTGACTTTGTTCTTGCCTCATTAACGGATCAATCATTAATTTCAGACATGGCGTTGCAGGACGACATGTATCAGCTCGCTACTGTGGGACTGCAATATCAGACGCCCGATTGGCTGTTTGTCGTTGAGTATGGGTACCGGCAGGTAGAGAACAGCTTTTTTCGCGACATGCAGGGTGCATACCTGACGATTGGCAGACATTTTGACAAGTGGATGCCTTATGTCACTGTTGCCAGGCGTTGGACAAGTGGGCCTGAATTCGATAATCGCGCAATTGGACCGTTTGAAAATTACCTGATCAACGATCCCCAGGATGGACTGCTGAGCGCAAGCCGTTTTGATACAACCAGCTTGAGTGCAGGAGTGTCCTACCAGTTGTTCGATAGTGCCTTGATCAAGTTACAGGCAGACTGGCTAAAGCCCGATGATAACAGCTGGGGCTTGTACACTAACCATAATGATCAATATAACTTCTCAACGCCCGATGATGAGTTGTTGATTTCCCTTAATTTCGACTTCGTTTTTTGACCCCATGACAAAGCAAAGACTCTCGGGCACAATCAAGACCATGCTCCTCGCCGGGTTGGTTAACTGTATATTCGTGTCTTTTGTTTATGCTGCCAGCGATGAACAAAGAGGGGCAATCATTGTTCATCCTGAAAATATAGCAAACTTCACTAAAACCGAAATTCGTAAAATCTTTCTCGGCCAACTTAATTATTACGACAACAATATTCGCATATTGCCAATGTTAAGTTTTGAACACCTTGAGCTTAGAACCCGCTTTAACGAAACCATTATTAATAAAAGCAATAGGCAAATGCGTGCGTACTGGGCGAAACAGGTTTTCACAGGCAAGGGAAAACCGCCAGCGGAACTGAAAGATAGCGAACTGGTTGAGAACGTTAGTCAAAATCAAGCCGCAATAGGATTAGTACCCATCGATGCCATCGACAATAAGAAAGTCAGAGTGATTTTAGAGTTTTGAGTTTATATAAACGCAGATACTTGCGTTTTTTGATAGTTGCCAAAACGGAAAGAAAATAAGGGAATAAAAAGAAGATTAATCCCAAACTGAGCGCAAGGATGTCAAAATGTAAATTCATCACAGCCGTGATTAATATGTAAAGCAAAATACTCGACACAACAAACAAGCTGACTATTTCCACCAGAAATTTCATGCCATCATCCTAATAGAACAAGATGACAGACGCATGACTTTTAAAATATTTCTACTTTTCCATTGTTAGTATCATCAGTATTTATAGCCGGAACTAATTGATATTCACTATCAGTATTTTTATTACTGACGTTGAAATGACCCACGAGCTCGAGCATATTGGAAGCCATCATGGAAAGCACATTGGTGGCCTGATGAGTATCAATGCCGCCATGATGAATTTTCTCGGACATATCACTGATAGCCACAATGTTTTTGTTGACCTCTTCAGCCACCAGCCCCTGTTCTCTTACAGCATTGGCTATCTGGTTATTGGCCTGGCTGATTTGCATAATGGCCTGGTTGATACGCTCTAAGGCTTGTCCTGCCTGTTCAGCAACTTCCACGGTGGAGTCTGCCTTTTGATGGCTTTTTTCGGTATCTGCAACAGCCGTCTTAGTGACTTGTTGCAGTGATTCGATAACGGCCCTGATTTGATCGGTGGACTCCTGGGTTTTACTGGCGAGTGTGCGTACCTCATCAGCAACCACCGCAAACCCTCTACCCTGCTCACCTGCACGGGCTGCTTCAATGGCTGCGTTAAGTGCTAACAGGTTGGTCTGCTCGGCAATGCCGTTGATAATTTGTGTGACTGAACCAATTTCCTGGACTCTATCATCGACGGCAGAAATGGAGGAGTTCAATGAATCGACTTCCGTAGCCACGGCCTTGATTTCACCCACCACGCGATTAACCAGGTGAACGCCTTCAGAGGTCATTTGATCGGCTTCTGCGGCCTGATCAGCTGTTTGCTTGGCACTCTCAGAAACTTCATGGATAGTGCTGCTCATTTGAGTGATGGCTGTAGCTACACTCTGGGCTTCGCGGCGTTGATTTTCCAATGTACCGATATTTTCTTCATTGGTCTTATTCAGCATGCCGGTATTGTTGGCCAGGCTTTCGGCTTCTATCTGAATTTTTTGCACGATATCACCAATTTTCTGGCTGACTAGTTCGGTATCGGTCGCCATAGCTGAAAATTCAGCTTTTCCCTTGTAGTCTAGCTGGCTAGCCAAATCACCGTTAGCAACTTTGTTGAGAAAATCCTTGATGGCAAACAAGGGTTTGATCACGCTCTGCTTTACCATGAATGAGGTAACAAGAAACCCGAGTATGATGGCTGCTATGGCCAACACTAAACCAACAATCTCAAAGGTTTTACGCGCATTGATAGCTTCGGTTTGATCCTGTGCTACCAGTAATGCCCCCAGAATTACGCCTTCTTTGTTATCAATGGGTTGCTTGGTGACTTCGAGCTTAACCTGTTCCAGTTGCACAATAGCAGTCGTCTGTTTTGCTTCTGCATTAATGATTTCGGAAAAATCAACTTCGTTTTCTGTATCAGAGTTGAGAAGAATACTCCCTTGCTGACTAGCGATAACAATCTGGCTACCACTGGTTTCGGCTAACTGTTGAACAACTGTATTAATACTCTTGGTATAAAGAGCATATCCAATAATTTTTCGACGCGACTTCAGGGGCACTGCCATGGCACCTGTAATTTCTCCATTTTCCAAAACCATCAGGTCAGCAACGCTTTTGGACTCTTTATTCAGCTTGTCGATTAGGATATTGCTATCGATAACTTTCTGGTTTTGCTCGGAAATGAAAATATTATTTTTATTCTTATCAAAAAGTTCCAGTGTCTGGTATTTACCGGTACCACCGGTGAGCTCAATATAGCGCTTGGCGAATTTATCGACATCAGCCTGATTGTTTTGCTTAATAGCTGTACGTAAATCAAACTCGTTGGAAATCTCTTCCTCCAGTGGCTCCATGGAACGCAACAGCCCTCTGGAAATATAATTAAATAATTGAGAATTACCGTTTAGAGTTGTCGTTTCAATACGCCTTTCAAATGCTGAGATCTCGAATAGATTGATTATAAAAATAATCGAGGCAACGAATGTTATGGAAATCGCGCTGATAATTCCTAGTTTGGCCTGTAAATTCATACCGTTCTCTCAACTTCCTTTCTAGTTGAATGATCTTTTCTGACGAACTTTAGCATCTCTATATTACATTTATTTTTCTAATTATTGACTCTTTCTGTCAATAAAAAACGACCGATTCGAACTTGGTCAACCAATCGAAGAAACATACCCTGCCATGCCAAACAAAACCACCAGCCCAATGATCGGCACCTTCAATCCGCGCAATGCAAACAAGCCGACGATTACCAGTGCCATTTCCATTGGCGTATGCACTGCACTGATAAATACCGGCTTATACAAGGCAGACAGCAGAAGACCGACAACAGCTGCATTGATACCCCAGGCTGCGCCGGCTATACGCGGACGATCGGCCAGACTTTCCCAACCAGAATGAAGACTGAGCACCAGCAAGAAGCCAGGCAGGAAAACACCCAAAGTTGCAACTATTGCACCTGTAAAAGGCATATTTGGCATGATCTCGGCACCTAAATAGGTGGCAATGGTGAACATTGGACCGGGAACGGCCTGGGCTGCGGCATAACCTAATAAAAACCGGTCTGTTGAGATGCTATCACCTACAAGCTCCTGTAACAGCGGCAGTACCACATGGCCTCCGCCGAATACCAGGCTGCCTGCCTGGTAAAAGTCAGAAAAGAGCGCCATCTCTTTAGAATATGCAGCCACTAATGGCAAGCCTGCAAAGAGCGTGATAAAGATCACCAAGGGCAGTTTGTAAATTCTGCCTGCAACGTCTGAGTGCCTGAGTGGCTCAGCACCATAAGCAGCACCAACCAGACCAGCAGTGATCAAAGCAAGCATTTGCGTCAGGATACCCGGCAGCACTAACAGAGCAACGGCTGTGAGTGTCATCAGCAGGACTGCTAACCTGTTTTTACAGAAGGTGTTAAACATACTGTAAGTGGCATCAGCAACAACGACAACAGCCAGTAATTTCAGTCCCGAAATGATCCCGGAAAAAACCTCTGAAGATTGAGAAGCATGGGCAGTAGCCAGAATGAACAACAATACAAATGAGGGCAAGGTAAAACCAAGAAATGCCGCTATGCCCCCTGCCAAGCCGGCTTTTCGCAGGCCGATGGCAAAGCCAAGCTGACTGGAGCCAGGGCCGGGTAAAAACTGGCTCAAGGCGATTAAACGCGCATAAGCAGCCTCATCAAGCCATTGCAGCTTTTTAACAAAGACCTTTTGGAAATAGCCCATGTGGGCTGCAGGGCCACCGAAACTGATACAGCCAAGAGCCAGAAATCGCCAGAAAACTTCAAAGATATTGCCCACGGATTATGTTTTCTGATGTTACGCTGGAACTGTTACGTACTGATAGCTAAGCATTCCCCATCATTTCCGCACTTACATTTTGTTTTGGTAAATAATTGATATTTTTAGCCAGCTTCTTGGCAGTATCTTTTAAAGCATCCTGCAATGCCTCTTCAATGACCGGATGGTAAAAGGGCATTTCAAGCATGTCGTCCACAGTCATGCTCTGTTGTATTGACCAGGCAACCAGGTGAGCCAGATGCTCGACCCTGGGGCCTATCATTGATGCGCCGAGTAATCGACCATCAGTTGCACTCGCATACAGGCGTATCAATCCCCGGTTGTTTCGCATAATCAGCGCTCTGCCAATGGGACCAAAGCGTTGCTCTCCAATAATCGGAGAGCTGATTTCATCGAGTTTTGCACCAACATGGCAGATATTAGGGTTTGTAAAAGCAATCGACATAGGAACCTGCTGAGACAGCTGTTTATCCTGTGTTGATATTGCATTAGCTCCTGCATGCTTGCCCTCCCGGGCCGCATCCTGAAGCATCATTCGATCACCCATGGCATCACCGGTCAGATAAACAGGTAAGTTCCCGACTTTGAGTGTCCTTTTGTCGTACAAAGGTATGCCACGATAATCTGTCTCACAAAATTCCGTTAGTCCTTCTGGAATGTTTGGCCGTCTGCCAATGGCCACGAAAACTTTGTCTACTTTGACGCTTATATCACCTGAATTGATGCGTACACCATCGTCCTCGGCAATTAATTGAGCTGCCTTACCAACATGTACAGGGAATTCTTTGTTAAAGATATTGATTGCTTCCTGATTAATCACACGATCAGAAATACCAGCAATATGATCATCATGGTTGAAACCAACAACCTTTACACCAAGTCGATGCAAGGCTTGCCCCATCTCAAGACCGATAAACCCAAGGCCGATTACTGCAACAGATTCAGGCAAAGCCTCTACTTCGAACAGGCTATCGGATGTCAATAAACGATCGCCCAATAATTGCCATTCCCGGGGGATAATGGGTTGGGAGCCTGTAGCAACGATTATTTTTTCGGCTCTGATCAGTTCATCATTGACACTAAGAAGGTTCGGCTCGATGAATTTAGCATAGCCTTTTAACAACTCAGTATTTTCTTTCATATTATCTGTCGTGTTAGCCAAGACTAAATCGACAAAAATATCACGATAATCCCTGACATCTTCGAGTAATTCTGGCAGTAAAGTTTTATCAGTTAATTGCTGATTAGGAGAGGAACAGTATTTTCCGGCGAGCTCGATAATCGCTTTACTTGGCATACAACCCACTCTTGCACAAGTTGTTCCAAGCTCACCACCGTTTATTAAAATCCAACTATCCGTTTTCGCTTTTACCTGTTTTAGTGCATTTAAACCGGCATGACCAGCACCAATGATTGCGATTTCTACTTCCCTCATAACTGCTTCCTTTCTATCAATGAAATGTCAAAACATGTTCACTTGAATGGCATAAAACGCTCAATTTATGTTACTGAAATTAAAACCCGTAAAATGCTGTTCCTATGCATATTTAGATTGGAAAAGCCCATTTAGGCTTCGTATGTGACTGCATGAATATAGCCATATGGATTTTCTCTCGTCTGTAGGAAAAATCTGAAAATGCACAGCCAACGGCTTTAATGTAAAAATTCCTTCAAACTTGCAGCAATCCATATGCCAGAAAAACAAACACAAGGCAAAACAAAAACATAGAAATCTAACACTCTAACTTATACATTCTTCCGCTTAAAAAGCGTGTAAAGAATGCGTTAAGACAGTGCAAAGCTGGTTACAATTTAGTGCAGATCAAACGATTATCCCGGTATGGGAAAAGCAAAAATAGCCCAGGGGGTCTATTCAGTTGCGAAACCAATCTCAGCGAGATACTTTAGAACTCCTGGATGAATACGTGCCGCATCACCCGCTGCTTTCCAGGTATTCTCAGGCAATGTATCTCTGCCTTGTTTCAGTCGGCCAGCAAGGCTCGGTTGGGCTTGGTGAATAGCCTTGGCCAGATGGTAAGCGACATCATCAGGCAAATCGGCTCTGGCCAGCAAAAAGCTGAATGAGCCTACCGTCTTTAAAGTCACTTTCTGACCAGGGTATGAACCAGCAGGAATATTCATGGGTAGCAGGAATGGGTACTCGGCATTGACCTTGCTGATTTGCTGATCCGAAAGGCCAATTAGTCTGCCACCGGCTTTCATGATCTTGGTGAAATTTGGCCAACCGACACCACCGCCCCATAGTGCATCCACTTCACTGTTTAAAACCATGGGGGCACCGTGGCCAGCGCGTTCAAGGTAAACAGCATCAAAGTCTTTGTCACGATCAAGCCCTAAAGCTGTATTAACATACTGACTCAACAGCGTAAGCCCGGAAGAACGGGTTCCCCACGCCACCTTTTTTCCAATCAAATCCGAATAAGTCTGCGCAGCACTGTCGCCGTTAACCGCAAAAGCCCCAAAAGTCGGATAGATTGCCGTAATGATTTTCAGATTGGTCGGCTCATCACGTTTGATCCCCTGAAAAGCCTCGAAAGCTGGCAATGAAGCGACAAGCGCGATATCCAGCGTGCCTTGCTCGAGAAGCGGGATGTTTTGACGACTTCCTTTTGTGTTGCGCGCCAGCAAATTCAACCGTGGGGAGACTTGGTTAACCTCTTCAGCGAGGACACCACCGTAAAGCTCGAAGCCACCACCGGGAGTGGCCGTACCCATGATAACGGGCAAACGATCAGAGGCATTCAAGGTTGCCGCATTCGTGATTAAGACAATTAACAGGAAAATGCGTGAAAATGACAGTTTGAGCATCTTGTCTCCCCAATCTAAAGATGGCCTCGTAATATCTATACTACTAGCAACCCTTAACACATTGCCCCATGCCATTGAAGGACAGGGTTTTGCCACTTAATGGCAAGAAAGCCGGAACCTGCGTGTTATTGAGAAATTTTTCGGTACGGGTGCCGGCAATCAGCTTTCCGGATTCAGTGGCCTGTTCGTTAGCGTGAGAAGGAATCACAGAGACAGGCTTTATCAATTCATTGATCACATAAGCCGCCTCTTTAGGGCCCGTAGTGAAGGTGTCTCCAATGTTAATCACAGCCAACTTGGCCTGATAATGATCAGCAACCACCGTTTTCTGCTCAGCAGTGATGCCAGTATCACCTGACAGGTACGCGACCAGTCCGTTACTGAAAGTCACTACATAACCGGTAGGAGGACCGGCATAAGCCGTCAAACCGACTGCATCCAGCAGCTCGCCTAGTCTTCCACCCACAAAGCGGCCTGATACTCCGTTGGAATGGGCAGCAGGTACGGTCGTCAGAGTAACACCATTAACCTGTCGGGAGGCACCAAACCTGACAAGCAAGGAACTTTTCGGATCACCACCGGCAGCTGCAAGTTTTTTTGCAAAGAACTTCGGCATCTCGCTGCCGGTAATGATTTTGGCTTTTTTACCCACGGCGATTTTTACAGAATTAGTCTCACCAGTAGCATCAACGGTAAATTCTGGTTGCGCACAACTGCCAGCTCCCACCTTGGGCATGTGCTTGTCGCCAACATGGTCTCCATGCATGTGAGAAACGAGAACCACATCGATATTTCCCAGGCGCTCATCCTCTACCCCCGCAACAGTTCGGCCTGCATCATAGAGAATGCGCGTCCCATCCGGATCTTCAAAAATCATTGCTCGGTCAAAACGGCAAAATTCACCCGTATGACTTCCCAGTGGCGTGACCTTGACCAGGTTTGACTGGGCAGAAACGTTAGAAGCAAGAGGAGCCAGGAGCAGTACAGCGAAGGTTGTTAGAAGTTTGAGCATGATTTCATCCAGGTGAACTAATTTCTCCAGGAAGTATGGACCATCCTCGAGCATATAACCCCTGCAAGAAGTGAGAAAATAACTGCAGTACGCTGTAAAGGATTGCAGACAGGATACAGCGCACTATTGTTGACTGATCAAATGGGTATTTTGCACTTTGTTAGAGCAACAAATCTCAAGACTATCTATAAGTCATTGAATTTCCGTAACCACCAAACTGGCACATTGATTGCTGAAGGTAAAGGGGAAGCATTTTTTTCATGTTTTCTCCTTTCGTGGATGTTGATTGGCCCGCTTTAACAAGCGGGCACTTTTTTGCTATTTTCTTTAAGGTCTTTAGATCATGAATGAAATCGATTTCTTTATACTTGTATTATTCATTTGGTTTACGTTCCTGCTCATTTTTGGCTTGAATATAACCAGAAGGTTAAAAAACCACCTTCAGAAAATTAAAATCTGATTCCGGCATCCATGCTAACCAGCTCAATCTTGCGAAGCACAATAAGCTCACAAAAAATTAGCAGAACTTTCAGTCGTCTTTATGGTTTCCAGGTTCGTTCCAATACTGATCTGTGGAGTGCTCGTCTTCTTCATGATCAGGAGCACGGAACATAGAGGCAAAAGTGCGCCAAATGTATAAGAGCGCGCCCAAGGCAATGGGAAGGGCAAAAAAGATAACCACTATCCAATAAACAACAACTTCTAAGGTCATTAGCTAAAAAATCCGCTTTGAATTAACATCTGCTGCATATCGTCTATTTTTGAAAGGCTCTTATCCAGCATGACAAGGCTTTTAATTTTAATCTTTATCATTCCATTTGTAATCATGGCTTTTGCGATCCTGGCTTATAATTTAAGCAATCTTTCAAACAGGCCTGACGAGGCTTCTGGAGTTTACAAATCTATCGCAAATACTTTAAGTATCGTTTCAGGCGGTTTTGGTTTTCTATCCCTGTTCCTGATAGTCACCCTTATACTGCTCGATGAAGACTCAGCCAATCTCTACTACAACATATTATTGTTAATCGTCTATGCCTTCTTGTTATTCAAGGCACAGATGTACACATTATCAATCATTAGGGGCAATAAATAAGACCTTCCGGGTGCAGCTTATACAGCTTGATCGTCTTTCCAAAGGTATATCTGTTAAAAAAATTGGTAATATGGCTGTCTATGACAATGACCGATAGCCAACTCAAACGTTCTCTTTCCCTGCCCCTGCTCACACTTTACGGGCTGGGCACTATTATTGGTGCCGGCATCTATGTATTGATTGGAGAGGTAGTAGGTATCTCAGGATACCTGACGCCCGCCGCCTTTATGGCAGCCGCTATCATTGCCACATTTTCAGCTTTCTCTTATGCAGAGCTATCTTCGCGCTTCCCCAAAAGCGCCGGTGAGGCGATTTATGTCGAACAGGCATTTTCTCTTCGTGCCTATTCCATATCCGTTGGCTTACTGATGGTTTCTGTCGGTGTCATTTCCTCCGCCACCCTGGTCAAAGGCTTTGTTGGCTACCTGGACTACCTTGTTGTTATCGATGAAAACATCGCCATAGGGTTGCTCGTTCTTGCTCTTGGAGGTATCGCCTCGTGGGGCATTCTTCAGTCTGCATGGCTTGCAGCTGTTACCACCCTGATTGAAATTGCTGGCTTGCTCGTTATTATCTGGGTGGCTCGTGATGGCTTTGCCGAGGCGCCCTTATTGCTGGAGCTGTCCACCCCGCAATTTCAGTCAGAAGGCTTAGGCGTGATTATTGCTGGCGCATTCATTGCTTTTTTTGCCTTCCTGGGGTTTGAAGATATCGTCAATGTCGCTGAAGAGGTCAAAAACCCAAGAAGAAATGTACCGCTTGCAGTAATCCTTTCCCTTCTTATCTCAGCCACGTTGTATATCGCCATATCCCTGGTAACCATCACTACAGTTCCACCGGCTGATATTGCGAATTCTTCTGCTCCGCTTGCCCTTGTGTATGAACGTGCAACCGGTGAATCTGCGGTGTTTATCATAGCAGTGAGCATTGCCGCTATCATAAACGGCACCCTGATTATGATGGTTAAAACAACACGCATCCTCTACGGAATGAGTCGACAGCAATGGCTTCCTGCAAGACTGTCAGCAATTAATTCCACCACCAGAACCCCGGTCTTCTCCACGATACTGATTACACTACTGATCCTGATTCTTGCGCTCTGGCTACCGGTATTTACCCTTGCTGCTATCACCAGCCTTTTTACACTCTTTGTTTTCTTTTCAGTGAATCTCTCACTGGTAAAGATTAAGCGAGACGACAAAAAACACCACAGAGAGAGCAAAGGTACGCACAATTACCCTATCTGGATACCAATGGCTGGCGTGTTGAGCTCGGCAACGTTTATCCTTGCCCAGGTCTATTTGTGGTTAGAATGAATTCTGACTTCTTTATCGGGAAACTTCCTGCTCTACCTCATTAAAACGTTTTAACACGGATTGAGAAAGTCAGCATGATTTTGGGTGCGTTGGTAGGCCAGACAACCTATGACAAGCAGTAAAACTAAATAAATACTAAAAACGATAACCGTCATTGCATCGAAGCCGATAGTTAACTAGATATGTTTCTTGGGAAGAATAAAATGAAAACACGAACCATTACCGGATTCATTAACCGGACTTTCAGCCCAAATCACGCCTTTATGGCCTGATATGATTTCACGACAAATTGGAAGCCCCAAACCTGTTCCACCTGCTTTAGAAACCGTTTTGCTGCTTTGAACAAATCGATCAAATACTTTTAATAATTCATCGTGTGGTATGCCAATACCCTGATCCTTGACCATCAGTTCGATAGTGCCATAAAAATCAGTTTCAGGAACAGCCTCAACATCAATTATTTGAACAGTAATGACTGATCCCTCTGGGCTGAATTTTATGGCATTTGATAGAAGATTGATAACAACCTGAGTAATTAAGCCAGAATCCAGTTCAAGCTCTTTGGGATCGCTATCTTCAAATTCAATCGATATATTTTTATCGGCACTGACACTGGCCAATTCATCGATAGACCTGCTAACGATATTTACCATATCGGTTACTTGAAAATTGAACTCCATTTTACCCGATTCAAGTTTGGATATATCCAGCAAGGCGTTGATTAAACTGGTCAGGCGATTGGCGCTTTCTCTGATTTTGCCAAGGTAGTTTTTAACCTTATCATCCTCGACCTTTTTATTGGCGAGATGGGAAAAACTCAAAATCGCATGCATCGGCGTTCTCAATTCATGAGACATATTCGCCAGGAAACGGGTTTTTGCCTGATTGGCAGATTCTGCAATCCTTTTGGATTCTTCCAGTTGTTTTAATGTCGTGCGATGTTGTTCAGCTTGTAGCGCCAATGCAACCAGTGACCCCACGGTCGTTACATAGGTAATTTCTTCTGCTTCAAACTCATGTTGATTCATTCCTGTATGTTCACAACAGATCACTCCCCAACTTTTTCCTTCGACATATATCGACACATCCAACATCGATAAAATGCCCAATGGTTTCAGATAAGCCTCTGTAAACTGAAACGTCGCGGGATGGGTAAAGGCATCCTCTGCTGCAATAATATCGTTGCTGTCCAGCGCTTTAAAATAAGCCGGGTAATCGGAGGCAAAAAGCTCCACCCCTTCAGTATGAAGACCAGAGGCTTTTTCAAAAAGGTCAATGCAAGTAATGGCTTGGTTCTCATGCGTTCTTTTCCAGACACTCACTCTTGCAATATCCAGGTGATCGGCCAGATATTTTGTGACATAGGAGCATACGTCTTTTAACGAAGTACTGGTAAAGATCGGCGATTGAACAAGCTTTATTAATGCATCCTGATTTTTACGCAATTTTATGGAGCGGTCTTCAACAATTTTTTCGAGATTCTGATTAAGATTTTCCAGCTGAATGCTTTTTTGTTGTAATTTTTTTTCACTTTCATTTAATTCAAAGGTGCGTTCCTCAACTTTATGCTCCATTTCATCGTTGTAAATCGAAACCTCATCCATAAGGCGGTTAAAGCCTTGTTGAAGTGTGGCAATTTCACTAACACTAAGATTGCCTAACTCAATATGACGATAGGGTTGCTTCCTTGTAAGAGAAGCTACTTGATTGCTGAATGCAGTGAGAGGGCGTCCCAACAACCTGTTGACTAACAGCCAAAGCGTTAACAACAGAAAGAATAATAGGAAGATAATGGAAAAACCGACTTTAACCAACGAGTTCATGAGTTGTGCCTCAGCCTGCTCTCTACTGGAAGCGATGACCAGGCGACCCAGCGATGCTCCTTCAATAGCACGCCCCGGACGAAGCAGCTCACGGCTTACCGATAGTTCAGGGTCAACTTCATAACCTTCAGGGACTTGCCATTCAGACCACTTTTCACCGTCAGTGCCAAATATGATAACGCTCGCTACCTGTGGGTGATTGCCTATCCCCCTGGTGACCGCTTTTAGCAAGTCCTCTTGATAGTCCCATAAAGCACCTGCAGCGCTTGGCGTAAAGGTATCTGAAAGCTCGTTAAGGACCTGCAGGGTGGACTCTCTGCTATTGTGGTATTCAGCGTAAAATAAGATGCCACTCAAGCCAATTGCGAAGAAAACATAGGCCAGCAGAAAACGCTTTAATAATACTTTGGTAAGTGGCTGGGCAATCATCGATAGGGACTTTATTCCAAAGTGCGTCTTCGGTTAGTGCGTCTTCGATTAGCGCATCTGCTCGAGAGCCATGTCGACTAATGCCTTGCCAGCGGCAGCATCACCGGCACCGATGAGCTCATACTGCTGTTCCCAGACGGGTCGACTCCGTGACACCCACTCCGGCTTGTCCTCTAAATCATCAATCTGCACACCATGATCCAGTAGCTTTTGCTGCAGGTCCTGGTTTTGTTGCGCTATCCAGTCCCACTCCAGTCTAGCGGCTTCCGCTCCAGCCTTCATCATTGCGGCCTGTTGAGACTCTGTAAGACTTGTGTAAAAAGCCTCACTGACCAGGATTGGTCCAGTCCAGAGAAAAGGGCCGTTGTTGGTGACATACTTCTGCCCTAATTCCCAAAACCTGGAATAGACAATCACGTTATAAGGATTTTCCTGGCCGTCTATAACACCGCCCTTGAGAGCATCAGGAACCTGGGACCAGCTGATTGGTTTGACATCGGCCCCAAGCGCCTTGTAGGTGGATACCATGATTCTGCTGGTAGGCAGCCTGATCTTCAGCCCTTCGATATCAGCCAGAGTGGTAACTGGCCGCACCGAATTTGTCATGTGCCTGAATCCGCCAATCAGCCACCCCAAAGCTCGTACACGATAGCGCGATGCTATCTTATCGTTGAGCTCGCGCATCATGAAATCACTTCCGAATAGCTGTTTGGCCGATTCCATGTCGTTAAACAGGTAAGGCAGCATGAGAAACCCTAGAGGCTCCACCTTCTGAGCCGCGTTACCAACCGCCATAACACTGACGTGTAACTCTTTGCGTGCCCTGGAACTCGTGGACATCAACATATTGACGTTCACTTCCTCACCGCGCAGAGCAGGATATTGTTTATTACCCCGGTAATGTACCTCTGCCTGAAGCTCTCCCCCCGAGTAGTCATGCAATAACCCAGCGAATTTCTTTAGTGCAAATACATGCAAAGAGTTTTCCGGGTTGTCAGTGCTGCAAATAACCTTGATGGGTGCTGCTTTAACACCAGTAGCGAACATCATCATGGTGATGAACAACATAATAGCTACACTTGGAATCGACCTTACATGCATTGTAATAACCTCAGGAAATTGCCTGTTTGACGTCAATGTCCAAGGATATCCGCTAATTGGAAAAATGTAGAGTAGATTGCATGACAACCCGACAACCTGCCTAGATACAAAATATAGCAGAATGTTAAGAAGCGATATTCAAAGCGCAATTGAGGTTACATCATAAGTTAAGGGAAGTGATTTCCATGAAATTCTGCTGCAAGAGTATTTGTAATGGAACGTTACACTACTCCTGTTTTTCATCCTTTTTATCGACTTCCTGAGCATCTTCTGCATCGATAATTTGACCTTCCCTCTCCTTACGCAATTCCTCACGAAAAGGGGCCGTTCTTTCCATTTCCTTGCCCAGGTAATAACCCAGGGCAAAAACAGCAGTTGTGGCGATCAATTTGTAAAACATAACCGCAAGCCTCCAACCTGTTAATTAAGCCATCTCCTATTAATAAGTCTATGTCAGGATAGCCTTAATCAGGATCAAAAATTACTAATGGTGCATTACGCCAGGTAATGATGTAACTGGCAGAGCTGTCATTGGCAGAATAGTTAGAAACCTTCCCAACTCTGTAATAAACTTAAAGTAGTTTAAGACAATATATTGACGGAGGCCCGCCATAATGCAGAATAACGATCTTTTCAGGGGAGTCGCCCTGGGAATTGGCGTCGCGGTATTGACCCCGCTGGTTATCGCCGCACTTGCGCCTGCACTAAAACCTGTGGCACGTTCAGCCCTGAAGGCGGGGATTCGCGTCTATGAAAAAGGCCGTGAAACTGTCGAAATCGTTGGTGAAACCATCGAAGATATTACCGCTGAAGTTGAAGAAGAAATGATCGATGCTGAAGCAGCAGAATTCACAGACCCGGAAACCATGGATCAGGTTGCTGATTCATTGCAGAAATAGGTACGACGTCTAATGCTGCCAAAGGCATACATTGTTCATCAGCTTCGCCACCGGGTACGTATGAGATTGCCCGAAATGCGTCTTGAGAATGACTTCTTCGATCACTGTGAACAGCTGATAAGCGAACTTGAAGGGGTCAGCCAGGTTGAAGTCAGCAGTATTACCGGCAGCATCATGATTTCCCACCCGGAAACTTCCTTTCACAGGATTGAATCTCAACTGATGCCGCTGGAACTGTTTGAATTAATACCTGAACCACCACCAGTAACACCCGCCCGGGAAATGATTACCAGCGGGGTATCCCACATCGATCAATTCATTAACGAACGCAGTTCTGGTGGAGTAGATCTGGGAACCATTGCTTTTACCGCTGTCCTGGGTACGGCCTTGCACCAGATGATTCGGGGTAACTTAACCGGGCCTGCGATCCCAATGTTAATCAGCGGCCTTGACCTACTGCG
>Ga0180436_10001941_pt1 | contig 19963 bp, 19 predicted proteins | sample SS_ome_2_FD_132434 | JGI IMG/M metagenome (GOLD analysis project Ga0180436, IMG submission 132434) | Hypersaline lake sediment archaeal communities from the Salton Sea, California, USA - SS_3_S_2 metaG | ecosystem: Environmental > Aquatic > Non-marine Saline and Alkaline > Hypersaline >...
AGCCAGGATCAAACTATGGCCATAAATGATCAAACTCTCGGCGTTGGCTCGAAGATCCTCATAGATCCGCTGCTGGGCCATGGATAAGGGATGGTTAATATAGTCCGTGACAATGGATAGTGAAGCGCCCCGTTCCACCAGTATTCCAGCAGCAAAAATATCTTCGGCAGTTGTTCGTGTATAGGTCAGGGATCCGGTATCTTCATAGATCCCTAATAATAAAAGGGTAGATTCAACGGGTGTAAGTAGGATATCCCGCTCCTGGATTGCCTGGACAAAGATTGTCGTTGTGGCACCTGTTTCACGAATGGTTATTTCCCAATCTTCGGGTAGGTTTTCCTTCGATTGATGATGGTCTATAACCTGGACCTTGATATCCTTGACCATGCCTTTGATGCTGGTCATGGATTGTGTATCTACCAGGCAGACCGATTCAATCGGATCTCCTACCAGATCTCGGGGATCCATAAAAGGCAGTTCCGCACCGTAGAGGGTTAAAAAGGCCTCCACATTCCGGTTTAACAGGCGGGGCAAAACCGGGACCAGATTCTGGTCCAATTTATACGCACCTAATAGCGAAGCCAGGCCGTCAAAATCGGTCCTTTCATGGGTTAAGATAATTTCCATAGGGTTTTCCCCGCTAATCATTTGGGTCATGGATATTGTACCCTAAGACATAACGAGGATACGTGATCCTCTAGGCCAGAAATATCTTTGAGATCCGCTCGATCATCAAACCACATCTGGTCCCCTAAGAATCACGCATTCATATATCCAGTATAATATCCCCATGAAAACCATAACAGTATTTGGCGGATCACTACCTGAACCAGGATCCCAGGCCTATCAAGATGCCCAACGCTTGGGAAATCTACTGGCGGGGGCAGGGTTTGCTGTACAATCCGGAGGATATATCGGCACAATGGAAGCTGTTTCGCGGGGGGCGTCGGAAGCAGGAGGACATGTCATCGGCGTGACTTGCGACGAGATCGAAAGTTGGCGTCCAGTCTCTCCCAACCAATGGGTACAAGAACAAAAACGCTGTCCTACCTTAAGGGAACGTCTTTATCGATTGATCGATGAATGTGACGCAGCTATTGCCTTGCCAGGAGGAATTGGCACCCTGGCAGAAGTTGCCCTGACCTGGGCCGACCTGCAAATCCATCCTGAAAGACCAAAACCTCTGATCGTCGTGGGGTTAGGATGGGAAGAAACCTTGGGTACTTTCAAGACCGAACTAGGTGAATATATCCCGGCTGTCGATCAAAACCGGATCATTACCGTCCCCGATGTGGAATCCGCTGCCTCTGTTCTAAATGATTTAATTCCATGACTGCTATCAATCCGACCAGACTGAAGATCCAGTGCGCAAAGCTGAGTGAGAATTATTCCAACCCAGCCAAGTTCATCCCTGGTCTGCATGACCTGTTGGGATTCTATGCAGCCCGCATCCGGCAAACTTCCCTCTCCCGCAAACCACTTACATTACAGACTTATCAGGTACCTGCTCCGGTGATTCGAGCACTGGTGTTCGAGTTGGAAGAATATCTGGAAGATAATCCATCACTCGGACTGAAACTGATCGATGCCCTCTGGAAGGAGGAATGGGTAGAGTTTCGCCAGTTGGCTATCATTTTCCTGGGAGATTTACCTCCCTTCGACCCTGAACAGATACTGGATAGAATCAAGTTCTGGCTGAAGAGCTGTAATGCAGAAGATATCCGCAGGAGGATCATGACCCAGGGACTATCCCACCTCGGCGAAGAGAAACCAAAAATCGTATTTAATTTTCTTGAAGACTTAATTTCTTCTGGATCTAAAATGGACCATCAGGCGGCCCTGTTTGGTTTACTGGTCTTTGGTGAAAATCCTGATTTCGATAATCTACCTGTGATATATAAGTTATTAGCTGAGATCCTCCAGAATGAAGAAGCCGGTTTGATGAAAGAGATCACTGCTCTGGTGAGAGTTTTGCAACAGCGATCTGAGCAGGAAACAGCCTTCTTCCTGGAACGTCAATTGGCCGCAGCTGCCAAACCAAGGATCTTCCGAGTCACAAGACAGGTCATGGGGCAATTCAATACTAAAAATCAGGCTGTTTTAAGGAAAGCATTAGATAATTATAATTAATAGGATCATAAAACCGCTGACGGAGAGCCGAGGACGGTAACTGTCATCCATTTGTCCTCCGTCCACCTTCCCCATCTTCCTTCATCCCTCGTCATTCTGTAACCATATCATTCTTATACCTTGTTTACTTGACATTATCTACGCCTGACCCTATACTGTCAGTAAAAATAACGAAGCACGGGGAGCCAGTTTACGGCTGAGAGGAAAACATCGATTTTCGACCCGCGAACCTGATCCGGATCATGCCGGCGGAGGGATGCACTATCAAATTCTCCTCCGTCAAGAGGAGTTTTTTCTTTGAAAATGAAAGCCATCATTTTTGCCAATGGAGAATTCGCACCACCGTATCATCCCCTTAATATCCAGGAAGGTGATCTTGTCATTGCTGCAGATGGAGGCAGCCAACACTGTTTGTCTCTGGACATCCAACCAGGTGTGTTGATTGGGGACCTGGATTCCACAGATCCAGCCCTGGTAGAAAAATGGCTCAATGATGGAGTTGAAATCATCCAGCACCCGGAGGATAAGGATCAGACAGATCTGGAATTGGCAATAATGCTGGCCCAGGATCGAGGTGCGAGAAAGATTGTGATTCATGGTGCTGTTGGCGGGCGGTTGGATATGACTTTTGGTAACCTTGGCCTTCTTGCTCACCCCCTCTTAAAAACTCCCACTACCCTGATCAATGGCGCGGAAGAGGTTCATCTTCTGCATTCTGGAGAAATGCTCACTCTGGTGGGCGAACCTGAAGAGATAGTTTCCCTATTACCAATCCAACCGGGGACTTCTGTGGTCAGCACCATAGGACTTAAGTATCCCCTAAAAAATGAGCCCCTGGAATTTGGTTTATCCCGAGGAATCAGCAATCAACTTACTGGAAAAAGAGGAACGGTTCACCTGGAAAGCGGCCTGCTGGCTGTGGTCCATACACGGGCAATCCTCCAGGAGGAAAAATAATATGAAAAGAATAGGCGTTTTATTGGCTGGAATGATTTTACTCATAGCAGCATGCAGAGCAAACCCGGAAGGGCCGAAAGTCTTGACCGTCATGACCCATGACTCCTTTGCGGTATCTGAATCAGTGGTGGCTTTTTTTGAAACCAATAATAATGTGGATGTTCAATTCCTGGAAGTCGGCGATACAGGTACAGCAGTTAATAAGGCTGCCCTTTCCAAAGGAAACCCTCTCGCGGATGTCTTCTATGGAGTGGATAACACTTTCCTGAGCCGGGCATTGGATGAGGATATCTTTGAAGCTTACCGATCCCCTATCCTGGAAGAGATTGACCCGATCTTCGTTCTTGATCAAAGTTATCGGGCTTTACCCGTGGATTTTGGAGACGTTTGCCTCAATTATCAGATATCATATTTTGTTGAAAATAACCTGCCCGCCCCTGATTCCCTGGAGGATCTGATCCACCCGGATTATGCAGACCTTCTAACGGTGCAAAATCCAGCGACTTCTTCTCCTGGATTGGCATTTCTGATGACCACTGTGGGGTATTTTGGAGAGGAAGGCTACCTGGGCTATTGGGAAGAATTAGTAGCAAATGGCGTCAATATCGTCAATGATTGGGAAACCGCTTATTACAGCGCCTTCAGCCAAGCGGGAGGAACGGATCCAATTGTTGTCTCATATGGTTCCAGTCCTCCATTTGAAGTACTGTTTGCGGAAGAACCGATGGATGATGCCCCCACAGCTGCTGTCACATCACCTGGTACCTGCTTCCGGCAAATCGAGTTTGTGGGCATTCTAAACGGTACATCCAATCGGGAAATGGCAGAAAAATGGGTCGATTACATGCTCTCGCCTGCTTTCCAGGAGGATATCCCCCTGAATATGTATGTCTTCCCGGTCAATAAAAATGCCATATTGAATGAGACCTTCCAAAAATATCTCGAAGTACCGGAAATTACAGCGGAAATCAGTCCTAATATGATTGCGGTAAACCGCGAAACGTGGATCAATGACTGGACTGAGGCCGTGTTAAGGTAACTCGCTATCACAATGAAAACCCCCTCCCGTCTTATTAGATCAACTAACCTCTTCCTTTGGATAATTCCTTTAGTATTCCTGGGACTTTTCTTCTTCTTCCCTCTCACCAAGATCACTCAGCTCAGTTTTGCCCGGGCCGAAGGCGGATTTTTTGAAGGATTGTGGGAAGCTTTAAGCACACCCACTGTAAGTAAAGTAGTGGGATTCACTTTCAAACAAGCTTTTCTCTCCACTATTCTGACCCTGGTAGTTGGCCTGCCTGGTGCCTATTTATTTGGAAAATTCCAATTTAGAGCGAAGAAAATTCTCCGCGCCCTGACCGGTGTACCTTTTGTTATGCCCACGCTGGTTGTTGCAGCCGGATTTTATGCTCTTTTAGGTCCCAACGGATGGGTCAATGAGTTCCTGATGCGTATCCTTCAACTGGAAACCCCACCTATCCAGTTCGTGAACAGTTTCGCAGCCATTCTGACAGCACATGTCTTTTACAACACAACCATAATCCTGAGGATCGTCGGTGATTATTGGAGCCGCCTTGATCCCCGCCTGGAACAAGCAGCCCGAGTACTTGGTGCCAACCGCTGGAAAACCCTGCGAGAGATTACTTTCCCCATGCTGCTTCCAGCCATCGCTGCTTCATCTTTATTGGTGTTTATTTTTGATTTCACATCTTTTGGAGTTGTGCTGGTATTAGGCGGACCTCTATTTTCCACCCTGGAAGTAGAAATCTATTACCAGACCATCAGCCTATTCAACCTACCCCTGGCAGCCACACTCTCGCTTTTGCAAATTGGTTTTACTCTGATTCTGACTATCGCTTACACGAGACTGATTGGGCGGGTCAATCAACCTGTCGAATTATCATCAAGAGAAATAAGCCAGCAACCACTAATATCATGGCGCAATAAGATCCTAGCCGGCCTTATGATCATATTTTTACTCGTGTTCTTGATCAGCCCATTGGCATCCCTGGGGTTAAAATCTTTCAGTGGATCGGGGCCGGGATCAGCACCTACACTATCATTTTATAGAGCACTTGGAGAGAATCCACGTGAATCCCTCTTTTATGTGCCCCCCACCACTGCTCTGGGGGTTTCTTTAGGATACGGTTTAATCACAGTCGTGCTGGCTCTGGCATTGGGATTACCGGCCGCCTGGGCATTGGCAAAGAAAAACCTTACTCTAATGGATAAAGTCCTTGATCCTGTGCTAATGCTTCCACTGGGTACATCTGCTGTGACCTTGGGACTGGGTTTCCTGGTGGCGCTGGATACTCCACCGCTTGATCTACGGACCTCCCCTTTATTGGTGCCGATCGCCCACACTCTGGTGGCTTTTCCCTTTGTTGTCCGCAGCCTGACCCCGGCTTTGGCCAGCATCCAACCAAAATTAAAACAGGCAGCAGCTGTCCTTGGGGCATCGCCCCGTAGAATTACCAGAGAGATCGACCTGCCGCTGATTGGCCGAGCGATGTTAGTGGCGGCTACTTTTGCATTTACTATCTCGATTGGGGAATTTGGGGCTAGCTCATTGATCACTCGTCCAGAATATCCCACTGTACCAATCGTTATCTACCGTTTATTATCCCGCCCTGGTGCCCTGAATTACGGTCAGGCAATGGCCTTGAGCACGATTTTGATGATGACCACCCTGGTCGGCATGCTGATAATGGAATTTTTCCGGGTAGGAGATGTGGGGGAATTCTAGGGGATGCTTCGCATCCCGACCGAAGACCGCAAACAGGGGCGCTATGCACCCAGACCGGAATGAACTTGTGAGAAATTAATTTTCCTGGATCCATGCACTAAGAATCATCCCATCAAGATCCTAACCCCGGTCTTCCGTCTCCAATCTCCGGTCCCCAATCTAGAATAATATCTTGACTGATATTTCATATGTGTTAGAATATTTTTCGCTGGGGGCGTGGTGTAGCGGTTAACATGCGGCCCTGTCAAGGCCGAGATCGCCGGTTCGAATCCGGTCGTCCCCGCCAGCTAAAAGGAACCACTCGCAGAGAGTGGTTCTTTTGTTTTACACCATTCTTTTTCACACTTTCGACGATCCATAAATCTCAGATAGATCTCTTAAAAGGATATAATCACGCCCATGAGTAAAACTCAACCAAAAAACCCTTTGCACGGGATCACACTCGAGAGTATCGTCACCAACCTTGTTGAAGAATACGGGTGGAGCGAATTGGGGAAACGTATCAAAATCCGCTGTTTTACTCACGATCCTTCCCTGAAATCCAGCTTGAAATTCCTGCGCAGGACTCCTTGGGCCAGAATTAAAGTCGAACAGTTATACCTGGATTCCCAAGAAAATGACAAATGGGAAAGATAACCCTGGACCTGCACAAGATATATAATCGTGGAGATAAAATTGAGGCCGCTTTAGATGAGGTTATCAGAGATGCCATGGACAAAAGGATCAAGCTGGTAGAGATTATTCCGGGCAAGGGAAGCGGTCAATTGAAGAAACGCGTACTGAGGTTTCTGAATCAAAAAGAGATAAAGTCTCTCTACCACCGGGTTGAAAAAGATGATAAGAATTTTGGCCGTATCTTGGTCCATTTTCGCCATTGATCATTCCAGAGAGAAGGGATTCAAACCAGTTAGATAGGAATTAGGCAGCCCTATGGTTGAAATAAAACGGGTCCAGATAAAGATTGGAAGCCTGGTCCGGATTGTACTTAAAAAGGATCAGCGAACCGGAAAGTTGACAGAAGGAAAGGTTAAAGAGATTTTAACTAATTCCCCAACTCATCCACATGGTATCAAGGTCCGCCTGATAAACGGCCAAGTCGGGCGAGTCAAAGAGCTGATGGATACCTGATCGTATAAAAAAAGATATTCCTGATTTCCTTCGTTTTTCCTGTCCACCCGGAAAAGGCAGTATTCCCCCGAGAAGTTCTTTCAGATTCCCTCCAGTTGGAATGTTTTCAATACTATCATTGACAATCCTAATGAAGGTTTTTTCTGTTTCAGATTCTTTTCATACAAACGATAGGATTTGAGACCCATTTGAGAGAGTTTGAAAAGCCAAATCGGTTACCCTTATCCCATGGAAACCCCTTCAAATAACCCCTCACAAAAATTGATCTGGCTTTCGCTTGGAGCCAATTTTCTAGTCTGCATTTTTATTCTTCCGCTGCTTTTGCAGCCTGGTTCAACCATCAACTTCAGTCAGTTGTTGGAAACTATATTCTGGCAGGGCATGGGGCTGGTCGCTTGGCCAATAACTCTTCTTATGGCATTAATAAGTCCTCTATTTTCTGGCTCTCTGCCCCGGTTAAATGATCTCTTTAGCCTTTTTCTATATCCCCTGATCGAAATCAGCCTGATCTTGATAATCGTTGGAAAGAATAACAAATCAATTCTATTACTTGTGAGCCACATCTTGATTCTGATGTCATTTATCATGACCTGGACTTCAGTCCTGGGAGGTTATAATTTCATGGTGGGGTAAATCATTTACCTGGAGAGTCACCATGCTTCTGCAAATTGGAAAAATAATCCTATACATTTTTGGCATTTTCCTGATCTGGCAAATCCTTTTCAGACTTATTCGAAAAACGATCCCTTTTCCAGCGCCGGCTTTCATCGGAATTTTCCTGGACAGCGATTACAGGCGCAAGCTGCAGCCCCCGACTGGAGTCATTGAAGGTAGCGGAATCAAAACTGGCCAGCGGGTTCTAGAGATCGGCTGCGGTAGCGGAGGTTTTACAACATTTGTGGCCCGGGCTGTAGGACCAACCGGCCAGGTAGAGGCATTGGATATCCAGCCGGCAATGTTATCTCAACTGGAAAAGAAACTGGCCCTGCCTGAAAACCAGGATGTCAAAAACATAACCCTGCACCAAGCCAGTGCCTATGAGCTTCCATTTGAAGACGGAACCATTGACCTGGTCTATATGATCACTGTCTTGCCGGAAATACCGGACCAACCCCGAGCTCTGGAAGAGATCAGGCGAGTCCTGAAACCTGGCGGTATCCTGGCGGTCTCAGAGCTGCTGATGGATCCGGACTATCCCCTTAAAGAGACCACTGCCCGAAGATGTGAAGCAGCCGGTTTCCAGTTAGAAGAGTTTTACGGAAATTTCTGGACCTATACTGTCCGTTTGTCCAAACCAAAACAATAGAACGACACAAATTAAATCACAAAAAACGCTTCTCAGAATGAGAGGCTTTTTGTTTATCTGCCTTGATATACTGTTATATATATGATATTATTCAAAATTATTAATATCCGTTAGAAGTGTTTTATCAGTTTCAAGGAGAGATAAAAATGAGTATTCCTACCGAACCGATTGGATCCCTTCCCCGCCCTGCTGCCCTACAAAACGCCCTGGCAGGTTTTGCGACTGGAGAAGTCAGCGTCGAAGAGCTCGATAACCTCTATGATGCGGCCGTCAAGGATACCGTGAAAGGTTTTGAAGCTGCTGGCTCAACCGTATTCACTGATGGTGAACAGACCAAAAGCTCTTTTGCCACCTATCCTCTGTCAAATATCACCAATCTAGCTCCGGACGGTGTGGAAATTCCCTTCGAGGACGGCCACAAACGTCAACTCCCCCGGATAACGGAAGGCCCCTTCCGCTACGGAGAATTTGCCGGTTCCTACCTGCCGCGCTTGAAGAAATATACTGATCAGCCAGTAAAACAAGCCGTGATCAGCGCTTCAGCTATGTCACTGCTTTACCCTGCAGATGGGATAGAAGATTACACGCAGGAAGAGTTCATTTCCGACCTGGTGGAAAGCGCCGTGGAGGATATCCGCAGCTGTTTCCGAAATGGAGCCGAGACAGTTCAGATCGATTTCACCGAAGGCCGCCTCGCCGTGAAATTAGATCCTTCAAAAGGCCTGCTGAAAAGCTTCGTGGACCTCAATAACAAGGTCCTGTCCCATTTCACTCCCGATGAGCGGAAGAAAATTGGTGTGCACGTTTGTCCCGGTGGAGACCATGACTCTACACATAGCGCTGATGTACCTTATGAGGAGTTAATTCCTGATCTCTTTAACCTGGATGTGGGAAATTTCTTTGTTCAAATGGCCAGCGAAGAAGATCCCAAGAAAGCCCTGGGAGAGATCGCCAGGAATCTCAAACCGCATCAAAGGGTTTTTGTGGGAGTGACCGATGTCAACAATCCTGAGATCGAGACCGCGGAAGTAGTCCGTGATCGCGTTTTAGCAGCGGCCAAACACATTCCGGTTTCTCAACTGGGCACAACTGACGACTGCGGTTTCAGCCCATTCGCCGATGATGCCGGCACCTCGCGCGAGATCGCTTTTGCAAAGATCAAAGCCCGTGTGGAAGGAACAAAACTGGCAGAAAAGGAATTGGGATTAAACTAATTCCACCAATCAAGAATTAGCAGAACTCCCGAAGTTATAATACCTTCGGGAGTTTTTCATTCCTGGGAGAAGATTTTCGGTTACACTGAATAGAATAGTATTAATTGTTGTAACATTATCCCTTTCATTTACGTTTTGTTATTGATAGTACACAATCAAACCTATCTGGAGGTAAATGATGTCTTCGCCCACTAAAACCATCTGGTTGACAGCTGCTTTAATCATTTTTAGTCTTATGCTAACCGGTTGTCTTCCCGAAACACCACCCCCACCCTGCACGACTGAGTTCCTGATCTGGTCGATCAATAACGCCAACAACAACGGTCCTGGAACAGATACCATCAACCTCGAAATGGGGTGTGTTTACCAACTAGGTGTGGTGGACAATACTGTAGACGGAAACAACGGCACTCCCTCGATCACAAGCTCTATCATCATCAACGGCAATGGAGCTACAGTCCGGCGAAGCACTGGATCCCAAAAAGCTGCCATCCGGCTTTTTCATATTTCCCAGGGGGGTGAACTAGTATTGAACAATATCCGGTTATATGATGGCCTTGGCGTTGAACCCCCCGATACCACTCTCCCGCTCCGCAATAACGGTGGGGCGATATTCAATGCCGGTGTATTGACAGTTAATAACGGCGATTTTGATTACAACCGGGCCAGGCGGACGGGCGGCGGGATCTATAACACCGGTACCATGACCATTAATGCCTCCACATTCCAGAATAATGAGGCTGATTATAACGGTGACCCCGGTGGATCTGGAGGAGCTATTTGGAATGGAGGAATCGCGACCATCAACGATAGTACTTTTGTTGGTAATAATGCAAGCCAGTCAGGCGGAGCTATATCCAACGGCGGCATAATGACAATAACCAATAGCACAATTTCCGCTAACACTACTACCCTAACTAATATTGCCAGCGGAGCAGCTATCATGAACGGAGGTACCGGCACCCTGCATATCAGTTACACAACAATCGCTGAGAATGTTGGGACCACATCCGGAGCTGTCTGGTCGGTATTAGACACGATCGAAATAGTCAATTCGATCATCGCCGGCAACCTTCCTCAGAACTGCAGCTACCCCGCCACCAGCCCGACCTCAGGTCCCAATCTGGATGATGATGGCACCTGTGATAATTTTACGATCAACGCTGATCCCCAGCTTGATCCTTTAGCCAGCAACGGCGGCCCAACCCAAACTCATGCTATCGCTCCGAGCAGCCCAGCCAAAAATGCCGCTGCAGGAACCTGCCCGGCAGCTGACCAGCGCGGAGAATCCCGTCCGCACGGTTCTGCCTGCGATCTCGGTTCCTATGAGCTGACTGGTAATCAGGGAGGATCTACGGACCCAGCTGAACTCAGCGGAATGGTTTATAACGATATCGACGGTGATGGTGTGTATACCCCCGGCGAACCTGCCTTTGCAGGTGTTGAGCTGGTATTGGGTGTTGGAACCTGCAGTACCTCAACTCCCGCCCAGACAACTATTTCCGCCTCAGATGGCAGCTATCAGTTTAATATACTCCCTCCAAATGCAGGAACCTACTGCATCAGCATCGATCCGCTCGTTGAACCTAATACTTCCATCTTGATCCCAGGAGGCTTTACTCAACCCAACGGCGGAGAGTATGAGATCACCCTCACCGCGGGGCAGGATCTGTCCGATCTATTCTTCGGCTGGCAATTCCAATTCGGACCCAATATTGGCCCAGCCAATCTAGAGATTACCAATGTAGTCCTGACTAACACCACCATCCCTGTTAACAGTCATGTAGGTGTTGAAGTTGAAGTCACAAATATGGGTTCGGCAACTGCAAATGGATACGACGTGGTCTTGATCCCTCATTACGGTTGGGGTCCTCCCAACCCGGGCGGCTACGAAGCCATTCCATCTTTGGCACCTGGCGCCGTTCACACTGTGGTCTTCTCACCCGGGGTTATTTACGGAAATAATTTGGGAACATTTACTCTACGTATCCTGGTGACTGATGACTGGTACGCTCTGGGCGATCCTGATTCCACAGGAACGAATGGAGATTACGAAGATCATACAATCAATGTGGTCGCCTTCTCGTGCAATCCTTTCAATGATATGGAGGTATCATTAATGATGTTGAGCCTATCTCCGGATTCCCAGTTGCCTGTTTATCTAAAAGTTGACAAAGAATTCTTCCCTGGTTTTGAACCTGATTCCGACCTCCCCAATGAATACATCGCTAAGCTGGGTAAAGAAGAGTCTACTCAAGCCAGCCAGCAAGGCTTCCCGAATCGGGCTTACTGGATGTTCCCCATCTCTAAAGATGTGGAAGGCTCTGACCAATTGTTCACTCTTTGGTTGCCCGACTGCCCGGAACGACTTTTCGAACAGGCCATCCAGATTCCGGTATCAAAATCTCCAGAACCAGTTGCTCCCACCTGTAGTGTTGATTTGAATGCTGAGGATTGCAGAGCAGCCGGCGGATCCTATCAACAGGTAGGACGGACAGGAAAATACGAATGTATCTGCCCCTGAATAACGAGTAATATAAAACTACTCCGGAACTTACAACCGGAGTAGTTCTTCTTCCACAGTATTCTTTATCAATCAGGAGGCACTTAAAAAGGGATCCATTAGTGAATCATGTGGATTCCTGAGCTGGAAACCGCAACAACCAAAACCAATTCCACATCTTCGGGGAAAATTTTCTGAGTACTGGTTTCGATCATCATCGGGATCAAGCTGATTGTTGACTTGTACCGAGCAATGATCTTCTTAATGCTGGGCCAAATCAAAAATGTATCGTGATTTGTTAGAATAGTCACGGATTAAGTTTATAACGAGTAGGATTTCATTCAGCGGGAAGGATAATATGAATCAAGAGCATGAGCAATCACGAGCTGGAAACCAATATGATGAACATACTATTCTCCAGTCGATCGGGCTGCATTTATTTCCTGGCATCCTGGGCGGCCTGGTTTATTTTGCAATATCCGGATATATCACAGGTCAGGGTTATCCATCCCTGATGGCGCTTATATTGGCATTGGGATTCATAACCACTCCCTTGGAATTTGGAATTCTCTATTATCAAAGCCGCAAAAAAAATCAAAAACTATTTGGGGAAGTGATCAAATATCTCGACCCACTCCCCTGGAAGGACTATTTGGTCTGGAGCATTGTGATTATTATCGGCTTGGGAGCAATTATGGTTCTCATGGGGCCGATTTCAGAAGCATTATCTCGATTATTCAATTGGCTGCCTGACCATATGATTCTAGACATGGGATTGGCAGATTATTATGATCTCAACAAAATAATAATCACTTACACTTTAGTACTCCTCTTCGTAGTATTAATTGGTCCAGCGACAGAAGAATTATATTTCAGGGGCTACCTTTTACCTAGAATACCCTCAAGCATGAGAGGATGGGGGCCGATATTTCACAGCTGTCTCTTTGCTCTCTACCACATCTGGACACCTTGGTTTTTTCTCGCCCGCTCCATTGCCCTGCTGCCATTGGTCTATACAGTAAGATATAAGAAGAATCTGATCCTGGGAATCATCTCTCACTGCTTGTTGAATTCTATCGATTTCTTCATAGGTCTTGTATATATATCCAATCATCTTTGATATCTATATCCCTTCACAGGATATTTTTAACTGGGTTCTTCAATCATTTCCCAACCATCATATATTTAGAAAATAAGATAATTTCGAAGTTCACCACTCCGTTTTCCCTCTTTAAAGTCTACGTGGTAGAATTCACATGATGATTAATAAAATTATCAGTATGAAGTTCAACAGATCGAGGTGAATGATGATCCATTTATTAGTTAGTGTAAAGCAAGTGCCGGATACTACCAACATCCGCATCGACCCCGAAACAGGCAGTATGATCCGCAAAGGTGTGCCTGCTATTCTTAATCCTTATGATGCCCATGCTGTGGCCTCCGCCGCGGAGTGGAAGAAAAAACTAGGCGGAAAATTGACAGTGATCACCATGGGGCCACCGGCCGCCGAGGAAGCACTCCAGGAGTGCATCGAAATGGGCGCCGACCGAGCCGTGCTGATCTCCGATCGCGCCTTTGCCGGTAGCGATACTCTTGCCACATCTTATGTGCTGGCAGAAGCCATCCGTAAGATCGACCAGGATGATCATGTCGATCTGGTTTTCTTTGGCAAACAAGCCATTGACGGCGATACTGCCCAGGTAGGTCCAGGTGCGGCCATTCGTTTAGGATTGCCCCTGGTTACATATGCAGTTGAGATCCAGGATATCAATGAAGCAGAAGGTTATGCATTGATCGTCCGCAAAACGGAAAGCGGAAAAGAGATCATAAAAACAACCCTACCGGCAGCATTAACAGCCGAAAAGGCTATTGCTGAGATCCCATACGCCGCGTTGCCGGATCTGATCACTTCGCTGAATTACAAACCAGAAGTCTGGTCTGCAACAGAACCTGTCGCTTATGACGTGGAACAGATCGGACTGGGTGGATCTCCCACAATGGTTGCCAAATCAGGCAGTCCTGAAGCCCATGAACCGGCAGAAACAATTAGTGTTGAAGAAAATGGACTGACAGGCGCAGTTGAGACTGCTCTGGGAAAGATGTTCTCTAACACTTCCGTGGCCGCTTTATTGGAGGATCAAAAATGACCAAACGATTTTGGGTATTTATTGAACAGGACCATGGAGAGATGCATCCCGTAGCGGCCGAGCTGCTTGGGGTTGCCAATTGCCTGGTCTCTGAAGTTGCTGATGAACTAGAAGCCAGCGGTGAAGAAGCCGTTGTTGAAGGCATCCTTGTTGGACATGATGTTGATAACGTTGCCAAGGAAGCCATAATGTACGGCGCGGAACGTATTTACCAGTTGGATGATCCTGCCTTTGAGCATTATCTTAACCGGCCCTATACTGACGCACTCACTCACCTGATTGAAAAATACAAACCTGAAGTCTTTTTAATTGGAGCTACTACTTTGGGCCGCGATCTGGCCGGAGCGGTTGCTACTTCGGTAAAGACCGGTCTGACCGCGGACTGCACAAAACTTGAAATGGGCACTTTCCGAAAGATCGAGAGGAAACTTCTTTTGGCGACCCGGCCTGCCTTTGGCGGCAATGTGATTGCTACCATCGTCTGCAAGGATCACACTCCTCAGATGGCAACAGTTCGTCCCCGTGTTTTTGAAACACCAGCACGCGATCCAAAAGCCAGAGGAGATATTACCAAAGAAAAATTTGAGGTTACTCCGGAAATGATGGCTGCAAATCTGGTGGAATTCATCACTGATAAAAGCGCCAGCTTAAACCTGGAGTATGCCGAGGTGATCGTTTCAGGCGGTAAAGGCCTGGGCAATCCAAAAGGGTTTGAATTGATCAAAGAACTGGCAGACGAGCTGGGAGGTGTAGTAGGCTCAAGCCGAGCTGCTGTGGATGGCGGTTGGATCGACTATGCTCACCAGGTTGGCCAGACCGGAAAACACGTCCGCCCTAAACTCTATGTCGCCTGTGGAATTTCTGGTGCTATACAGCACAAGGTAGGCATGCAGGATTCTGACTATATCCTGGCCATCAACACCGATCCTCATGCACCCATTTTTGAAGTAGCTTCACTGGGTGTGGTAGGCGACCTTTATGAGGTCATCCCGGAAATGATCAAACAACTCCGTGCTCAGAAAGGAGCTTCGGCATGAGCAAAGATAAATTACAGTATGATGTTATTATCGTAGGAGCCGGTATGGCTGGCTCCACTGCTGCAGCCATTGCTGCCCGAGAAGGTTTAAATGTAGCTGTGATCGAACGAGGTGTAAAGCCCGGCAGCAAAAACTATTTTGGCGGAGCTTTGTACACCCATGCGTTGGTAGATATCTATCCTGATTTCTTCGACCGAGAACCACCTCTGGAGCGTCCGGTCACCGAAACCGGTTTTTGGTTCCTATCAGATGATGGTCTGGTTAAAGCCACAGTTCAAGGTGGAGTCGTAAACAACGATCCGATTGACGCCTATGTTGCGTTGCGGGCCGAATTTGACCTGTGGTGGGCTGAGCAGGCTGTCGCTGAAGGTGCCTTTATTATCCCCAAAACTTTAGTTGAAGATTTCATCTACGAGGATGGAAAAGTCGTCGGTGTTAAAACAGATCGCCCCCAGGGAGATGTTTATGCTCCGGTGGTAATAGTTTGTGAAGGTGTCAATAACCTTCTCACCCAGAAACTGGGTCTGATCGACCACGATATCAAGATTTCCAAAACTGCCCTGGCAGTGAAGCAAATGATCTCAATCCCAGCCAAAGATATCAACGCCAGGCTCGGTTTACCAGATAACAACCACGGCATGGCTATATCCGTGATGGGGGATGTATCCATGGGATTGGCTGGTCTAGGCTTTTTGTATACAGCCAAGGGTGCCCTATCACTTGGTGTGGGCGTTACTCTCGATGCACTTCAAGAATCCGGCATTAAGCCCTACGAATTACTTCAGCGCTATCTTGAACACCCAGCTATTGCCCCCTTGATCAAAGACGGGCAAATGATGGAATATGGAGCTCATTTGATCCCCGAAGGTGGCTGGACTACCATGCCCAGACTTTATACTGATGGCGTTCTGGTAGCTGGAGACGCGGCATCCATGGTCAATGCCCTGCATTGGGAAGGTACCAACATGGCCATCACCGCTGGCAAACAAGCCGGTCTAACTGCTGTAGAAGCTCATAAAAAGGGTGATTTCTCGGCCAAGAGCCTCTCGACCTATCAGGATAAATTGAGTGATCTTTTCGTTCTTCAGGATCTGAAGCAGTATCGAAAATTCTCTGCATTCCTAAAAAACCATCCCCAGTTCATGGATATTTACCCGACCTTCATCAATGATGCGTTGGGCATGTTCTTCACTGGATTTGGCAAACCAAAACGAAAATTGTACAAGGATATTTTACGTTCCCTCACCAGTCGACGACCGCTGTTTAAAGCAATTGGCGATATCATTGCCTTTGGCCGGTCTATTATCGGTATCTAGGAAAGGAAAGCTACTATGGAAAAAGATATAAAAAAGCGTGAGCTTCCTCAAGTATATATTGACGACATGTTAATGTCATTGAAATATTTCACCGACGAACAGGAACTGCACCTGGCCATCATCGACCCATCTGTCTGTCAGGCATGTGAAGATCAGCCTTGTATCCAGTTCTGTCCTGTAGGTGCCTACCGGCCGCAAGACGGACGTACGGTTCAGATCGCTGTGCAGAGCTGTGTGGAATGCGGTACTTGCCGGGTCCTGTGCCCTTATCTGAATATTTCCTGGAAGAATCCCCGGGGAGGATTTGGGGTGGCGTATAAGTTCGGGTAGTTCATAGCGTTTTTCTAAGATTTTAAAGACCATTCCTGTCTTTGGAGTGGTCTTTATTTTTTAACAAAGACGGAAGACCGGAAACCATATTCCCCTTTCCACGCTCTAGTGAGAGCGCCAGCTCTCCCTTATTAATGGTCGGGTACAAGAGATTGAGGAAAACCGATCTGGATACACATATCCAATAAAATAAAATACATGAAGATTATCAGGAATTTATTGATATTAACCCCACGAAGAAAAACGATCTACCTAAATAAATTGTAAACTTAGCACGGAAAAATCGTTTATCATTATAGACATGGGTAATAAAACCACAAACTTCATGCAAATTATCATCGCCGGGTTCCTCTCTTTCCTGGCCACTCTATCTACAGCACAGTTGATTTTATTCATCCTGTGGCTGGCCGGGGATCCAGAACCTAAATACCAATTGATCACCGGGGTCATATCCGGTTTCATCGGGTTATTTGTAGGTGGGTGGATCACAACACGAGTGATGAAATCCAAAGATGTCTGGTTTTCAGCGTTTAACGGTTACCTTGTAGGTGGTGTAAGTGCTTACTATCTACTGGGCGTAAAACCGATCACCCTTGCTGTATCAGTGTTATCCTTTGTATTTGCAGGACTGGGGGGATATGCGGCACTGAAAAAGGAAGCACCTGAAGAACCAGAACCAGAAATATTGGAATAATGCCCTCCTATTCAAAAAAGCACCTTTTGATCTACCTGGGATTGAGTTTTGCTATCTCTTGGGCTGTCTGGATTCCACTTGCTCTCACCAAAATAGATTACCAAAGCTCCCCTTATTTGTTGGCTGCAGCATTAATGGGAGCGTTCGGACCCGGCCTGGCAGCAATCATAATCAATTATTTAGATAGGGACCTTGATCAAATCACTGATTTCCGGCAGCGGATCTATGATTTAAAACGCATCCGGCCGGCCTGGTACTTGATCATCTTGACCCTCTGGCCCGTTCTGCATGGTGTAGCTATCGGGATCGCTACCTTACTGGACCAACCTCTCCCGGAATCAGGTTTTCTGGCAGAACTCCTTGCCCAACCCAATACCATCCCACTGGTAGTCTTTCTATATTTCCTTCAGGCTGGAGTGGAGGAATTAGGATGGCGGGGGTATTTACAAGACAAGTTGGGCCAGAGAATGGGTCCAGCGTCCAGCTCTCTCCTGGTCGGAGTGATCCATACTGTTTGGCACTTGCCCCTCTTCTGGGTGGTTGGAACGAATCAAATCAAAATGGGTTTCGGAGTCGATTTCCTGATCTTCATCGCTTTTGTGATCAGCTCTTCTGTTTTTTCAGCCTGGTGTTATTACGGGAACCAGCGCAGTATCATGGCTGCCACACTTTTGCACACCACTAGCAACCTTAGTTTTGATATCTTTGCTTACGCACCGGGCACAACCAAACACCTGGCCTTTGTACTATTAACCGTCCTCGGAGCCGCTGTTCTAATCATCTATTTCCATATCCGAGGAAAAAAGAATCCAGCTCTGATCCAAGAAACTTCTCCATCTTAATCCCGTATATATTCAAGAGAGGTGATCGGTAGATTCCGATCTCTCCTGTTTCTTGTCCACTGGTCACCTTCAATCCATAATAGATGGAGGGGATCATTTATCCTAAGGAGTACAAAAAGATGTCAGAAGAAGCCAAAACCCCCAAAACTGGTAGTGTACCCCAGGAAGCCAAAGATCATTTCGGCACGGCCAAAGATGAGTTCAAAAAAGGACTCGATGCTATGTTTCCTCCCTCGGTAAAAGAACACCGACAGGCAGCTCAGCAGGAAGTATTGAAAGGCCTGCGCAGCCTGATCGATGCCGCCCTGGATAAATTTGACGAAGAGGAAGAATAATCTTCTGATTCCCGATTTATCGGAAGAGAATTAACAACAGGGGGATTATTGCGCTTCCCAGCAAGATAAATCCTGGCAGTGAGAATCCTGCCAGGACTAATTGCATTCCACCTATGAATAAAGCCGCAAATAGAACTGCCCCGGTTAAACCCTGGAGGTTCTTTTCGATTCTCGCCAGATGATTCTCTACACCAGGAGCCTGCACCTTCAACTCACCTCTCTCAACCTGGCCTAGCATGCCATCCAAACGTCGTGGCAGGCTGATCAGCGACTTCAATATTACTTCAATTTCCCCCCACCACACTTCCCAATTTCCACCCAATTCTGATTTAACTATATCTTCTGCGTAAGGCCGAATGCTTTCCCAGACATTGAATCCTGGATCCAGTCCCGTGCACATCCCTGAAAGGATCGCAACTGTTCGGCCTAGCAATAATAGATCTTGAGGAATTTGGAATGGCATAGCATACATTAGGTCACGGAATTCACTCGCAAAAGCCATCAACTCTTTGTGATCGATATCCTGAAGTTCAGACATGCTCTTGCCCCAAAAACGCTCAAAAACTTTGGCCTCAGCCTGTTCAATCATTTCCAGGTTCGCCCCAGGCAACAGGAAGTCGAGTTTTTCATAAGCCTGGATCATTCTACCGGCATCTTGAGTGCCGACTGCGATTACCATTTCTCTCAGGCCATCCATCGCGTTTGAAGGCACCTCGCCAACCATACCGAAATCCACAAAGGCCAGCTGCCATAAACCTGTTGGAGATTTGTCGGGGGGGATCACAAACAAATTCCCGGGGTGGGGATCAGCATGGAAAAATTCCTCTTCAAAGATTTGCTCCATATAACTGGCAAATAATCGCAGGGCGACCTCATTCAAATCCACACCAGCTTTCTTGATCTCCCCATAATTGGTGATCTTGATGGCGTAGACATCTTCAAGAACCAAAACTCGTTGGGTTGTTTTGCCCCAAATCACTCTGGGCACTTTGATTTTGAGGTTTGATTTATAGATCTCCCAGAAACGTTCAGCGTTCTTGCCCTCATTCAAATAGTCAATTTCCTGTCCCAGGATAGTTGAAAATTCTTCCATCAAGGCGGGTAGGTCAACTCGTTTTCTTATCGGTTTATACCGCTGCAACCAGCCTGTAACGATCCGGAAAGCAGACAAATCTACATCAATGATGGCTTCTATATCAGGGCGCTGGATCTTCACAACCACGTTTGTGATGTCTTCTGCCCCTTCCACAGCCAGCGTATCTTCTGACTTCAGAACCG
>Ga0180436_10001946_pt1 | contig 19930 bp, 16 predicted proteins | sample SS_ome_2_FD_132434 | JGI IMG/M metagenome (GOLD analysis project Ga0180436, IMG submission 132434) | Hypersaline lake sediment archaeal communities from the Salton Sea, California, USA - SS_3_S_2 metaG | ecosystem: Environmental > Aquatic > Non-marine Saline and Alkaline > Hypersaline >...
CGCGGACGGTGACGACCGCGGTGCCCCGCAGGGCGCACGGCCACTTGTGGAGATTCCCGGTCCAGGCGAGGGCGTGCGCGGCCGGCGTCGCGGCGTGCGGGATCATCCCCGGCGCGTGGGCGCCGTCGACGATCACGTCCACGCCGTGACTCGCCGCCATCTCGACGATCGCCGCCACCGGAAGCACCAGCGCGGTCGGCGACGTGATCTGATCGAGCACCAGCAGTCGCGTCTTCGGCGCGAACGATCGCTCGATCGCGGCCACGACGTCGTCCGGCCCGGTGACCGGAAGCGGAAGTTCGATTCGCCCCGGCACGATGCCGCGACGGCGGGCCGTGACGAGGATCGTCTGCCACACCGCGTTGTAGCCCTGGTCGAGGTGCAGCACCTCGTCGCCGGGCTCGAGCGGGAACGACTGCAGCATGGCGTTGACGCCCGCGGTGGCGTTGCTCACGAAACCGGTGAGGTTCGGATCGCTTCCGAGAAAGTCCGCGACCGCCGCCGCCGCGACCCGGGTGCCCGGGAATCCGTCCCGCCAGACCCCGGCCACCGGATTCCGCTCGATCTCACGACGGAACGCCGCGGCCCGATCAAGCAATTCGACCGGGACCGCGCCGAACGATCCGTGGTTGAGGAAGGTGAGCTCGGGCTCGAGGTTCCAGAGCGGGCGGGCGGGCCGACCGAAGGAGGTCGATCGAGATCCGGTCGGTGAGGTTCGAGGGGCGGAGGTCATGGGCGGAAGGCTACCGGGGCGGTGGTCGAGGCCCGAAATCCCTCGGGACGGGAATTCCGCAGGTTTCCCGGCCGGGGGCTCCTCGGTCGCTATGCTGGCCCTCGATTCGCCCGACGGAGGGCGCATCCACCGCCTCGTTCCGTGGCCCCCGGCGAGGCGGTGGCTGCTTTTGGAACCGTCGGTGCCGCGTGCCCGCGACTTGCGATCCCCGCCTCGGACCCCGGACCAGAACACGATCGGTCGATGTCCGGGTAACATCTCCCGAACAAATTCTGCAGGGAAACCCGGACATGTTCCGAACAGATGGATCGACCCACGCTGTTCAAGGGTCGTGGGCAGAGGCCGGACGCCGCCCCGACGCCCGATCCACCCGTGTGCATCTCCCATTTGCAGAGGTTCGGAACGACATGCCAGGCCACGCCCGAAGCATCCCGCTCGTTCAACTCGGCCCCGGAGGGGACTACGTCAGGCGGATCATGGCCGATGGAGATCGGCTCGTCGTGATCCAGAACACGTTCGACGCCGGCGACCCGCGCCACCGCGGGGAGCGACGCGACCGCCCCGTTCGTCGCCGACCCGCGGCCACCGGACGCCCTGGCGTCTTCGCCCGCCTCGGCAGGTGGCTGGGCCTGATCGCCACCCCCTCGGCCGCGACGACCGCCGCGGCCGACGGCGGCTGCCCCGAGCCGAGCCCGGCCCGACGCCAGGCTCGCATCCCGGCCACGAGCGCCCGCCGCTACCGCCTTCGGCGGGACGACGACCGACTCGTTCGGGCCGATGGCCATCCCTTCGACCGCCGGTTCGGCATCGACCGCCTCGAACTCTCGAGGTCCGCGACCGCCCACGCCGTCGCCGCTCGGGCTCATCGACTCGACCGAATCCATCAGACCCCCCCGCTCCCGTCGCCGCCGGCGGAGCCCTCCGGCTCCGCCGCGGCGACGCCGATCGAAACCCGATCGCCATCCCCCGCTTCCTCGCCGTCGCAGGCCGCCACCCGGACCGCGACCACGGCATCCACGCCGCTCGAACTCCCGCACGCCGTCCGGGTCCTGGCCGAAGCCACACTCGAACGTCACCGTCGCCGACTCTCCGCTCCCGCCGCCTCCGTCACCTCCGCCGCCTCTTCCTCCTCCCCTGAAGGCACCCGTCACCATGAATCTGACTCCGAAGCAGCACCGCGTCCTGGACTTCGTCTGCCAGTACCGGGAGAACCACGGCTATTCCCCGACCATGCGGGAGATCGCCGACGAACTTGGCGTCAGCAAGGTGACGGTGTTCGAGCACGTCGAGGCACTCGTGTCCAAGGGGGCGCTCGAGCGGGATCCCAACAGGGCTCGCTCTTTGTCCCCGGTCACCGAAACGCCGGCTGAGCCCGCCCCGACCTTCCGACTCGCGGGCCGCATCGCCGCGGGGTATCCGATCGAGAAGTGCGAGCAGCACGAGGAGATCAACCTCGGCGAGATCTTCGGTCCGCGACGCGGTCGCCACGGCGAGATGTTCGCGTTGCAGGTCGAGGGTGAGTCGATGCGGGACGAAGGCATCTTCGACGGCGACTACGTCATCGTCGAGAAGCGTGACACCGCTCGCAACGGCGAGCGGGTCGTCGCGTTGCTCCCCGACGGCGAATCCACGTTGAAGACGTACTTCCGCGAGAAGGACGGCACGATCCGCCTGCAGCCCGCCAACCCGGACTTCGAACCGATCATCGTGCGCGACTGTCGTATTCAGGGGGTCGTGATCGGGGTCCTGCGGCGGTATTGACCGGGCCCCGGCGTCGTGCGAGGGGTCCACACCACGGTGTCCGCGGACGCGGGCACACGCATGAGAGCCTGGCAAGCGACTGGGAACGTGAACACGCGTGGAAGCGAGTCTGCGTGTGGACGCGAGCACGCGTGCGGAAGTGGATCAGGACGTGGTCGGGACCCGGCCCCGGACCCACGCACGGGCGGACGCGTGGACGTGCCGCGAGTGTCGCGGGTCGATCGGCGAGCAGGCCTCACCTCGCTTCGCTTCCGTTCGCCTCGCTTCCGTTCGCCTCGCCTCAGCCGTCGGTGGACCAGCGGTCGACGAGTCGGCCGAGGTCGGCGCCGTTGATCTGGCCGTCGGCGTTGAGGTCGGCCGGCGCGTCCGGTGCGGCCTTGCCCCAGGCCGCCAGCAGCAGTCCGAGGTCCGCGGAACCGACCACGCCATCCGCATCCAGATCCGCGGTGCGGTAGATGGTGATGCTGCCGTTCCGCGGATCGAGGGTCGGGATCGTGAAGTCATAGTTGAAGAACTGCACGTTCGTCAGCGTCACCGGCACGACGGTGCCGGCGGGCAGATCCGCGGGAATCGGGACCTCGATCGTCACGAGGGTGTGATCTCCGGGCGAGACCTGATCCTCGGTGAAGACACACACCGCGTCGACGCGGACATCCGTACCGGGAGCCGAATCCCATCCCTGCCAGCTGGTGTCGAAGATCGGTCCGTCGTAGCGGACATCCGCGGCTTCGAGACCCTCGGCGGTGACGTTGAAACCGAATCCGCCGACGAGGTCCACGGTCGCGGCGCGGATCTGCACCTCCGCGGTGCGGCCCTGCGTGCATCCGACCGTCGCCGCCTGCAGGATCACGCCGTCATCGGCGATGGCCGCGGGCGACGAGATCGCGGCCGCGACGCTCACGGTCGCGACCGCGAGCGCGTTGACGGGCACCGCGCCGAGGCGCCCACCCATCGACGGCATGACCGCCCGCCCGACTCGGGCGGCTCGGCCTGCTTCGCTGAACCGGGTGACCCGCTTGTACCGGGTGACCCGGGGTGAGGTGGTGACGGCGTGCGACATGATCGGTGACCTCCGAGGGCCGAGGCTATCAGAACGGCCGGGCGATTCCGATGCGGTGTTCGCAGGATTCGGGGCATCCAGGGGGCGACTGTTCGGAGGTGGACGGTCGTCGATGCTCCCACCGTCACGCTCGGACGGCCGACCGGGTCGCGCCGCCGCGGGTGCCTGAAGGCCATGACCGGTTCAGCCCCGCGTGGCCGCGGCCAACGGCTCGACGAACGCCCGGGCGGCGGCGATCGCGTCCGCCTTCGTGGCCACCGCATCCCCGAGACCGCGAACCAGGGCCGACCCGACGATCGCCCCGTCCGCGTGCCCCACGACCGCCGCCACATGCTCGGGCGTTGAAATCCCGAAGCCCGCGACCAGCGGCAGATCGGTGACCGCCCGGAGCGACGCCATGCGATCCGCCACGTCCGGAGCGTCCTGCCGCTCGCCGGTCAGACCGCGTCGGGCCAGCACGTAGACGAATCCGCAGGCGCCGCGGGCGATCGCGACCGCGCGATCCGCCGCGGTGTCCGGGGCGATCAGCGTGGTGAACGCCAGATCACGCCGCGTCGCGGCCTCCCGCAGCACGTCGATCGCGTCGAGATCGGCGTCGGGAACGATGACACCGTCGAAACCGACGTCCGCGAGCCGGTCGATGAAGGTCGGGCCGCCGAGACGATCGACGATCGAGACGCTGACCATCGCCACCAGCGGCATGGCGATCTCCACCCGGGCCGCGGCGACGTCCGCGAGCACCGAGTCGACGGTCACCCCCGCGACCAGGGCGTCGTGCATCGCGGCCGCGATGACCGGACCGTCCGCGATCGGGTCGCTGAACGGGATGCCGATCTCGACCGCGTCGCCACCCCCCGCCTCGATCGCACGGAGGAGATCACCAAGCGGCGTCCCGACCGGGTAGCCGGCCACCACGAAGGGCATGAGCGCCCCCCGTCCCTCCGCCCGGCAGCGGGCGAACATCTCGTCGACTCGTGACATGGGTGCGGATGGTACCGGCCGACGCCTTCGCGTTCGTTTCCGGACGCTCGGGCCCCGGGGATCCGGGCCGTCCGCCGTCACGCCCCGACCCCGCGCTCGATCTCCCTCGCCGATCAGCCGATGCCTTGTGCATGGACGGCTCCCCTCGATTCAGCGCCTGGGCGACCGGTCTGGCGACCTTCCTCGTGATCGCGGCGATCGCGTGGTGGGCCACCCGATCCGGGGCGGTCGCCGCGGAGTCGGTCGATCCCGCCATCGGTCGAAACTGGACGACCCTGCAGGCTCGCTGGGGCGCGCCGGCATGCAGTGCCGCCAACGCGAGGCTGCAGTCCCGGGAAAGCACCGCGCAACGCCCCAAGGGCAAGAGCGGACTCGTCATTCCGCACGCCGAACTGCTGCTGGTCGGCGCGACCCCTCCGTGGGGCCCGGATTCGGTCGCGTCGAATCGCGTCCTCATCTTCACCGGCGACGAGGACGTCCGGGACTTCACCGATCGGATCGCCTCGGGCGAGCTCGACGCCGCGGGCGGCGAGACCCGCATCGCCATCGACCGGTCCGCACCGGTCCACGTCGTCGAGATCGACGTCCAGGGTCGGGTGCTGAGCATCCGCGACATCCGCCCGGTGTTCGTGACCCACGTGACGCGGTGACGCGGTCTACGGTCGCTCGCGCTCGACGACGGTCCGACGTCGTGCCGCCCGCGACTGGAACAGCAGCCCGAATCCGGTGAGCACCCCCCACCCCAGCAGCGTCATGAAGGGCGTCGGCGGTGAGGCGTCCGACATCCACCGAGCCCACGCGGTCACCATCGTTCCCGAGAGCAGCCAGCCGCCGCCGATCGCGGTCGCGACCATCGCCGTCCGGGACGGCAGCAGCAACGCCAGCAGGCCGCAACAGAGTCCGGTGACCGTCGCCAACGCCACCACGAGATCCACGGTGCCTGCGGGAATGCCCGCGGTGGTCCCCGTCCACCAGTCGGCGAGTCCGGCCGGCACGAGGCTCGAGACCGACGACAGCCGTGGCAGCCATCCGGTCGCATCCGCGGGCGCCGCCGTCGCGACCATCCGGTCCATCGCCTCGTTCGCGACCCGGTCCAAGATCTGATCGAACCCCGGATCGACATCGCTCGCCGAACCGCGGTCGTCGGCGACCAACGCGACCGGCGACGAACCGATCGTGACGCCGTCTCCCGAAACCGGTCCCGCACCGCCGTCCAGAGCCCGGCCCTGCGTCGCGACGCCCAGCCCGATCAGCAGCACCCCGGTGCCGACCGACCCGCCGAGCATGGCCGCGAGCGCGAATCTCGCCAGCGCCAGCGTGGTCAATCCCGACAGGAGCGGCAATCCGACGACCCACGCGAGCGGCGGAATGTCCAGTCCCTGCACGATGGCGGGGAGCGAACCTTCCCGGGTCGCACCCGCGAGCTGCAGCCCGAGAATCGCGCCGAGCATCGCCGCCGCGAGCACCAGGGCCGGACGAAGGACCCGCGCCCCGAAGAGCAGCAGCACCGCGCCCGCGATCGCCACCCCGAGGATCGACCACGGATCCACGCCCGACCAGTCACCGACGATCGCTCCCGGTTCCACCACCGGGATCGACGTCTCACCGATCGAAGTGTCCGACTGGACGACCGCCACGATGGTGGACGATATCGACCGAACCTCGCTCGGAACCGGAGTCGCCGCCGGCCGCCGCGCCCGGACCTCCCCGCCATGACCGACGCCGAATCCACCGAATCGTCGCCCCTGCCGAATCTGGCCGACCTGCGGAATCGCATCGACGAGCTCGACCGTCGTCTGGTCGAGCTCCTCAACGAGCGGGCCCGGGTGGTCGTCGAAGTCGGCCGGGCGAAGCAGCACGACGGCACCCCGATCTACGCCCCCGACCGAGAGTCGTCGGTGCTCGCCCGCGTGCTCGGCGCCAACCCCGGCCCACTCCCCGACCGCACCCTCGAAGGAATCTGGCGCGAGCTGATGTCCGGCTCGTTCCGACTCGAACGCCCCCTGCGGATCGGCTACCTCGGCCCCCCGGGATCGTTCAGCCATCTGGCCGCCCTGCGTCACTTCGGATCGAGCACCGAGCTCGCCCCGGTCGGCGCGATCGACGCGGTGGTCGAGGAGGTCGTGACCGGTCGCAGCGACTACGGACTGGTTCCGTACGAGAACTCGATCGGCGGCTCGATCACCGAGACCCTCGACGCCCTCGCCGAGCACGACGCTCCGGTCTGCGCCGAGTCGCTCGTCGCGATCGATCAGTCGCTGATGGCGAACTGCGCCCCCGACGAGATCCGCGCGGTGGCGAGCAAGCCCGAGGCCCTCGCCCAGTGCCGGAAGTTCCTGCGGTCGAGCCTTCCCGGGGTCGAGATCATCGAGACGAGCAGTACGTCGGCCGCGGTGGAACGGGCCGCCACCGCCAGCCGCACCGCCGCGATCGGCTGCCGGCTCGGAGGCGAGATCCACGGGGTGAAGGTGCTCTTCGATCGCATCCAGGACCGCGCCGAGAACATCACGCGATTTCTGGTGATCGGCAAGCAGACGCCGGGAGCCACCGGCGATGATCGCACCACCCTGCAGTTCCAGACCGACCATCGCCCCGGCGCGCTGGTCGACGTGCTCGCGGCGTTCCGCGACGCGGGCGTGAACCTCTCGCACATCGACAAGCGTCCGTCGCGGCTCGACAACTGGATCTACACGTTCTTCGTGGACCTCGTCGGCCATCGCGACGACCCGGCGGTCGCCGCCGCGATCGAAGCCGCACGGGCCCACTGCGCGAGCCTCCACGTCCGAGGCTCGTACCCCAGAGCCAAACGAGTCCTCTGAGGCCCCCGACCCCCAAGAGACGGCACCCCCCGCCATCTCCTGCTCTCTTGCTCTCCCTCTCCCCTGCTCTCGCCGAAGGCAGACTCACTTTGCGGTGCGAGCGAGGTAGTCAGCGATACCGTCGCGGTACGTCCGAACCACGGCCCGATCCTCAATCGCGAGCGAACGGTCAAGATACGGCACGGCCTCGTCGAGCCGACCCGCCCGCACCAGCGTCTGACCGTGCAGCAAGAGCGCCTTCGCCGCGGACCCCGGAATCGCCGCCGCCTTCTCGAACCAGCCGAAGGCGGTGTCGAGTCCGTCGGGCTGCCGGGCGTGATACTCGCCAAGCAGGATCATCGACTCACCGTCCGCGGGATCGATTTCGACCAGCTGCTCGAGCACCGCGGCCTCCGCGACGGCGTCCTGGCGACGCCCCGCGATCTTCGCCTCGAGCTTCAGAAGCGACTTGCGGCGGTCGGCGTTGAATCCGTCGAAGCAGCAGGCCCGGACACCCTCGACGAGCGCCGTCGCTTCGACCAGTTCGTTGCGACGCAGCATGAGGTCAGCCGCCTGAAAGACCGCCCGGGGATCGGGATCGGACGACGATGAGAGCGCCTCGAGATACCGATCGACCGCGAACATCGGCAGACCGTCGTTGACGTAGATGTTCCCGAGCATCGAAAGAACCTCGGGAGTGGCGGCGCCGAGGTCGCGCATGATCTCGAAGTTCCGCGCGGCGTCGGCGGGCCGTCGCATCCCGAGGAAGGCGTTGCCCTGGAACTTCCACCACTCGGCGTTGTCGGGCTCCTCGCGGATCAGTCGGCCGAGCAGGGCCGCTGCCTCGGCGTACCTTCCCTGGGTGAAGAACGCGATCACGAGCCCACGCTTGTAGTCGAGCGTCCGCGGGTCGAGCAGCAACGACTGCCGGTACGCCTCCTCGGCGACCAGCGGTTCCCCGACGTTCGCGTTGGCGAACGCGATGAGGCCGTTGGTGACGGCGTCGGTCGCGCCGAGGGCCATCGCCTTGGCCAGGGCCGCCCGAGCCTCCTCGAACCGCCCCTGCTGCACGCGACCGAGTCCGAGCTGCATCCACGCCCGACGGAATTCCGGGGCCGCCTCGATGGCACGGGTGTACGCCTCGCCCGACGCTTCGAACCGAGCCTGCCCGAAATGGAAGTTGCCGAGCGTGTACTCGAGCATCGGACTGCTCGCGTCGGTCCGCACCTTCTCGAGCGTCTCGATCGCGGCATCGACGTCACCCGCGGTCATGAGGTCGTACGCCGCGCGCATCGGCTCCTGCTCGTCGGGGTTCACGGTCGGTTCGGCCGCATCGACCGGGATCGACAGCGCTTCGTACCGGGCGGCCAGCGCCTCGGGACTCCAAAGCATCGATCCGCCGTCCGTCGGTACCGACCGATGGACAAGCGGGGCCGGGTCGTCCGCGGAACCGAGCGTGACCACCATCGCGGCCAGCGCGATGGCGACGACGCGGGATGTGGCTCGATCTGCGAAGCGGGTCGGGGTCATCGGGTCACCATCCGGAGGAACGCGGGTCAGCGGTTGCGGGCGTAGCCCTCGATCTCGTCGAGGTACGCCTTGACGTCGTCGTCGGGCCGCAGCGACTGGGCCTGCTTGAGCAGCGAGATCGCCTGCGGATAGCGACCCGCCGCGACCAACGCCTCGGCGTGGCGGATCTTCGCGTCGACTTCGAAGGCGGGCAGGCCCTCGGCCCGCTCGAACCAGAACTCCGCACGTTCGAGACCATCGGGCTGCCGGGCGTGGTATCGCCCGAGCTGGATGATCGCCTCGCCGTCGAGCGGATCGAGATCGACCAGCGCCTCGAGGGCGGCGAGTTGATCGGCGTCCTCGCCGCGACGAGCAGCGAGCAGCGACTCCAGACGACCGAACTCCGCCCGCACCTCGTCGTCGAACGACGCCTCGTCGCCGCGGAGCGCCGCCAGCATCGACTCGACCGCAGCGATCTCGCCGGCGGTCGCGAGCCGTCGGCCCGCCTGCAGCGCCGGACCCGCGTCACCGTCCATCCCGGTCGCCGCGAGCTGCCGTTCGACCGCGAGGGTCGCGAGTCCCCGTTCGAGGTAGATGTCGGCGAGTTCCCGCTCGACCGAGGGCTCCCGGAGCCCGAGCACCCGCACGACCTCGAAGTCCTGCGCCGCCTCGTCGGGTCGCCCCGCCTGGAGTCGGGCCTGACCGAGGCGTCGCCAGATCGCGGCCTCGTCGGGTCGATCCGCGACCAGTCTCTCGAACATCGCGATCGCTTCAGCGTGTCGGCCCTGGGCTCCGAGGGTGTCGGCCAGACCAAGCCGCCACTGGAAGGTCGTCGGGTCGAGCAGGATCGCCCGCCGATACGCGGTTTCGGCCGCGATCAGATTGCCGAGCCTCGCCTGCGAGATCGCGAACAGCCCCATGGTGAACGGGTCACAGGCCCCAAGTTCGCACGCCTTTCCGAGGGCTGCGACCGCAAGGGCGTCATTGCCGCGCCTCGCTTCGAGGTCGCCCAGCCTCATCCACGCCCGCCGGAAGTTGGGGAACTTCCCGACCGCGAACTCCAGAGCGTCCGCCGCCTCGTCGAGCCGCCCCTCCACGTAGAGCAGGTTGCCGGCCATGAAGTCGAGGGCGGCGCTCGCGCGGGCGGACCGGTTCTTGCCGAGGAGCGTCAGCGCCTCGTCGATCCGGTTCGCGGCCATGAGATCCATCGCGTCGGTCATGACCGCGAGGTCGCGACCGTCGAGCGGCGGCTCGACCGGCGTCTCGGCCGCGAAACTCTCGGCGAAGCGGCGACGGAATGCGGGCGTGCGCCAGATCGAGAGTTCGACCTGAGAGATGCCGTCGGTGTCGGCGGCCTCGGTCGTCGACGCCGGCGCGGTGGTCGTCTCCGGCGCGGCGGTCCCGCTCTGCGCGGTCGCCACCGACGCGGACGCGAACAGTCCGAGCAGCGCAGCCGCGGTCGAACGTCGAAGCGGTTGGAATCGGGTGGTCATCGGCACGTCCGGAGTCGTCGAAGGGAATGGTCGTCGCGGGGATCGCATCAGTCGCGGGGGAAGGTCAGAGGGACACGCATGCGGAAGCGGACCGGTCGTCCCTCCCGCTTGCCGGGTTCAAACTTCCATTGGCGGACCGCGGTGAGGGCCGCCCGTTCGAAGATGGGATCGCTCGACCGCTGGACCTTGGGGTTCTGCACGCGGCCCTGCTCGTCCACCACGAAGATGACGTAGACCTGCCCGGGCGCCTTGCGCTTCATGTCGGGGGTCATGTTCGGACCGGGCTGATAGACCGGTCGCGGCTGCTGGTCGAGGTCCGCCGCGGAGAAGAGCTCCGCGACATCCTTGGATCCACCGATCGCGCTGCCGAGGTCGACCGCCATCGCGCCCGCCCCGTAGCCGCTTCCGAAGCCGGGATTGAGCGCCATCTCGAGCTGCGAGAGGTCGAGCGGCGGCACGTCCTCGGACAACTGCGGGGGCTCGGGCTCCTCCGGCTCGTCGGGTTCCTCGGGTTCCTCCTCGACCGGCGGAGGCGGTGGCGGTTCGGCCGCGAAGGTCTCGACCTCGCGGACCGCGTAGAGGTCGTCGGACTTCAGGGCGATCGACTGCATGAGCGGCAGGATCAGGAAGAAGATCAACGACAGCGCGATCCCGCCCGCCACCACCACGGTGCGGTTGACGACCAGCTTCAGGAAGTTCCAGATGCGTCGGATCATGTCGGGACTTCGGGGTCGGGGTCGGTTCTCGAACCGTCAGTTGATGCGGGTGGCGACGCTGATCTTCCTGGCGTCGGCGAGCTTCGCCTCGTCGATGATGCGGATGAGCAGGTCGGTCTTGGAGTCCTTGTCGGCCTGCACGATGACCGGCACGTCCTGATCGGCGGCGAGTGCCCGCTTCACCTCGCGCTGCACGCCGCTGATGCCGATCTCCTTGCCGCCGTAGATCACCTGACCTTCGGCGGTCAACGCGATCAGCACGCTGTTCTTCTCGAGCGACGACGCGGTCGCGGCGTCGGGCTTGTTCACCTCGACGCCGGTCTCCTCGACGAAGGTCGTGGTGACGATGAAGAAGATCAGGAGGATGAAGACGCAGTCGATGAGCGGCGACATGTCCACCGCGGCCTCGCCGCCGTCGTCCTCACCCGAATCTCGAAAACGCGCCATCGCGTCGTCCTTTCGATCACGCCGCCTGCCGGTCCGCCCGGCGACGTCGATACACGTGCTGGTTGCATCCCGACTCGAGCTGGGCGAGGAACGCCCGGTACCGCTCGTAGCCACGGTTCATCTGATACTGGAAGAACACGCCCGGGAGGGCGATGATGAGCCCGGTCTCGGTGGTGATCAGCGCCTCGGAGATGCCGGATGCGATCGCGCCCATCGCCTTGTCACCGCCTGATCCCGTGGAGAGCGCCGCGAAGGTCGTGAGCATGCCGGTCACGGTGCCGAGCAGACCGAGGAGCGGCGCCGCGGCCACGCAGGTCTTCATGACCCGGAGCCCCCGCTGGATCGGCGCGAGTTCCGCGGCCCGCACCGCATCGAAGAAGCCCGACACCTCGTCGATGTTCCGACCGACGGTCACCGCGTCGAGGATGCGGCCGACCCGCCCCCGCCGCCGGCTCGGGTCCTCGATCCAGGTCCGCCAGGTCTCTTCACGCAGGCCTTGGAACCGCTTCGATCGGATGACGAGGAGGAGGTCCGTCCCGATGCCGAAGATCGCGAACGCGACGATCGCGAGCGCAATCATCGCCCAGCCACCATCGAGCCAGATCTGCAGCGCCCGCTCCCAGAGCGGGAGCTCCGCCTCGGCGGCCATGGCGGCGGCGACCTGTTCGGGGTTCATGATCGATGACTCCGGAGGACTCGGACGACGGGAGGGACGGGATCAGGCGCCACTCTCGGCGGGCGACGGACCACGGCGTTCGTCGAGGATCGGCGACAGCAGGTCGGCAAGGGCTTCGCGGGCCTCCCGACGGGTGTCGCCCCCGTCCCGGGACGATCCCGACGACCGCTGATCCTCGGGCGACGGCATCGAGATCGAGACCTGGTTGATGAACGCGAGACCGGCCTGCTCCATGCGATCGGTGATGCCCTTCGCCTTCCGCGAGAGGAAGGCGTGCAACAGGAGGGCGGGGATCGCCGCGACCAGGCCGAGTTCGGTGGTGATGAGCGCCTCGGAGATGCCGCCCGACAGCGTCTTGACGTCGCCGGTGCCGAAGAGCGTGATCATCTTGAAGGTGCCGATGATGCCGGTCACGGTGCCGAGCAGACCGAGCAGCGGCGCCGCGGCGGCACTGATCGCGATGAACGGCAGGAACCGCTGGACCACCAGACGGGTGGCGAGCACCTTCTCGTACATGATCTCCTCGATGAGCTCCTTCGGCTCACGGAGATGCTCGGTGGCGGCGACCAGCATGCGGCCGGTCGGCCCCGGGATCGCGCGGGCGGCCTCGATGGCGCCCTCCTTGCGACCTTCCTTGACCGCGGCGAGCAGGGCGTCGAGCCGCTTGGGCTTCGGGTTGGGGATCGTGGAAAGCCCGATCCACTTGAAGAGGGCGGTCAGGACCGCGGCCCCGGCGAGGGTGAGGATCGGCCAGACCACCGGGCCGCCCTTGAGGAGGTGCTCGGTGATGGTCTCGCTGGTCTGCTCGATGATGCGGGCGTTTCCGAGCGTCGGGTCCATCGGCATGTCGCCGCGGCCGTTGTTGATGACGATCTCCGCCGCGGTGGTCTGCTGCGGCGTGGTGTAGGACACCACCGAGGGCTCCTGCGAATTCAACTGCTGCTCGACCGGGCCGACCGCGGATCCGTCGGCGGCCCGGAAGAACTGTGCCGGCCCCACGAGGACGAAGGTGCCGTTGCGGACGGTGCCGCTCGCGTCCAGAGCCTGCCCCTCGAAGCGGGTGCCGCCGAGGGCGTCGTCGAGGTGTTCGATCGAGGTGCTCACCACCTCGGCCAGCGTGCGGTAGACCTGCTCGTCGGAGAGCGTCTCGTTCTCGGGCGCGACCTCCGCCTCCTCGATGACCTCGCGGTACCGCTGGAGTTCGGAGATCGGAAGCCGGGCGCCCCAGTTGCGGACGTACTGGGCGAGCTGGTTGGAGAGGTAGATCCCCTGCTCCTTGCGGCCGTTGATCTCGCGGGTCAGGTTGCCGAGGTCGAGGGCGCGGCTGTCGCGGAGCCGGGCCGTCTTGCGGTACTCGTCCTGCAACCCTTCGTACTCGGTCTGCAGTTCGTTGAGGCGTCGGTTGAGCCCGATCGATTCATCGGCGATCCGCCGACGCAGGGCCCGCAGTTCCTCGAGCGTCGCTTCGAGCCGGGCCTCGGCCGCCCCCGGCACCGAGCCGAACCCGGCGGGCGGCGCGTCCTCGGCCGCGGACGTCGGGGTGCCGGTCTCGGCGGCTGGGGTCTCGGCGGCGGCGGCGGTCGTGCCGGCCGGCGGATCGGTCGCATCCTGCACCGCGAGCGTGGTCGACGCCGGGGCGAGCAGGGCGAGCATGATGAGCAGGTTCTTCATGACGGGGGGTTCCATCCGTGATTCGGCGTCGATCGCCGGCGATGGTCTGGGGTCGGTCGGGAGGTCGGTCGGTCGGTCGGTCGGGAGGATCGGTCAGTCGATGACGAGCGGGAGTTCGACGTACGCCGCCGGGGTCTCGTTGCGGACGATCGAGACGAGTTCGGTGATCGCGGGGATCGAACCCTCGAGCTCGGTCCAGACCCAGCCGTCGGGACCGGGTCGTCCGACGCCCGCGGTCTTCCCGTCGCGGCCGAGGTAGTACGCCTGCCCGAGACCGAAGTAGACCGTGACGACCTCGGCGGTGCTGCCGTCGGGACGCTGCCGGATCTCGCTGTACTCGGAGACCTCGCGGTTGAACTTGTCGATCTCGTTGAGCACGCCGATGACGTTGAGGTAGCGACGGCCGAGATCGAGTTCGGTGGCCGCGGGATCCTCGGGGATCTGCACGGTGATCGGCTTGAGCCGATCGCGGATCGGATCGGGCAGCCGGACCAGCAGCGCCCGCGTCCGGGCCTCGAAGCCCGCGATGATCTCCTCGAGCACGGCGGTGCCCTCCTTGAGGCGATCGTTCTCGGCGACGAGTTCCAGCCGCTTGCGGTCGGAGTCGGTGATGCTCGCCTCCGCCTCGGCGATGTCCTTCCGCCGCTCCTCGATCTCGCGGGTGGTCGCGACGATGCGGGACTCGAGCAGGTCCTTCGCCATCCGCCAGTCCCGCTCCTCGGCCGAGATGGTCCGCGAGGTCTCGACCCAGAGACGCATCGCCTCGCGGGTGCGGGTGATGTCGTCGGCGGATCCGGCCGAGGACCCGGCGTCCTGCGGCAGCACCGGCAGCACCATCAGCGCCGGCAGCACGGCCGCGGGAAGCATCGAACGACGGAATCGACTTCGGTGGAGGAGACGTGTCATGGTCGGACTCTCGATCCGGAGGATTCGGCGGACGCGGCCGCCGCGGTGAAGATCAGAAGACGAACCGCGCGGCGATGCCGATCGAGTAATCGATGCCGCTGGTGTACGAGGTGTTCAGGACTTCGTTCCTGCCGTCGGGGGTGCGGTAGACGGTCCTGATCTCGGGGTTGTTGAGGTTCTTGGCCTTGAAGAAGATCTGGAAGTGGTCGAACAGCTGCTGGGTCACCGTGAAGTTCAGGGTCGCCACCGGCGAGGCGTAGATCGACGGCACGAACTGCTGATTGCCGTTGACGCTGGCCGCCGCGATGAGGGTGTCGCCCTGCGCGGTCCAGAAGATCCCCACGTCGGTCCCGGTCTCGCGGAGTCCGAGCGTGGCGTAGAGGTTGTAGAGGTACGACGGCGCCCCGGTCATGTCGGTGGTCTGCAGATCGAGCCCGATGCTCGAATCCGCGAACTGCTCGACCGACTGATCGGGGAATCGCGCGGCGCTGTCGATGAACGAGGCATTGCCGCCGATCGTGATCGCCCGCAGCGGCTCCCAGAGATCGCCGAGGTTCTGACGGGCTTCGACCTCGAACCCTTCCAGCCAGGCGACCGGGAAGTTCTCCGGCGTGGTGTAGGTGAACGACGGCGTGCCGCGGTTCACGTACTCGATCGGACTCACCACCCGCTTGCGGAACCACGAGGCCGAGAAGAGCCCGCCGTCGTACGGCGTCCAGTCGGCCCGCAGGTCGTAGTTGACCACGTCGCTCATGGTGAGCGTGGGGTTGCCGATGAAGATCGGGCCGCCGAGGTACTCCTGCTGGATGATCGGCGAGAGTTCCTTGAAGGTCTGTCGCGCAATCGTCTTGCTGAAGGCGGCCCGCAGGATGACCGTCGGGTCGGGGGTCGCGACCACCGCCAGCGACGGGAGGGCGTCGAACTGGTCGTACGCGACGTCGGCGTCGCCGGGGTTGAGCAGGGTGTACTGGTTGCCGCCGGGCGCGACCCAGTACGCGTTCGCGCCCGGATAGTTCACGATCGCGATCGACGTGCTCTCGAAGCGGTAGCCCCCGATGACGTTCAGCCCGGTGAAGATCGGGATGTCGGCCATCAGGTACGACGCGAGGATGCGGTTGCTGCCGTCGTAGTCGACGTCGGGGTTGACCGAACCGCCCTGCGTGATCGGAATGTTCTGATACGGCGCCACGTCCGACCAGTACTCGTCCCAGCCGGGCCCGGGCTCGGGCGAGCCGAACTGGATGTCGCCCTCGTAGGGGCCGCCGCCGATGCCGGGATACGAATCGCTGGGCTCGTAGTACGGATAGTTCGAGTTCGCCCAGGCCAGCGGGGGTACGCCCTGGATGTTGTAGTTGGCGAAGGTCTCCTGGTCGTAGGTCCGCTTCAGGCGATCGTGGAAGACGCCGAACTTGAAGTAGCCGTCGTCGCCGGTCCACTGCTCGAAGTCGAACTGGAAGTTCGCCTGGTACTGGACGTCGGTCTCCTCGATGTCCTTGTAGATCCGCGAGATGTTGCCGATCGTGAACGACGGACCGGGCTGCAGCGGCTGGTACTGCGACGGCAGATACAGCTCGAGTCCCGCGAAATCCCGCTTGTTCACCGGCAGCCACTTGGAACCGAACTGCACCTTGTTCGGCTGATACTGCCGGGCGGAGTTCCGCGAGAAGTTCCAGTCGGCGGTGAAGCCGGTGAACGTGAGGACGTCGGGCACCGCGGGGGCGTATTCCTCGAACTCGAAGGCGTGCCGACCGGACAGCTGGAGACTCTCGACCGTCCGCTCGGTGTACGAGAGCGTCTGGCTCCGCAGGTACGGCGCCGACTGTCGGTTGTCCGCATTGTTCCCGGGGCTGTCGAGATCGTTCGGGTCGTACGGACCGGACCCCGGGTAGTAGGTGTCCATGAACCACTGCTTGCCGCGGGTGTCCTCGGCCAGCACCGCCTTGTCCTCCGCGGTGCGGGTGTAGAGGTAGGCGACGTTGATGTCCTGCCCCTTCCACGAGAATCCACCGGTCGCGAGGGCGCCCCACTGCACCGACTCGACGCTCTCGGTGATGTCGTAGAAGTTGGTCTCGAAGCTGTTGCCGAGGCCGACCGGGTCCTGACTGGAGACCTGCGGAATCCAACGGGTCGGATCGTTCGCGGTGCCGCCGCCGGTCGGGGCGACCCACGAGTCGTCGCGGCCGTTGTCGGTGAACGCCGCGTCGTGGTCGTAGAAGATGCTGCCGAACGCACCGACCACGGGGCCGTCGTCCTCGAACTCGTGACGGATGCCGAAGTCCGCGGACCACTTGTACATGTACGGGGCCTGCCCGGTCGTGGTGCCGAGGGCCTGACCGCCGAAGTCGTAGACGTCGACGATGTCGTTGCCCGCGCCGAGCTGCCCGATGATCGCGGGAACGTCGCGACGGCCGTCGTCGTCGGCCCAGTAGGAGATCCCCGCCCCGTCGTAGGTCAGGAAGTCGCCGCGGTTGCGGACCTGCGAGTTCCACTTGTACTCGCCCTTGACCTTGAAGAACGTCTCCTCGGGGATGCCCTTGAGGATGATGTCGATGCCGCCGCCCGACGAGTCGCCCTGCTGATCGGGCGTGAAGCTCTTGGTGACCCGGATGCTCTCGATGACCGCGGACGGAAAGAGGTCGAGCTGGACCGCCCGCTTGTCCTCGTCGCTGGTCGGAAGCCGCACGCCGTTGAGGAGCGTCTGCACGTAGCGGTCGGGGAGACCGCGGACGGTCGCGTACTTGCCGTCCTGCACCGAGGCGCCCGCGATCAGGTTCAGGGCCCCCGCGGCGTCACTCGCCCCGGCCTGACTGATGAGTTCGGCGCCGATCGAATCGAGCAGGCCCGGGCTGTCGAGTCGAAGCTGCAGCAGCGCCGACTCGGTGCCCGCGTCGAGCTGCACGTCCTGGACGACGAACTCCTCCATGTCGGTGAAGTCGCCGGACAGGAACGCGTCGACGTCGGTCAGCTGCCCGGCGTTCACCAGCACGTCGGTGCGGACCTGACGCTGGTATCCGTCCTTCGAGAAGACGAGGGTGTAGGTGCCCGGCGGCACGTCGCTGAAGGCGTAGTCGCCCTGCTCGCTCGCGGTCACCCGTTGACCGGTCTCGAGGATCTGGACCTGGGCGAGTCCGAGCGGCTGCTCGAAGTCACGATCGTTCACGATGCCGCGGATCGAACCGACGTCCTGCGCGACGGCGCCCGCCGACAACGCCAGCGCGGGCAGCACCGCGATGAATCGGGTCGGCGGCAGGATCACCACGGATCACCGAGCCCTTCGACGATCTCGTCGATGCGGGCCTGCAACCCCTCGCCGGGCTGGTGTCCGGAGACGGCCATCGCGGCGAGGGTGCGGGCGAGGTCCTCGGCCCGCGGTCGGCTGTTGGGATTGACGGCCCCGGCCTCGACGACCGCGGTGAAGACCCGCTCCGCGAGTTCGGGATCGCCGGTCGCGACCGCGGCGAGGGCGACGGGACGCATCGCCCGAGCCCGGAAGACGTCGATGATCGTCGACCGGTTCTCTTCGGCGACCGTCATCGCGTCCTCGACTTCGGCGATCGCCCGTTCGAGGTCGCCCGCCTCGGCGCGACGCCGGGCGAGATCGCCGAGCAGCGGCACGAGGTACTCCGCGGGGAACGGCGTCCGCGCCTGGATCGAATCGAGCACGCCGCGGGCGCGGCCGACCAGCATCCGGGCGTTCGCCTCGTCGTCCCGCCGCACCGCCTCGTCCACGAGCGAGAGGTTCGCGCGGACGCGGATGTCGTGCGGCACCTTGCCGCGGGTGGCGGCGTCGTCGACCCGCCGCTCGAGGTCGGTCCGCAGTGCGACGTCGTCGTAGAAGCGGGCGTGCAGGGCCACGAGGATGTCGATGGCGTTCATGACGCCGTCGAGGTCCGCGAGCTCGATCACCTGATCGAGCCGCTCCAGCAGCACCGGCACCGCCTCGGCGGGCATGGTCTCGACGCTCTCTTCGACGACCCTGCCCTGGGCCGCCCGTTCGAATCCGGCTTCAAGCCGGGCAGCGGCTTCGAGGTCGCCGATCCGGACCATCGCCCGGGCGATCTTGACGTCGATCCGGTCATGACGCCATTGGGCGAGGTCGGCCGGGTGATTGGCGTCGGAGAGCGCGACCAGCGTGCGGACTTCGGTGGGATCGACGCCCGCCCGAGCCGCGAAGAGGGCGACCTTCGCGATCGCCTCGGCCCGTCGCCAGTTCTCGATCCGGGTGGCGAGGTCGCGGACCGCCAGCGGCTGGTCGAGGTCCAGCAGGGCGTCGAGCACGTCGGCCTGTGCCTTCGAGCGGTCCTTCACGTGCGGATCGACCGGGATCGCCGACGCGATGTCGAACGCCCGCGTCAGCAGCGATCGCCGCCAGTCCGCGAGCTCGGCGTCCGCCAATGGTGGTGTCTCCGCCGCGTCGTCGGCGTCGGAGGTCTGGTCGGTGGTCTTGACGGTGGTCTCGACGGTCGTCGCCGTCGTGGTCTCGGCGGGCGGATCGTCCGAGCGGACGTCCGCTGCGGGCGTCCCGCCGCGCAGCCCTTGCGCGAACAGCCCGAGGCACGCAACCCCCGCGCAAAGAAGTTGTTGGGACAGCCGAACGTCGAACCGGCGGGTCGTGGGGAGGCGACGCATGTCTGGGACCGGGGAGAGGGGTGATCGACGGGCGAAGCGACGAATCTATCGATGGAAAGAGAGGCGGCGGGACCGAAGTCCCGCCGCCTCATGAAACCTTTACACGCATCTTTTCAAGCCTCGCGAACGGGTCGCGGGGCAAGACTGCGATGCGATCAGCCGCAGGCACCGAAGCCCGAGAGCAGCAGGCCGAAGTCCGCACCGTTGACGGTGCCGTCGGCGTTGAGGTCGGCCGGGCAGGCACCCTTGCAGGGGCCCCAGGCCGAGAGGAGCAGACCGACGTCGGCACCGCTCACCACGCCGTCACCGTTGAGGTCGGCCGGGCAGGGCTCGGCGACCGCACAGAACTCGGCGGGGGTGGTGAGGAAGCCGAACTGGTCGGCGGCCGACCAGCCGCAGAGCCAGACGCTGTCCTCGGCGAAGCCACCGCGGTAGCTCGCAGCCTCGACGAAGCCGTTCTCACCGTTGGCGCCGTTGGCGTTCTTCGCGGCGTTGGTCGCGGCCCGGGGATCGATGCCGATGACCTGGGTCATGACCTTGCCGCCACGGA
>Ga0180436_10001950_pt1 | contig 19907 bp, 22 predicted proteins | sample SS_ome_2_FD_132434 | JGI IMG/M metagenome (GOLD analysis project Ga0180436, IMG submission 132434) | Hypersaline lake sediment archaeal communities from the Salton Sea, California, USA - SS_3_S_2 metaG | ecosystem: Environmental > Aquatic > Non-marine Saline and Alkaline > Hypersaline >...
AAGCTCAAGGTACTCATCTGCTGGGAAACGCGTCTGGGTGATGAAGTCTTTACGACACTCAGTGAACTGACTGATCTGGAAGAACTGGATCTGAAGGCCACGTCCGTCTCTGACGAATCTATCGAAACTCTCCTGAGCTTCAGCAAACTCAGGAAGCTCAATCTTGCCGGTACTCAGTTTACTGACGAAGCATTCATACAACTTTCGAAACTGCCGGCACTGTCCTGGTTGAATGTGGCGAATACGAGTATTGGCTTTGACATCATCGATGAACTGAAAGCAGCCAAACCTGAGCTGACCGTTCAGGAGTTTGAATAGGCGTCTGGCCAGCGCGAAACATGGATCATTGAGAACCAGCGTGGTTTGTTGTTCAGTATTGAGTGACTCAAGATGTTTCTCGACGAAGTCAACCCGGGTCGGGCTGGGTCCAGTGTGTGAATAATTCTGTTCTGGCGAGCAGCGCGACGTTAGTCCGCTGGCGGGCGCGCAACTCTGCGGACTAACGTCGCGCAGCTCGCCTGTTTCTTCCCACATGGGCAGAGGGCAGCTGGAGACATTTTCAATCAACCTGTAACAAAGAAGGCACCAGTGTTCTTACTGGTGCATCAGCCACGTTATGCCTGATACCTCGCAACGTCCACAAAGTCAGCAGCAGTTTGAACGCGCTCAGGCCTGCATACCTGGAGGTGTCAACAGTCCGGCTCGAGCGTTCGGAGCTGTGGGGGGGACTCCTCCGTTCATTGCATCCGGCGATGGCCCACGTCTGACGGATATCGACGGGAACCGCTACATCGATTATGTCGGATCCTGGGGGCCTCATATTCTCGGCCACCGTCATCCGGCGGTCATGAAGGCGATTGCAGCAGCGTGCGAGACGGGGACCAGTTTCGGAGCTCCCACCGTTGCCGAATCCGATCTGGCAGAACTGGTTTGCGAACTGGTGCCCAGTGTGGAACGTGTTCGCATGGTGAATTCCGGGACGGAAGCAACGATGTCGGCGATTCGACTGGCACGTGGTTTCACGGGACGAGACAGAATTGTCAAATTCGCCGGCTGCTATCATGGACACGTCGACAGCCTGCTGGTGCAGGCAGGGAGTGGCGCGTTGACATTGGGGTCACCGTCGAGCCCCGGCGTGCCCGCAGGCTGTACTGCGGACACCCTTGTCCTTCCGTACAATGATTCTGCTGCTGTGCGCGATGCGTTCAATCAGTATGGCGACAGTCTGGCAGCTGCGATTCTGGAACCGGTTTGCGGAAACATGGGGTGCGTTGTACCCACCGATGAATTCATGCAGACGCTGCGTGAACTCTGCACATCAAACGGGACAGTCCTGATCTTTGATGAAGTGATGACAGGATTTCGCGTTGGGATGAACTGTGCACAGGGACGAATGAAGGTCACTCCGGATTTGACAACGCTGGGAAAAATCATTGGAGGCGGGATGCCGGTCGGTGCATACGGAGGGCGAGCCGACATCATGGATGCCGTGTCACCCGTCGGTCAGGTGTACCAGGCAGGAACACTGTCCGGGAATCCGGTGGCGATGGCCAGTGGACTGGCAATTCTGCGGACGCTGAAGGCTGAAGATCCCTACGACAATCTAGAATCGCGAGCTGCTGAACTTGAGGCCGGCCTGCTGGCTGCGGCTCAGAAAGCCGGTGTGCCTGCGTGCGCGAATCGCGTCGGAAGCATGCTCACACTGTTCTTCACAGCTGGTCCCGTCACTGATCTGGCCACAGCCACTGCATCTGACACAGCGCGTTTCGCAAAGTGGTTCCATGGGATGCTGGATCGCGGTGTCTATCTGCCCTGCAGCCAGTTCGAAGCACTGTTTGTGTCAGCAGCTCATACACCTGAGCTGATCGGCGAAACTCTGGCGGCTGCCGATGAAGTCATGCAGCAGATCTCCTGATGCTTGTGCGGTTTGTGTCGATTGTACCAATGACACGGTTAGACAAGCTGCTTTCCAGCAGCCCCGGGCAGTCTCAACGTGACAGTCGATTTCGTGTTGTTGTTTGGCAACGTAACGGTACGTTCCGTCAACAGAAACGCCAGCCGGTCCAATAGCGGCAGTTCGCCGCAAAATTGAGTCTCAGCCGGGCCGGGATCATACTAGCTTGGAATGGTACGGGTAGATTTGCCCTCGTTTTCACCATTTCGATGCTTGTGAACCACTTATGAACTCAACAACGCTCACTGACTCATCTGTAGAATCGATGCAGACCGCAGCACCGGCTCCAGCTGCTCCCAGGGGAGAACTGGGCAATCTTGTTCGTGAGTATGGTTTCAGCGAACCACCTCATGTCGAATGGCTGACGTGTCTGAATCTTGACGAACCTCGGGAGAATCTGACATCGTTGCCGTTGTCCGTTCGGATCACCAAACGAGCCTTCGATATCGTTTCGGCGTCCACGATGCTGGTCGTTCTGAGTCCCCTGCTGCTGCTGACGTGGTGTGCTGTCAGGATCAGATCACCCGGTCCGGCGATCTATTCGCAGACACGAGTCGGACTCAATCGGCGTAGCAAGAAGTCCAAAAAGGACCGACGACAATCGGCTGCGGTCGTCCCTCCGGGGGTGGAAGATCGTCGTGGAACAGGAGTCGACCGTCGTGAAGCGCACAACTACGGCTGCCCGTTCACCATCTACAAGTTCCGTACAATGCGGACAGATGCAGAAATCAGTGGGGCCCAGTTTGCTCAGGACAATGATCCACGCATCACGCCCATTGGTTGGTTCCTTCGTCGAACTCGGATTGATGAGCTGCCTCAGCTGTGGAACATTCTTCGGGGTGATATGTCTCTGATTGGACCTCGTCCGGAACGTCCCGAGTTCATGAAGCAGCTTTCCGACGAGATTCCCGGCTATCTGGATCGTCTGGGATTGAAGCCTGGTCTGTCCGGCATCGCTCAGATTCTGAACGGCTACGACAACGAAGTCGAAGGCTTTCGCCGCAAGGTGGGCTACGACCTGCTTTACCTGCAGAACTGCTGTGTGCTGAACGACTTTAAGATTCTGCTGCGAACGGTTCGCGTGGTGATTACTGGCGAAGGTGCTCGCTGAAATCCGGAAGCTGCTGGTTGAAGGTGCGTTGATTGCCGGGCATACTTTGTCCGGCAGTTAACGAAGTTCGAGGCCGCTTCTATGTCTTCGCTGAATGCGTCTATCTACCTGATTCTCACTTGCCTGATCGTACTTGTTCCTTCGTCCGTCGGGGACGTTGTCGAACATCCGTTGAATGGCTCCGAACGCCGGCGGATTGCTGAAGAACTTGGTCGGCAGCTTGACGCACTTCCCATCTTGAACGATGACGATCCCGATGGGGTCCGGCGTCATTCTCGCCGCGGCGATGTGCTGTTCTTCATGGGGAAATATGCGGAGGCCGTGGAAGAGTATCGTGCGATGGTGCGGCTGGATCCGAAGCTGGATGCATCTCATTGGCGACTCGGCATTGCTCTGTTCTTCGCAGAAGAATACGAAGCGGCAGCGGGACAGTTTGACCGGTACCACTCGTTCGATGATGTTGATCGGGAAAATGGGATTTGGCGTTTCCTGTCGCACTACCGGGCTTTTGGGAAACAGCGTGCCGCGCAGCAATTATTGAAGTACTCAAAGGACGATCGCGAACCGTTTCCTGTTGTCTACCGCCTGTTTGATGGAGGCATCACACCAGCCGACGCACTCGCAGGAATCTCCGATGACCTGCCCGCCACCGAACGTAGCAAGCGACTGTTCTACACTCAGTTGTACATTGGAATGCTGGAAACTGTTCGAGGTAACACGCGTGCAGCTCAGGTGGCTCTGGCGGATGCCGTCGCTCGAACATGGCCCCGCAAGGCGGGGTTTGGGCCGCATTTCATGTGGCACGTCGGTCGGCTCCAGTTCGAGCAACTGACGGAATCCAGGGAACCGCCCCTCGCTCAACCTGTTCGGTAGTCGTTCAGCCAGTTTTCCACCCAGTCGAGCGGGACGCCAATGGGAGCGACCAGCACCTCACCGGTCCAATGTTGTGTATCTGGCGACAGAAAGCCTTGTTTCATTCCCACGAACGTCACCGTTACGTTTGCTCGCACACACGTGTCACCGCACGTTCCGTTGTCGCAGTTCAGTCCCGAAGGAACGTCAATGGCCAGTACCTGGGCGAGAGATGCATTCATCGCATTCACCCAGCGATCGTAGGGTGCTCTCAGGCTGCCTTTGATCCCAGTACCCAGGAGGCTGTCGACAACCCAGTCTTCCCGTGTGAGTGAATTCAGCATTGTATCGATGTCGGAAATCGCGTCCGACAGTTCGACGTTGCCCCCACTGCGTGTCAGGAAGTCGTAGTTATGTTGGGCATCTGAAGATAACTCTTTGCCCGCTCGTTCCAGAATGATCTGTGTCGAAAGACCCAGAGCAGATCGCTGGCGTGCCACGGCCAGTCCGTCGCCTCCATTGTTGCCTGGTCCGCAGACGATGACCACGTTTCCGGAAGCATGCCGAGTCAGATACTCGGTCACCGCATGAGCCGCATTTTCCATAAGTAACAGGCCGGGGAGCCCCAGTTGCCGAATGATGGCACTGTCGATGGCCCTAGCTTCTGCCTGAGACAGGACCAGATCCTGGAGTTCTCCGGACATGGATGTGTTTCTTTCGGAATTTGATCGTCCCGTCGGGGCACCGAGGAATGCGACCACGACGAAACTGGTGGATTTGGTTAGACTAACGCCCGATCCGATTCTGCATCGTTGCTGACTGAACAAACACAACGGATTTCAATACTTGCTGGATAGGTATAACGACCGCTGGGCACTTGTGACAGGCGCGTCCTCCGGGATTGGCCGCGAGTTCGCCGTACGTCTGGCCGGCAATGGAATGCACCTGATTCTTGCTGCCCGCAGATCAGAGTTGCTCAATGAACTGGCTCAGGAATTGTTGACTCGGCACGGGACGACGAGTCATCTGGTGACCATCGATCTGGCGACTCCGGACGCAGGCGAGAAACTCTACAACGAGATCAGGCGTCTAAACGTTGATGTGGAACTGGTCGTCAACAACGCAGGCGCGGGACTCATCGGTGACATTGAAACCACTGATCCTGACGAAGTTCGTCGGATGCTGACGCTGAATATCATCACGCTGACAGATCTCACCTACCGCCTGCTGCCGGGCATGTTGCAGCGTGGGCATGGAGCGATCATCAACATGTCATCCGTAGCAGCGTTTCAACCCGTTGCATTCATGGGAGCTTACGCCGCAAGCAAGTCGTTCATTTTGCACTTCAGCGAGGCCCTGTGGGCCGAAGTCAGGAGTCGAGGTGTCACGGTGATGGGGCTTTGTCCGGGAGTCACCGAAACAGACTTCTTCACTCTGGCGGGAGCCCCCGGCTGGTTGCAGAAGCACACGGCACAAACGTCGACTCGCGTTGTTCGAAAAGCGTTGAAAGGCCTGGAGAAACGCCGCCAGTATCTGATTACCGGATGGAAAGACTACCTTATCACCATCCTGGTGCGATTGACGACTCGACGGACCGCAGTGAACGAGTCCAAGAGATACTTCCGCCCCGGCCGCCGCCTGGCAAATGAAGCTGGTGACGCGGAACAGGATCCGACTGAACAAGCGGGTCCGGAATCCTGAATGCTACCATTGGAACAGGCCGGTACCCCATGTGAGTCCCGCGCCAAATCCACACATCATGACAAGATCGCCGGTGTTGAGACGACCAGCCTGCTGCGCTTCTGCCAGTACCAGTGGGATTGATGCCGCCGACGTGTTACCGACACGGTCGAGATTGTTGATGACTTTGTGTGCCGGGATGCCCAGTTCGTTCATCGCATGGTCGATGATTCTGATGTTCGCCTGATGCAAGACGAACAGACTGATATCGTCCACACACACATTCGACTGTTCGATGATGAGAGCAATGGATTCAGTGACGGTTTCGACGGCCCATTTGTAGACCTTTCGACCTTCCATCTGCAGGTGGTGTTGTCCGGCTGCGATGTTCTCTGGAGTTGCCGGACGCATGCTGCCGCCCGCCGGGCACAGAAGTGATTCCGCCAGGCCGCCATCTGAACCGAGCTGGTAACTTACGAGGCCCTGGTCCGATCGACCACGTTCCAGCAGGACGGCTCCTGCACCATCGCCAAACAAAGGCGCGATGTTGCGGTCGGACGGGTCACAGCAGTGGCTGACCACATCCGATCCGATGACCAGAGCCAGTCTGGAATTACCTGTTGCAACGTATTGCCCGGCTGTCGCCAAAGCATACATGAATCCGGAACATGCTGCCTGTACGTCGAAGGCCGGGGCGTCCAGGTTCAGTGCCGTCTGCACCAGACATGCAGACGATGGACCTCGGTAATCCGGCGTGAAGGTGGCAAGCACGAGCAGATCAATGTCAGCGGTGGAGACCTTCGCATTCTCGATTGCGTTGCGTGCGGCGGCGACGGCGAGTGTGCTGGTGGATTCTCCTGGTTTCGCACGACGCCGTTCCAGAATTCCTGTTCGTTGTTCGATCCACTCCGGATCCATCCCGTACTGTTGCTGGAGATCGTCATTTGTCACGATCAGATCGGGTAGCGCACAACCAATCCCTCTAACGCCAATGCCGAGTAGTGTCTGAGTGCGACGCGAACCGTGAGACTTCGGATCACACGACTTAGATGCGGCGGGTTGGTGAACCTTCAGAACGTTGTCAACAGTCGGAACGTTGGTGTGTGCAGAAGGAGCAGCCGCCAGAGGTGTTGGTCGCGAAGTCATGTCAAAACCGTCCTGAGATGCGAGCTGCAGTGATCCAGCGAACCCGGGATCGTGCAGGCGTTCTGAAGCATTCCATCGCCAGTGGGGGACATGTCGTCCCCCAACATGATTCGCAACCCGAGTCTAACAGTCTACAGATTCTTTGGGAACCTCAGGATCGCAGCACTGTTGGTTGAAGCTCGCCGCTGCACTGATGGGAGTGCCTGTGATTCTGCCTTTGTGTGTCGGCGGTTATTGCCGATTGCGTCGACGCGATACCAAATCTGATCGATTCCAGTGTGCGGTGATGCCCTCGTAGAACGTCACCCCGTACTGTCAGATAGACGGGATGACATTGGGCGATCACGGGGCTGTCGCGGCGGCGCAATCGATACGACCTGGACAACTGTTGTTGATCGCCACCATTCCCTGACACACGGCATCGGACCTGAATGTTTGGTCGCAGGAAATGCCGACGGAAAGTTTGGGCAGGAATTGCAGAACGACCGGAGAAGCAGGATGCGCATCTACGTTCAATTGACAGTCTACGTCGTCGCCTTTGCGACTGGGCACACTGCCTGCATGGCAAAAGACCGCAGCGACTGGGTCACTGATATTACACCCGTGTCTGCGACCGCTCCGTTGTGCGAAGTTGAGAGCCTCGAGTTTAATGGCTTTGACCAATACCGGTCGATTCCCGATGTCGGTCCCCCCTGCTCCAGTAGCTATGGCTTTCAGCACTTCAACTGGCCGCTGCACCACTACACATCGTGGTATCGTCCTCGTGCTGCCACTCTGACGAAATGTGTTCGCTGCGAAGACGACCCGTTCCGCCCGCGTGGTTTTGGCCATTTGTTCGCTCGTCCGTGTGACGGCTACCGCATGGACTATTCGCCATTTGTTCTGTGCGATGATGATTCGCGGTATGGGCCGTCATATCTGGCTCGTCAGCCCGATCCCCGATGCGAAGACCACTGCGACCATTCCGGCAGGTAGCTGACGTAGCAAACATCCCGCATTCGCCTGGCTGGCGTATATCGCTGTCAAAGACGAGTTGCCACCCGTGCATCATCACAGCGAGTGATTCTGGCACCCAGCTGGTTCAGTTTCTCTTCCAGTTGCGCGTAGCCGCGATCCAGATGATAGATTCGCCGAATCTGGGACTGCCCCGGTGCAGCCAGCGCTGCGAGAAGCAGAGCGGCGCTGGCTCGGAGATCAGATGCCATCAACGGGGCCGCCGAGAGGGATTCGATTCCGTCGACGATCGCTGAGTTGCCGGTTCGTTTGATTCTTGCTCCCATCCGAGAGAGTTCGGACACATGCATAAACCGGTCCGGGAACACGTGATCGGTGATGATGCTGCTTCCGGGAATGGTCGTCAGCAGTGCCATGAACTGCGCCAATGTGTCGGTTGGGATGCCGGGATATGGTACAGCGGTGAGATCTACCCCATTCAGCTTCCGGGTGGCATCGACGTGCATCCGTGATTCCGTCTCATGAACCTCCACACCGATTTCATTCAGCCTGGCAATCACTGACGTCATTTGACTGACTGGGGCCCCTTTGATCTCAATGACGCTGCGAGTGATCCCGGCAGCGATGGCCAGCGTCGCGGCTTCGATTCGATCCGATACGATGGTCTGGCTGCCACCATCCAGACGTGCTACGCCGACGATTTCGATTTCGGGCGTGCCGACGCCTTGAATGTTTGCTCCCAGATCGTTCAGAAACTTTGCCAGGCTGCTTACTTCCGGTTCCATGGCGGCAGCTCGGATGACAGTGCGCCCTTTTGCCAGTGTCGCTGCCGTCATGACGTTGCACGTCGCTGTAACACTGCTGCCGTGTGGACCGTCCAGGCAGATATCCGCACCACGAAGAGCGCCGGCTTCTGCGACGACATACCCACCCGTCATGCGGATGTCGGCTCCCAGTGCGGCAAGCCCTCGCAGGTGCAGGTCGATAGGACGATGACCGATGTTGCATCCGCCCGGAAGGGACACTCGTGCAGAACCAAATCGAGCCAACAGAGGGCCCAGCACACACACACTGGCTCGCATCCGTCTGACAAGGTCATATTCGGCGACGACGCCGTCCGCTGAACGTGCATCAACTGTCAGACACTCACCGCTGTGCGAAACGTCCGCCCCTAAACTTTGCAGCAACTGGCACATCGTGCGAACGTCGACGAGCGCCGGGACATTTCGGAGGACGACTGGTCCGTCAGCTGCAAGTGAAGCCGCCATGATCGGCAGTGTCGCGTTCTTCGATCCATCGACGCGAACACATCCGGACAGGCGTTGGCCTCCTTCCACAATCAACATATCCATCCGTGAACGCCCTTCGCAGAATCCCGAACTGATCGATTAGTCCGTTTGTCCAAAGTCGTCGAATGCTGTATCGCGAAACTGGGATTCTGCGGATTGAAATCCAGTCACGGATCGAACGAACAGAAAGACGAAGCCCAGCAGGAGTGCCCCGCCAATTCCGAGGAACACCATACCGATCGCAAACAGGATGTAGCTGGATGTGTATGCCCCAGGCATCAGGACAGATTCAGAAGGCTTGTCCGGTGAGTAGTACACGGTCACTGCCTTGCCAGCGGGATATTTCTTAACGACTTCAAACATTTCTGATCGATTGCTGGTGGAATAGTCGCCACCGAACCAGATTCGATCCGATTCAAAGTCGCCTCCATCCAGAGCGTATCTGTAGACAACGTGAGCCGAATACATCGTGCCGTTTTCGCCTTGGGATGTTTCCAGCTCCGATTCGATGACTTCCCCCTGAATCTGAGGCCATTGTTCGCTGGCTTTCGCCTTGTCCAGAATGGGTTTCCCGAACACCAGCCCCGCCACAATTCCAATGATGGTGAAGACGCTGCCGATCAGCAGCAGAACGAGAGTCGACAGTGATCGAGGCTTCATGGTAACACTTCCTGTTGACGGCGAATCAGCAAGAGGGGTGCAATGATAGCGAGATTATTGTGAAGCAATAGAGCGGTTGGATTTCCGGTGTGTGGGCTGCGAATGTTCATCTACGCCTGGCCGGACAGGCGGTGGTACAAACCAACGCAGTATCGATCCGTCATTCCGCTGACGTTGTCTGTGCAGGCCAGCAGTCTTTCGTAGACTGATTGATCTTCGTTGAGCCGCAGTCCGGTTAATCGTGCGACATGCAAATCGAAACCTGATGGAGTCTCGTTCATCGCGGCTCCGCACAGGATGTTCATCAGCCCCTGGATTGCCCGATAACCGGCAGCTTCCAGTTCCAGCACGCGTTCGCTGTTGAACACATTCTGAACGGAGATCTTCTTTGCCTGCTGATGCGCCGGTGCCGCCGGAATGTGTTTGATGAGTGGCTCACAGAATGAGCCTTCGAGAATACGGGCCGCATTCTGTCGGAAGATTTCGACGCACTGATTCACAAGTTCGTTGATCGCCATTGCCCGTCCCATCGAAAGGCGGTCGTCTGCCGGCATGGCCGCAGAGCCGGTTGCTCCGGGAGCTAATTGTTCCAGGATATCAAACGCATCTGCATGAGGAATCAGTCCGGCTCGGCAACCGTCTTCCAGATCAATGATTGCGTAGCAAATGTCATCGGCAGCTTCGGAAAGAAATGCAAGCGGATGACGATCATACTGGCCGGCGGCATCCTGACTGCGCCCGATGTTGTCAAACGCCTCCTGAAACAACTCAGCATCATTCAGAAAGTATCCATGCTTCCCGTAACGAGAGTTGCCTTCGATATGGGCCGGTCGAGGGTATTTTACCAGCGCACCCAGAGTTGCGGCCGTCAGCCGCATCCCGCCTCTGCGGTTACTCATCTGCAACCGTGTCAAGACGCGAAAGCTTTGCGCGTTTCCTTCGAACTGTGTCAGATCAGTTCGTTCGGCTGCAGTGAGCGAATCAAACTGAGAGTCCTGTAACGTCGACGCAGCCCAGTCGCGAATGGCCTGCTCACCAAAATGCCCAAATGGAGGATTGCCGATGTCGTGAGCCAGACAGGCAGTTGCAACAATCGCTTCGAAGTCTCCCTGTGAGACCACGGATCCGATTTCGTCCTGTAGCATCGCGTAGACGCGTGTCGCCAGTGAACGACCCACGCACGATACTTCCAGACTGTGAGTCAATCTCTGTCGGGTATAGTCGGACTCCGGAAACGGCACGACCTGAGTCTTGTCACTCAGACGACGGAATGCACTACTGAAAATGACTCGATCATAGTCCTTGTGGAACTCAGATCGGGACGCAACGCCAGTGGTCTGTTTTGAACTGCCAACACGATGAGTACTCAGAAACCGATCCCACATATCTGATCTATTCATCATTCAATGCTTCGAAGACATCGCCGAGGGCAGCCCGCACTGTCAGCGTGGCGATTCCATCCAGTGGAGTTTCATCACGATTGATGATGACGAGTCTCGCGCCGCTGCTGGCAGCGATTCGAGGAAGACTGGCCGCCGGTTCGACGACCAGCGAAGAACCCAGTGCCAGGAACAGGTCGGATTGTCTTGCCCACTGCATCGCAGTGTCCAGAACATCCGGCGGCAATGACTGTCCGAATGAAACAGTTGCGTGCTTCAACCGGCCGGTACATTCAGGGCATTCCGGAACCTGATCTGTTTCCAGAAACTGATTGACCCAGCCATCGACGACGTCCCTCCAGCCACAATCCAGACAGGACACTTCACGAGCAGTTCCATGAAGTTCCTGGACTCTCTTACTTCCAGCCTGCTGATGAAGTCCATCGATGTTCTGAGTGATAACGCCATGCAGATTTCCTGACGCTTCCCAATCTGCCAGTGTTCGGTGTGTCACATTGGGGCTGGCATCTGCAAACTCCTGATGAGCTTCTGCCTTCTGCCTCCAGTACTCGTGTCGTGCGTCGGCGCTCTCACAGAATTCGTCAAAGTAGACAGTGCGGTACTTCGACCACACCCCTCCCGGCGACCGAAAGTCCGGGATGCCGCTTTCCGTACTGATCCCTGCTCCTGTAAACGCGACTGCGCACGTGCTGGAATCAATCCATTCCCTGATCTGGCCGGCCGCCTGTTGAGCGTCACTGGTCAGCATGGCGATCACTCTCCTTTGGTGCCGGTTACAATGCGCTCGGAATCTCGATAGTCCAGATGAATCTGAGCAGAAGTGAATCCGGCATCAGGCATCAGTTGGGTGACCTGAGCACACTGACGGGGATCACATTCAATTCCGACCCATCCGCCTGGTCGCAGAATCCCGGCAGCCTGAGGAATCAACTGTCGAATCAGGTCCAGCCCATCAGTACCGGACAGCAGCGCCTTGCGTGGTTCGTGCAGCCTCACTTCAGGTTGTAACTCATCGAATTCATGATCGCACACGTACGGAGGATTGCTGATGAGTCCGTCGCAGACGGATCCTTCCACGTGTGGCGAAATAGCATGGATGCCGTCTCCGAGGACGAAAATAATTCGGTCGGCCACACCGTGGACTTCCGCATTGCGTTGAGCGTATTCCAGACAGACTTCGGAAAGATCGCTGGCGATGATTCTGCATTTCGGTTTCTGGACAGCCAGCGTGATCGCGATGCATCCAGACCCGAATCCAACTTCGACGAACGTCGACGGTCGATCATCGGGGATTTGTTCGAGTGCCAGGTCGATGAGAGTTTCCGTTTCGGGTCGAGGGATCAGAATCCCGGCCCCAACCTCAAAGTTCCGACCGTAGAATTCGCGCCGACCCGTGATATAAGCCAACGGTTCTCGTCCGGCCCGCCGCTGGACGTATTCTCTCATGCGAGCCCGTTCCACATCGGTCATTGGAACATCGAAGTCCGTATAAAGCCGAATTCGCTGACACTGCCGAGCATGTGCGCACAGTAATTCGGCTTCCAGACGAGCTGATTCCACGCCCCGATCCGCCAGGTAGTCGGTCGTCCAGTTCAGGATTCGCTGAACTGTCCAGACGTCAGTTGATTCTGCGGACTCGCTCATGTTATTCCGCCGGCGAAAGGAGCGTAGCTAAAGTGATTCCGAGTTATGACTCGTTGGGCTCGTCGCCTTTGAGCCGTTCCTGTCGGTCGAATTCGAGCAGCCCCTGAATGAGTTCTGACATTTCCCCGACGACGATGCGATCCAGTTTGTGAATCGTCAGTCCACAGCGATGGTCGGTCACACGGTTCTGCGGATAGTTGTATGTTCGAATACGCTGGCTGCGGTCGCCCGATCCCACCAGTGTTCGCCGCGCTTCTGCTCGCTCGTCTGCGACCGCCTGCTGTTGAGCTTCCAGAATGCGACTCTTGAGGACTTTGAGAGCTTTGGCGCGGTTCTTGTGTTGACTCTTCTCGTCCTGGATCTTGACGGAGATCCCGGTGGGAAGATGCGTCATCCTGACGGCGCTTTCAGTTTTGTTTACTTTCTGCCCACCGGGACCTCCGGCACGCATCGTGTCAATCTGCAGATCTTCTGTCCTGATTTCCACTTCGACATCGGTCGCTTCCGGCAAAACGGCCACGGTGGCCGCGCTCGTGTGGATGCGTCCCTGAGTTTCCGTTTCCGGAACACGCTGAACGCGGTGTCCGCCGCTTTCAAACTGGAGTTCGTGAAACGCGCCTTCACCGGAAATCGACATCACGGCTTCTTTGATACCACCGAGTTCGGTTGGACTGAATTCAATCAATTCCACTTTCCACGACTTGGTTTCGCAGTAACGCATGTACATGTCGTACAGGTTCTTTGCGAACAGTGCTGCTTCGTCTCCACCGGCTCCGGCTCGGATCTCCATAATGAGTGATCCGCGAGTGATTGAATCACCCGCGGTGGCCAGGTCTTCGAGTTCAGTCTTGAGTGCTTCCTGCTTTTCCAGCAGTTCATTGAGCTCGGCCTGAGCGTACTCTTTTGATTCCGGGTCGGTTTCTTCGTCGACCATCATTCGGGCAGCTTCGATGTCGCCTTCCCGTTCACGGAATGTACTGACTGCAGTCGCAATCTTTGCCAGTCCGCCCATCTCCTTCTGGATCTCCAGCATTCGGCTGATATCCGACGTGACTTCCGGATCCATCAACAGATTCTGCAGCTCCTGATAACGCTCGAATTTCTGTTCAAGACTGGGGAACATGACTGATGTCCTGATGTGTTTTACCGAAACGCAAAGCACCCCGACTGCGGTGAGACAATCGGGGTGCTTTAGTGTCCGACTGCCACGAATACAAAAGACGTGCGCAACGGATCGCGCACGTCTATCGAAATGTCAGTCTGTTGTGTGCTACTCAGCCGCTTCTTTGGCCTTACCCCACTTTTTCTGGAACTTCTCAACGCGACCGGCGGAGTCAACGAACTTCATCTTACCGGTGTAGAACGGGTGAGATGCGGAACTGATTTCCACTTTCACAAGAGGGTATTCGTTCCCATCTTCCCACTTATCGCTTTCTTTGGAGGCAATGGTGGACTTGATGAGGAACCGCGTCCCTGTGGATGTGTCCATAAAGATCACATCCCGGTATTCCGGATGGATGTCCTTTTTCATGACTTCAGTGCCTTTTCCGAGTCCGCTGGCAGACTCGACTGCGAAACACGGCTGCATCAGTGCGGATGACAAGTCCATCCGCCGCCGGCGCACCAATTCAGTTTGAGGTTCGAAAATTCAAGCCGGGCAGTCTAAACACAGGGTGTTGCCCATACAAGCCAGAACCCGCTGAGCCCCGTAATCGGGAGGATCTGGGGTCGGAGCGGAATCAGACGGTATATTCGATCGAACCGGATCAGATTGAACCGCGGGCACCTCATTTCATCGCTGGCGTGGCGAGCTCTCGATTTCTGAAAAAAGCGGGTCGCTGGCGGTCGGAATTCGACGAGTCGCCTAATCCAGGCTATTCTGCGGTAGGGAAGTCCATCCAATTCAAGCTATTCGATCGTTGATGCCATGAGTGACACTCCTGCTGTTGATGCTGAAGACAAACCACTGTTCTCTGTCGCAGAAGTTGAACAGTTCACTGATGACGACACCACGGCTGGGCGAGCGATCGGCAAAATGCTGTCGGCTCTGTTTCTGTACACCGTGCTCGCGATGTCGCTTGTGATCTGGTGGACTCATGAAGCCATCGAAACAGATCACGGGGCCGAATCAGATCAGGAAGTTGCCACCGAGCCTGCTCATTAGTGCCAAGGCCGGTCCTCACGCGCCTAGCAATTCGCCCAGCAGATTGTCACCTGGATGGGGGTGACCTTTGTACTGGCGAAATCCCTCACCGTACTCAAAGCCTCCTTCAGATCCTCGCTGTGCTGCCCATCGACGTGAGGCGATAATGTATTCGTCGATGCCGTGCTGACGGCGCAGCCAGTCTCGCTGGCTGGCATGGCAGCCCAGAAGCTCAAGGCGCTCTTCGATGACATCAGACACGTCGACGATGAAATCCACCGGGTGTCGCACTCCAAAGTGGTCGGAACCTTCAACGGCGTCAACATAGTATAGGTGAGGAATCTTCGTGCACCGCGGAGCTGGATCCCACTGTTGAGTTCGATAGTTGGGCACCGCAGCATTAAAGCAGGCATCACGAACCAGCTGGCTGGTGATCTCGTGATCGTGCATATAGTCCACCGGAGGAGCTGTGAGGATGATGTCGGGTTGCTGACGCCTTAGATATTCGGCCATTCGTCGCCGGCTGTCGTTATCAAACACAATCGACAGATCGCGGAATTCCAGACACGTGTACTCTGCCTCCATCTGTGCTGCAGCTGCAGCTGCTTCCGCTCGACGGACGTCTGCAATCTCCTCTGCGGACAGCTCATCACTGCCTTTATCACCGGGCGTCATTGTGGCAACGGAGATCCTGCATCCCAGTTGCCTCAATTTGAGCAAACTGCCTGCGCACTGGATTTCGATGTCATCCGGATGGGCATGGATGGCGAGAATCTTGAGCGATGCCGGATCGACAGACATACGTGCATTCCGAGGAAGATAGTTCTGGATTTGATTGGTCGGTCACGAGCGGTGGATTGTCCACGCGACGAGAACCACGAGGGAAAATATAGCAAGTTGATTGGACACTCCAGTCGACAGGTCGGACGTTAGTTTGATTCGTGCCTCGGATTCCTGTCAGGTCCCGGGACTTCTGTTTTCGTTTGGCGGATGAATCGATACGATTCCGACCAAAATCGCTGATCTGTTTCCGCTCGAATGCGTGCAGAATCGAAGGACCGAAACTATGTGCACCCGTTTGGTTGTGGCTTGCCTGCTTCCTGTTCTTGTCATTGGATGTGGCGGTTCAGATAGTTCACCTGTCTCAAGTGGCTCAGAAACTGCTTCCTTAGAGCCGTCGAGCCAGAGGGGCCCGGTCACAGCTTCCATCAGGACTGCCGATTCGTCTGGAACTCCGGATGGGGGCAATACTGGTGCAGCTCGGCTGGTGGTGGAAGAGCAGGATCCAATTCGGCAAAAGCTCAACGAGATTCAGCAGCTCAGGGTTTCAGCTGCGGACGGTTCCGATCCCAATAATGCAATCGTGTTGCGGGCCACGGAAGTTCTAAAGCTCACGATGCAGGATGCGTCACGGCAGGAGGAGTTCCTGGAAGCGATCCGGCAGCTACTGCAGGCGCGTATGCAACTGGCTCTGGCGGGTGGGCAGGAAGAGATTGAGTTGCTGTACAGTGACGTTCGGGCGTTGAGTGAACGAGATGAGAACTCAGCTGCAGCTGCCGAAGGAATCTATTATCTCGCTCGATTTGCCCACACAAAAGGACGTCAGCTGCGGCAGCGTAATCTGGAATGGTACGTTGATTTCTCTCGTTGGGCTCGAGAATTTGCTCAACGGTTTCCGGAGCAGAAGGAACGTTCGCTGAGCCTGCTGTTTGGCGCTGGCCGCAGTTGTGAGATGAATGCTGCCAAGGCGGATGACGATGAGATGTCCGCACGATTGCGAGCAGAAGCAAAGCTGTGCTATTTCATGCTGTTCGAGCATTGGTCCGAGGAGTCTCAGGGACAGGAGGCAGCTGCTGTTCTGCGTCGATTCAATCTGCCAGGCAAGGAACTGTCCCAGTTTTCCGGCCAGTGTCTGGATGGAACGCACGTAACTGCCAAACAGCTGCCCGGAAAAATCACACTGATCTACTTCTGGGATTCCGGAAACGGTGAGTTCGCTGAAGGATGGGTACCGGACCTGAAGAATGTCGAATCCAAACTCGGACCAGAGCGGATTCGATTCATTGGTGTGAACCTGGACGAAGATCGGCAGACATGTGAGGCAGAGGTGAGCAGGTTGGAGCTACCCGGAGACCAGATCTTCTCGGATGATGAGAACACACGCGGCTGGAATAGCCCTCTGGTTCGTTTTTGGGGCGTCTCGCAAAGCCCCAGTGTCTGGCTGGTGGCCGCAGACGGCATCGTCGATGCTGTCGATTTGAGGAAGCCTGAACTGATTCCCCATCTGCGGGCACTCCTTCAGGCCCGGTCAGGCAGCCAGTAGTCCCGGTCTGCTCGCGAGCAATGCCGCAACGGGAAGTGAGTGGCCACAAACCTGGCTGTGTGATTCCAAAGGTATTTGCTGTAACGAGTGTTCGTATGTATACGCTTCAGTCAGGAGTGATTTCACTTGAATTCTGTTGATCCTGCGAAAAGATATGGGCTCACCCACCTTTTTCAGCTTTCTCTCCCCCCGGAGGCGATTCCCCCCACCCATCTGTCCGTCATTCGCGTTCTGTCCAACTCACCTCACTCCTCGTTCGCTTCAGTGGTGTGAATTCGCAGGACATTTGTATTCGCGACGGATCCTTCCAATTTAATCAGGCAATTTCGAGTTCCTGGTCGTTCGTTCAAATCGTAGTCGGATGCAATGTCATCAACTGCGTATTGAGTGTCAGGGCACTATTGGTTACTCCAGCGACATTCTGTGTGGCTGGCGCGATTTGTGGCGCTAACCTGAATGAACCAGAACTCCTGAGCTGTCTGCAGCGGTATCTTTGATGAAAACCCCTCCCAAACGACGGGCGTTGACCAAGCGTCAGCAGGAGATCTTTGACTTCGTTCGCGACAAGATTGTAAATCGAGGCTATGGCCCCACCGTTCGTGAGATTGGTACTGAGTTCGGCATCCGATCTCCAAATGGTGTGATGTGCCACCTGAAGGCCCTTGAGAAGAAGGGCCTGATTATTCGCGAGTCAAACATGTCGCGAGCGATCACGCTGGCAGACAATGCTCCTCAACAGCAATCCGTGGCCTTTCTGGGAACAGCTGTCTCCGGCAGTCCGTTTCGCCCGGCTGTTTCATCGGAAGAACGAGAAGACTTTGCGGAACTGTTTCAGGAGCGGGACCGGGCAACGTTGCATGTTGAAGGATCCGCCTTTAGCTCACTGGGGATTGTTGACGGCGACTGCATGGTGATCAGTCGCGACCATCATGGGCTGCCGGGCAATCTCATCGTTGCTCTGGATGATCGTCACCAAGTCGCACTGGATCGGATTCCCAGGGACGGTGGTACACCTGTGCCAGCGATTGAAGGAGCCTTTGCAGCTCCTCGGCGTCAGATTCTGGGGGTTCTGGTCGGCATCGTGCGGCGTTTTGACCTGACGCAGGGCGTTCCGGAATCAAATGGAACCTCTCACTGAGTAACGTCGAACGGCATCCCGGTGTTGCTGCTCCAGTGCAGGTGAACTCAGACGTTGATCGACGCCCGGACACTCTACTCTACGCTGCACTTCACTTCATCTTGGTACGCCGCCGGCAGGCGATCCTACCCCGCGTCCCGACGCGCGTCCATTTGGTTGAGCCGGTTGTAAAGCGTCTTCAAGGCGATGCCCAGTTCCTTCGCTGTTGCTGGTTTGTCGCCTTCGTGCTTGTCGAGAACCTGCAGGATCATTTGATCTTCCATCTCTCGCAGCGTTTTTGGTTCATCAGAGATGACAGACATGATTGGTACAGAGGCTGCACCGGTTCCACTTTCGGAGGCATGGCCGGACAGGCTGCGCGGAAGATCATCCGGCATGATCTGATCATTGTCAGAAAGAATGACCGCGTGTTCGAGTACATTGGCCAGTTCCCGGACATTGCCGGACCAGTCGTGCGCTTCGAGAATTTCGATCGTTTCGCGAGGAAGCATGGTATCCGAAATCTGGTTGACATCACGTTTCAGATGACGGGCAATCAGGTGTCTTGCCAAAGGCCCGATGTCTTCCCGACGTTCTCTGAGTGGCGGCAGGTGGATTTCGAAAATGTTGATGCGGAACACGAGGTCTTCCCGGAATGTGCCTTCGGCCACCATATCCTGCAGGTCGCGGTTGGTCGCAGATACGATCCGCACGTCAACGTTGAAGGCTTCGTTTTCGCCGATCCGCCGCACTTCACCTGATTCCAGAAACCTCAGCAGTTTCACCTGCATGCTCTTGTCGAGTTCTCCCAGCTCATCCAGAAACAAAGTGCCGCCGTTTGCCATTTCGAACAGGCCTGTGCGGGCTGTTTCGGCTCCTGTAAATGCGCCTTTGCGATGTCCAAAGAATTCGCTTTCCACCAGATTTTCCGGCAACGCACCGCAGTTCACAGCGACAAACGGAGCATCCGCGCGTTCACTTTGTTCGTGAATTCGCCGAGCGACCATCTCCTTGCCGGTCCCCGTTTCTCCCAGAATCATCACAGATGAGTCAGTGGGGGCAATCTTGTCAATCAGCTTGCGGACGCGCATCATCGCGGGCGACTCACCGATGAGATCTGACCGGCCTTCGGCACGTTTCAGCTGATTGGCCAGGGCGGCGTTCTTGTGCTCCAGAGACTTCTTTTCACCGATCCTGTCGAGAACGGCAGAGATTTCAAAAAGCGAGACTGGTTTCGGCAGGAAGTCGTAGGCACCAGTTCGGATGGCCTGAATGGCGGCATCCATGTCTCCGTGTCCGGTACTGATGACGTATTCGGTTTCCGGGCTGACGGAACGAAGATGATCAACCACATCCCAGCCACTTCCGCCCGGCATTTTGAGGTCGATGATAGCCGCGTCGAAACTGTTTTCGTCGATGGCCTTGATGGCTTCGCCTGGCGATGAGGACACCGTGGTCGCATGTCCCATCCGAGGCAATTCGGACTGCATCATTTCTGTGAGTGACTTTTCGTCGTCAACAAACAGGACGCGTACGTTGTTTTTTTTGCGTGCAGCCACTGCCGACTCCATGGCATTTCCGGCTCGCCATCCTGACGAAACCGCTGGTCAACAATACGGAGTGGGGATGAACCC
>Ga0180436_10001951_pt1 | contig 19894 bp, 4 predicted proteins | sample SS_ome_2_FD_132434 | JGI IMG/M metagenome (GOLD analysis project Ga0180436, IMG submission 132434) | Hypersaline lake sediment archaeal communities from the Salton Sea, California, USA - SS_3_S_2 metaG | ecosystem: Environmental > Aquatic > Non-marine Saline and Alkaline > Hypersaline > Sediment...
AATTTAACCTGCTGATCCTCGGGCATGGCCTGGCTGCATATCTCGTACCGCTCAAGGGCGCACGCCGGGTCATTCAGATAAAGGTCACAGAGGATCCCGAGATTTCTGTGTATCGGATAATATTCAGGAAAGCGCTCAATCGCCTTCTCAAAAATCGCCCTGGCCTCAGCAAACCTTCCGGTCTTGCGAAATAATAAACCGTATAGATTACTTGCTACCGGGTGCTCGGGAACCAGGCGCAGTGCGGTTTTGAGATACGCCTCGGCTTGCTCCAGTTTGCCGACGTGCTGACAGGCTATGGCAATGTCGATATAGGGCGCAGTAACACCTGGCGATTGCTCGATGACCGTTTCCAGAAGTTCGATGGCCCGGTCATATTCCTGGTCATTCAGCATGACGACGGCGAGTTCGAAGTCCCGGCGAGACGCCTCATCCATCTGGGGAACCTCCGTGATGACAAATCCTACCCGGCCATCCTCGAGTCGCTCAACAGTGGGACCCTTGGGCACGGCGGATTCCTGAATAATCGGGGGTGGCTTGACCTTTTTATCTGTTGCACACCCGCTAAGATACCCCAGCGTCATCACCAGGAGCACGAATTCGACGCAATTTCGTGTTTTCATCCACCGCGACCTTGTTATAACCATACCCTGCATCACTCATCTCCTTGCCGCCCCTTATATCTTAGGCTATATGGGTGCGTCGATAGTCTGTCCGGCCTCTACCGATTCTTCGATCTGTAAAGATTCTTCAGGTTCGTAGCTTACGTCTGATTCCGGTTCCTTCACTGGTACGGCCACCTCAGGTTCGGACGCCGCCGCTGACCCAGGCGCTTCGACCTGTACAGGCTCTGCGGTTTCAGACACCGGCGGCGCCGGCCTGTAAATTTCAAACATATAGGTTTCCAGCGAACCGACGATGCCGCTGGTCTCTTCCGGCCTGTCATAGCGGGCGGGTACGAATTCGGCCAATTTCTGCAGACTCTTGTCGATCCACACATTGTAAACGCCCCGGGAAATCAGCTTGAGATTGCTCTCGTGGACATCAATGGCCTTCTCCTCGAATGGATAGGCCTGCTCTTCGATCGCCAGCTCGTACGCTTCCCGTTCCGAGGGATTCAATCCCTCGGGACGCTCTGATTTCATCAGGGCGTTACTGAAGTGAGCGTAGATCTCCGCCAGATAGAATGTTGCAGCTGCAGTGATTTCTCCGAATTCATAATCCATGAGCTGGCTGAATTCCTGCGTTGCCGCCCTCATCAGATCGCGCTTCTTGCGCACATTAACCTTAAAAGGCTTTACCAGCCTGACGGCCAAAAACGCGTCATATTTCGACTCGGCGAGCACCAGGGCGGCTTGCGCGGCAAGATAGCGGGTCCGTGGGGTTCGGGCACTCCCTGCTGAGGCGTCGATTGCGACGATCGCTTCAAGCTCCTCAAGATAGGACGCCCGATCGCTCTGTGTCTTCAGGATCTCGGCGATTTTGTTGCGCGTCTCCAGGTTGATCACCACAGGTCTCGGGAAATAGCCGACATAACGCCGGTAAACCTCGAGTGCACGGTCCTTGTTGCCATCCTCCTCATACAATTCCGCTGCGACCAGAAGGGCATTCCGTCTTATCTCGTCTTCCCCGGATTCCCTTTCGATGCGTTCATATTCATTGGCGGCCAGGGAGAGCTGGCCATTTTCCCTATACACATAGGCGATCTTTTTGGTTACCTCCGGCTGCAACGGGTGCTCGGGGAAGCTGTTGCGGAACCCCACCAGCACCGTGGCGGCTGTCTCCCAATCCTTGAGCTGGATCAGGGCTGCGGCAGCATCGTATTCGGCGTTTGACCTGATCGTTGAGTCCGGTGCCATCCGACCCACCCTCAAGAAGTGGTCGGCTGCCACCCGATAATCTCCGGCGGCATTGGCCTGTTCGCCCTGTTTGTAAATCGATGCCGCGAGATTGTCGATCAGACCGCCGCGCGTGGCGTCTTTTGCGGGTAGCAATTCCAAAACGTGTAAGTAAGCGGTCTCGGCTTCGCTGTAGCGCAGGAGCTCATAGGAAGAATGACCGATAACCACCCAGGCCGAACGGGCCACATCAGCATCGATGTCGGAGAATCCCTCGAAAAGCTTGTTCGCGGTAGCCAGCGCCTGATCGTACTCCTTCATCCCGTAGAGATCATCCGCGGCCGCCCCGAGTACAATTGCCGCCTTGTCATGCTCCGGGAAGGTATCGGCAAACTTTAGCGAACTGCCGACAACGTCCCGCTTGACCCTATCCATATCTTCCGGCGCAACGGTGCCGAGATGCTGCCGGTATGCGTAGACCGCCGCATAGCCCGCTTTGGCGGATTTTTCGTGTGGCGGGTATTCATACGCGGTTTTCTCAAATTCCACAGCCGCTGCTCCAAACGATTTGTTTTCCAGCAGCAGATCCGCAAGCTGGCAGTTGATGGCCGGGGATTCGGTGTCCATTGGGAATGAGGTCAGGAACTCCCGATACCAGTGCAGCGCCTCATCGAAATTCCCAGACTTCTGTTCGGCCTGTTGCGGGTCCTGATAGCAGGCGTGATAATGATTCGCGAGATCGGTCAGGTTGGTTTTCAAGTGACCCAAGACCTCCGGACGGTCGCTCGGACCGAAATACTGCCAGTATTCGGCTTTCAGGCCGTAAGTCGAGGCGAATTTCTTTTTGGATTCAAGAACTAAACTCGGGAACCCGCAGGCGGCATGGATTTGGATAACCCGCATATGGAAATTCGGCGCCATCTTGTGAAACGGGTTGCGATTCACAAAGGCATTATAAGTGGTGCTGGCATCGGCGTACCGTCGCTTATCAAAGTAGAATTCGCCGAGGTTGCTGTATACTCTGTCTTCATAACTGCGCTTTCCGTGAAGAGAGAAGTATTCTGCCACGGAATCGGCACCGCCGAGGTTGGAAAAACTCAAACTGATGACGCGGAATGTATCTTCTGTGCGCTTGCGTTCCGGCTCGTCCTCGGTCTGTACGAAGTCGTATCCCACGGATATCTTGTGATCCAGCAGTGCAATAAAACGATCCAGGGCGTCTTCATAGAGCTCCTGCTTGTAGAAGGTCCAGCCCAATTTATACAGGGCGAGCTCGTAGTAGGCGGAACTGACACCGATATGGACTATTCTTTTGTAGGCGTCCTCGGCATCAAGGTAGCGCTTGTGAGAAAAAAAGTATTCAGCCCGCCGGAACTGTACTTCATCGACATATCGGGACCGGGGGAAGTCGCGGACCATCCGTTCCATAACCGTCATGGCCGCCTTGATTTCTCCCAGCTCCTCATAAGCGCGGGACATCTGATACAAGACCTGGTCGTTGCGCTTATAAAGGGGATAATCGGTGAGCAGTTTCTTGTAGAGATCGATGGCCTGGCGGGTACTTACCCTCTCGAGATCATCAGCGCCATCGGCGAGACTGTCGGCGTCCGCGCGTACAGCTGGCCCCGGCATTGTTTGAGTCGCCCTTTTTTCAAAGTCCGTTTCAGACTCTTTGTGAATTGCAGTATATGCCAATGCCCGGTCCGTCGGCCTCGCGGCGACCGAATCGCCCTCCGGACGTTCGGAACGTTCCGGGGCAGGCAACCGCGGCGCCGATGTCTGCCCAGTTGCCCCGGTCCCCTCGGTGAGGGTTCCGTATTCTTTTTCGATCTTCAGGTCCGCCAGACGACGAATAGCCTCGGGTGCCAGGGCGGACACCGGCGTCTCCTCAAGAAAGCGCTGATAACTCTGCATGGCTTTTTCGATTCCGCCTTCGATCTTCTCTTCCTTGATATCGATCTGCCTGTGGCGCAATTCGGCAATCGTATCCTTGTCGCTCAAAGAATGACAGGCGAGAAGCATCATCGGCATTGCTAAAATGAAAAGTCGGATATAGATCATCGACTCACCCTCTTCTCGGTCTGTGCCCGGGTGGCACGATCATAGCTGTCGGCCATGGCGAAGCGCGCCTTGATTTGGAACTCGGCAAGCCGTTCGAGACGCCTGGTGAGCTCATTTGCGGCCATAGTTTCAAGCATGTGGCCCTGACGGGCCATTAGTTCCGTCACCTTTTCCCAAGCCTTTTGGATCAGGAACTTCTGGCGGCGGATCACGTCGTCGTAACCTTCGTAGCTTTGGGTGGCGGCCTGACGTGTACGCACGAATGCGTTGTACTGCTTTTTCAACCGATCCACCTCATGATTCAGGTCGCGAAGATGCTTATGCGCTTCGGTGAAACGCCGGTCATACGTCGTATAGATGTTCCAGTGAAGCACCCCGCGCAGACGTTTGATCCGCGCCTCAACGCCGCTGGATACGGCGGTGCCGGCGGTAGCCAGTCTTCGTTCGAGAAGTGCAATCTGTTCAAAAATGATTTGCTCCTTCGAGGTCGCCAAATAATCGGGTCTGGGGACTACCAGCATGGCATTTAAGCGTTTATCGATACGATTCCGCTGCTCCAGGCGTAAACGCATCTGCGAGTCGAGCCGCCGGAATTTCCGGTCGATAGCAGGCAGCAGAGGCTCGTAATAAGCCCGTCGTTTCGCAATGATCTGTTCAAAGGCATCTAGATCATTTTGCCAGCCCTTCAGCTTCTTGCGCAATTGCTCCAGATCAAAATAGTTTTTCAGAGATTCCTGGAAATCGTGCGAGGCCATCAATTCAAGCAGGTAGTAAGTTTCGGGTGTTTGCGGAAGCTTTCGAAGCTTGACGACCCAGTTGGCATCCTGTTTTAGTTCTTCCCGCACCAGGGCCCGGAGAAAATGACCTTCGCGGATGCTCTTGATGGATGCGCTGAGCTTGTCGATTTCAGTGCTGAATTTCTCCAGTGCGCTGCCATACATCACTGCCGCTTTGCTGTATACATTCAGCTTGCCATAAGCATAGGGCACGGCGAGCATAACTTCCTGCGCCGAAGCGTCCGTGACCTCCCGGGTTACCAAAATGCTCCAGGGCACCAGCGCCCTTTCGAAGCGTCCCTGGAAGGCATCGGCCCATCCCGAGCCCAGCAACGCCCGGTTGGAGAACGGGCCGTTCAAACGCACCCGATCGAGTACCTGTTTGGCGTCCTCGAATTTTTTTTCTTCCAGAAGCTTGGATCCGAGGACCAGGTTCGATTTGTCCTTGATCGCCAGTGTAAGGGCATCATTGCTGTCGATCCGGCCGGTACGGTCGAGATACTGTCGCCCCTCAAGCGTCTTACCGTCCTTGAGCAGTGCAATACCTAGATTGTAGGTGCTGAAGCCTTCGAGGCTTTGAGCATTCTGAAGGTCTCTCAGAATACGCGCGGCCTCGGCAAAGCGGCCGTTGGCCATGAGGATTTGGGCGCGCAGGAAAGCCAAATCATCGCGAATCCTTGGCGGAACCGTCCCGCTGATACGTTCCACGGCATACAGGGCATCGAGCGGCTGGTCTTTTTGGAAGTAGATCCGCGCCAGACGAAAAATGGCCTCGTTTCGCACCGGCTCCTCGACGTTGCCCTCGATGACCGCCGTGATGGCTCGCCCGGCACGCTGGTGCATCCGATAGTGTAGCTCGAAATCACCCACAGCAAACTCGGCCTGGTTGATATGATAATAAAGGGTGTCGCGTTCGGGTTCATCAACCCCATGGTGCTGCATAAGCTCGGTGTCGAGCCTGGCGATCGCATCGAACCAGTCCCCGTGAAAGGCGCAATAAAGGGCCTCTCCGAAATAGAGATCCTTCAGCTCTTTCGGCTTGGACGACCCGGCCAAGGCCGAAGACGCAGCAACGATCAGAATTGTCAATACAACAAAGAGCCTGTACATGGTCTACCTATCGTTAATGGAAATGCTTTGGGCGGCCATGGATATTTCAACGATTTTGGGACCAACATCTTTATTGACCTTGAAGCGCTCCGTTTTTCTAAAATCGGTGCCTCCGCTGGATTTACCGATAATAGAGACCTGCAGATCGTGATCACCGGACCGGATGTTGCCGGTATAGATGCGCTGCACCCCCCCTTTTTTCAATGCTTCGAGTTCCTTGAAGGTGTAAAGATGATGGGCCACGGGCTTTCCGTCCAACTGGATCTCCACCGAGTCGAGACGGAAGGTTTCACCACTGACCAGCGATACAAATACCGCGACCTGCGTATTGGACGGATACAGCAGTTTCTCTTCAAGCTGATTCAGTTCCACTGCAATGGACAAAACATCGCTCTTGATTTCCTGAATCTGCTCATCCAGCCCCGTAATCTGTTCTCTGGAGATTTCCCGCCCATAAGCGGGGAAGCTCAGAACAATCACTGAAAGCCCTATAATAACCCTTCTCAGCCAGCAAAACATGTTTGCCACCTCCGTTCGTGTATAATTGGGGCAGCCCTATGTGCCCGCCCCGGCAGACCCAAGGGCCTGTTTCTCAAGGGCCTAATACTTCCCGATCAGATTAATGAACAGACCCTGGTGTTTGTAATCCAGTTGGGTCAGATCATCCGAAAAATCACAAAAATTATAGCCGACACCCAACTTGATATGATTGCCCAGATGGCGGTATATCCCCACAAGCACTCCGCTGCGGCTGTCCTGCGCATCGGGCAGGTCAAGCCTGCGCCCCTCGATCAGCGCATCCCATCGGTGAACGAGGTGCCAGTCCGTGCGCAGCACATATAGGTGGGCCCGGCTGTCGAAGAACTCCGGATTCTCCCGATCCTGGGCCACCTGGCCATGTCGGTAGGCGTACTTGCCCCCCACGGTTAAACGGGGTGTCAGGTCATACATGACATCCACCGCTCCGATATGGCTGCGTTGGATAACGTCGGACGGTGTATTGGTGCCGGTCACCTGATCTGTCGACGGCATATTGTAAAAGTAAGTGTACTTGAGCAGTGCATTCAGCCGGTCATGATGGACAGGACGATACGCATAGCCCAGGACCGCCTCCTTATAGTCGCCGTTAAAGTAATCCCCCATCGAACTCTCACTCACGGCGTAATTGAATTTACCGATGATTCGCCAGTCTTCGGACAGTTGGTACTTCAAACTGTTTTTAAACAGCCAATTTGTGGATTTGGAGAAGCTGGTATCCGGCTGCTCGGTGTTGTCGACTCGATATTCCAGGGCGCTGGCGATCTTGAGCTTGTCGAATCCATAGCCGGCACTCAACCCCAGCGCTGTTCTCTCGACTTCGGCTGAAGTGTAAGGATCCTTTAGGGTGCCTAAATCGAAATTGGCACCAAAATTGATCCGGTCGAAGGCAACAAGTTTTACACCGGTAGAATGCGTCAGACCTGTGGGTACGTCTCCATGGGTATATCGTTCTTCGAGGTAGACGCTAGCACTGTCCGAATAGCGGGTGCGGAAGCCGGAAGCCATGTTGCCCTTCCTGGCAAGCAGACCATTGTCCGTTCTTTCGTTCTCTAGGGTATAATTGTTGTACAGCGTGGTCTTGTCAGAATACAAATACTCGGTCCCGAGCTTGCAGCCGGTCCCGAGATCTCCCCCGGAAACCTCGCCGGTGACGTTGAACCGGTCGGTTAGACGCAAACTGCCACCGGCACCGATGCGGCCGTTGTCCTCACGGTTGCCGCTCGCCTGAATCGTTTCCTGCACGAAACCATAGGTCGTCCATCGTGCATGGGAATCGTACAGCAGACGGGCCGCCGCATCCGTCCGATCGCCTTCTTCCTGCGTTTCGGGAACCTCCGCGGAATTGTCTTTGCGGCTGTCATGTCGCACACCCAAACCCATGGTCCAGTGCTCACCCATCCGGTAGTCAAGATCCAGCTCTCCGGCTTCGGTCTCGAGACCCTCTTGCTGATCCTGCTTGTCCATCTTCAACCGTGCACTCAAACGGTCAGTAAAAGGCATGTCCACAGTTCCACCGTATTGGGTCGATTCCCCGGCGGTGGCCAGGCCCGGTGCTGAATAGCCCGCGTCGAGATCCTGAAAATAGAAGGTCACCCGGCCGCGGCCGCTTTTAAAAAAGTCCTTGAACCCCAAACTGGCATCAAGGCGATATGCCGATGCGTCTACGTCGCTGTCGTCAAAAACATCCGGGATGCCAAAGTTGTACCCACCGTCGATGGAAGTCGTTGCCAGGACACCCGGACCTTTGGTACGGCCCGTTTGGAGTTTGAACCACGAGGCCGAAGACTTGCGCAGGGTCAAGTCCGCTCCGTTCAAACTGTTTTCGATATCCGCTTGTTCATCCTGACTGGCGGTCACGCCGATTTTTATATGGTCATTGAACCAATAGTGACCCCTCCCGCCGGCAGCCAGGGTGTCCGGGTCATAGAATCCCGGCGTAAATTCGTACCGAACCACCAGGAAAACGGGGTTCCCGCTGATTGAGCCGCTCTGTACCAGCAGATCGTCGTCCGCCGTTGCGGGCAAGGGCTGTGACAGCAGAATGCGTCCCTGAAGATAGTCGATATCGTAATCGAGCACCGGTGTGAGGGTCTTGACCCCCAGAACGATCCCGGAAACTTTGTCACGGACTTCAATGCGCAGCCGCTCGGAACCTTCCAGAATGTCCTGCCGGCGCAGGAAATAGAGTGACCCGTCTGTGCCGAGGAACTCATCGCGCTCAGCCACGGTACCCGGGTCCGCTGCAAACCCGTCCAGCAATAAGCGCGGCTCGCCAAAGCTGGTTGTGTCAAGAGGCTGGTAATGCAGATTGGCGCCGTATAGCCCACGGTCTACGTGCGCCAGCTCATTATCGGTATACCCGACCTTGAAGTTGCCCCAGAGCCCGTAGGTTTCTTCTTTTTTTACCTTGACGTAGAATTTACCCTTGGTCGGCGCATCTTCCGCGACAGTGCTGTCATCACCGAAGGTTGGATAGTGGTAATCCGGATCCATACGCCGGAACAGGGCGTCGGGGGACTTGTCCATAAAATTGGAAAAGATCTCGTCTAGAGGCCCCTCCCGGGTATCAGCGCTCGCCGTCAGCGACCAGCCATTTTCGAATTTTCCGTTGGTATAGAACGCTAGACGACCGTAAAGGCTCATGTCTTCACTGTATTGCGGTTTATCCGGTGCAAGCAGTTCGGCCGGCCCGTTGGTCTTGTTGCCGGATACGGTCAGGTCGGCGATCCCCACAGTGAACCAGTCGCTTTGTTTCAGCGCCAGGTCACGCAGAAACAACTCACCGTTGCCGAATTTGTCCAGAACGGCCACTTCCACCGTATGCATACCTTCTGGCAGGATTTCTTCGGCCACGAAATTACCTGTGCCGTTTACGGGCACCTCGTATCCGGCCATCCACACCCCGTGTCCTTCCGGAATTGCCGTGCCGTGGGCCTGCACTGTGCCGCCGTGGAGGAAAATATTACGATTGGCGACTCGGCTTTCACCATAACCGGCCAGCAGTTCTTTGTGGAAATCCGCTTCGGCAATGGACGGATCGATACGGTCGGTCACCCACAGAGGCTGGGGCGTTGTCTCGTCAAAAAGCCCCTTGTCATCATATACCCTCACCAGGTATTTCAGCTTGTAAACCGGTGCAGAGAAGGTCTTAAATTCCGGCTGCCATTGAGTCATTCCGTCAGCATCCATCTCGACGACCGCAATAGGCGTATCGCGGGCGGACTGTTTCTCTTCGAAAATCCTAACCTCCGCCCGCTCAATAAAGGTGCGATAATTGGTGTACAGGCGAAAACGCACCAGGTTTTCGGCAAACGTCGTATCCGCCAAATCCTGATAAGCAATGGTGCGCGGCCAAGCGGTCACGTTCAGTCTCGGTTCCAGCTTCAAGCTGTCATATTTGAATTGGATTTGGGCGTTTTCAAGGGCCACGTCTGTACAGCGCTGCACATCCGAACTGCATTTTTTCGGATCATCGAGCGGTTTTCCGTCCACCGTGATACGCATGTGATTCAGCGCAAAGGGATCGACCGGATGCACCTCGCGGATCAGCGGGGTGACCTCTACCCCTTCATAGTCATCACGGACGATCAGTTCATCATAGACCACCTTCACTTCGACACGTGACGTATCGGATTCGATAAACCCGGCGTTAACCACATCGTCGGATTGGATATAGCCGCGGCCGTCGAACTCGGTCTGCCCCTCCGTCAAACCCATCTCCTCCCTGACGGCTGCCATGGCCCGGCGTGCGCGCGCCATGGACAAACCGATGTCATCCCCGTAGACTGCGGCGGTACGCCGATCAAGCCGTTTGTTTCCGGTATAGCCGACAAACTGCAGGCGAACATTGGTTTTGTCGCTAATTTCATCCATGATGCGGCGCAATGTGTTGGTAAAACCATCCGGAATTACAGGCTTTCCGTTTTTAAAAAGAATCGAGTCGATGCCGTCCAACGCCGAATTGTAGACACGGGTCACGATTTCGGCACCGGGGGCGTCCGGACACAGTTGGGGCTCGTCGGGCAGATCCTGCAGTGGGTCGTCGTGCCAGAATTCAACTTCCACGCGCCGATTTAGCGCCCGTCCTTTTTGCGTATCGTTGGAGGCGACGGGTTGTGACGCCCCGCACCCCTCGCTTTGAACGGCGGCATTGGGCAAACGTAAATTGTCCTGAACATGGAGCGCAACGCGGTGGGCAACTGCTTTTGAGAGCCCGACAGGGTTGCCGTAGATGCGTTTGTCCCGCCCCTTCAACGGAATGTTATCGGTGTAGGCGATAAATTTGACGACCAAATTCTGTTTGTCGCCAAGATGGATCATTGATTGTTTGACTTGCTGCAAAAATTTTTCCGGGATACTTAGCATTCCTTTGTCGTAATGAAGGGGTGAAATTAGATTTTTGATACGCGCGCGATGTGAGTGACCATCCTTATAGCGCAGCTTACAGACGGTTTCGGTCCGGCAGACCTTGATGCGGTTCACCTCTCCGGGAACGACCACTTCTTTGTCGACCTGCTTTTCGCCGATTTCGTCATACCAGACCTGCACTTCAACGCGCCGGTTGAGCTGCCGGCCTTTTTCGGTCGTATTATCGGCCACCGGCACACTGTCGCCGAGGCCTTCATAGGAAATGGCTTCGGGAGGCAGGCTCAGCGTGTGCTGACAATATTCGGCAACGGTGCCTGCTCGTTCACGGGAGAGCCCGACGTTGTCGCCGTAGCGTTCTATCAGTTCTTTCCTGAGCGGCAGGGAATCCGTATGACCAACAAAGTGGAGTCGCACATTGGTGTGATCACGCATACTGTCAAGCACATTGCGAAGAAGCTTAAGGTAATTCTCGGTAATTTCAGCTTCGCCCAAACCGAAATGGATAGATGGAACAAGGTTGTCGAGCTTGATGGTCTTCACATACTGTTCGGTGACCTCGCGCATCTCTGTTCGATCCCCTTCATTCTCTTCGAATAACGCCGGGTCATGAACCCATGGCGTCAAGGACGCATCGCCCGGCAGATGCCTCTCGGCCGCCTCTCCGTGCGCGTTTGTTTGCCTTACCCCATTAAACGCCTCTGCACCTGTCGCGGTAATCAGACAGACACACGCAATGGAGAGACCGCGTTTTACCATATATCGCATCAGCATGAATGGGGTTAGGGCCATAAATTCTCATGCTCCGTTACTGCCTACCTGGCCACCGGCGCGCCGCGTCGCCAGAAAACCTCGGTTTCAACGGTCAGCCGATAGGCGCCATCCCACCGGTTCCATTGCCTGGTGATTATTTTTTTCAATACACGCAGCCGTTTACGGACCAGCCCCTCCCGTTCGATATCGGCAAGATAGGAAAGGCGCAGCACGGACGGGGCTTTTTTCAGCTCTTCCAAAAGCCGGGGGATTTTGGACTCCCACTGCAAGCGAAGTTCGGCAGTGTCCGGTTCGAACACGCCGTCAGCGATATCGATGCGCACCGCGCGATGGATGGTCGTGCCAAAGTTAAAGCGAGACATTTTGCCGCGGGTGATGCGCTGAACACGCGGATTTTCAGTGGTCAAGCGATAGCCGGTCGGCAGACTTCTCTCATCCAGTTTTAAAATAAAATTGCTGCCACGATCCTCATCGGGTACGGCTGCACAGGTGATGTGAAAGCGTCCGTGTTTATCTGTGGTGGCAATGAGGCCGCGTGCTGTAACCAGCCGGACTCCGGAAAGACCCTTCTCGCCGGCGTCCTGCTGAGCGTTCAGGTTGCGATCATCGAACACTTTGCCGATCACATCGGTGCAATCAAAATCCGGATCTGGCACGACACGAACGGTGGCTGTCGCTTCCCCCGAGGCAACAGTTCCAATGACCGTATTGATTACCTGGGCCCGGTTAACATATTCACCCTCGGAGACACCTGAACCAACTGCTAACAAAAACCGGAGGGTATGTTTCTGGTTGACCTGGAGAGCGAGGTCGTTCCAGACCAGTTCGCGACCATTGACTTGCGGTTCGGATTGATCGCCGTTCAGGCGCGCGGAATCGGTCACGTATTTAAAGCCGGCCGGGAAGTGGTCGACAATACTGATATTGTCCAGCGGTGCGCCGTACACATTGGATACAGTGATCGTGTAAGGGACCAAAGCCCCCCGTACCACGTTGCTCAATGCCGCGGTTTTGGTTATGGACACAGCCCCATCCAGTTCCGGATCGATGGGGATGGGGTTGTTAAACACCTGGCTATGACCCGGCAGCTGACCGTCGCTCAGCACGAGATGTAAATGATAGATGGTGCCGGTTGAGCCCGGAAGTGCTGATAGCGGTGGCACGGCAGGGAAAATCGTCACCTCGCAGAAATCGGCCGTACTTGGCACTGCATCGTTCACACTACCGGGACAGGTCGGAACGGAGAACGGCGGCGTGGTTGCATCACTATCGGCTGGAATGATTTGGGACGGCGTTGCCATGTAACCGCTGGCCGGGGGAATGACCTCGATAAGATATGCGCCACCAGCCGGACAGGCCCCATTATTGAAATTCAGGTCGAACTTGTAGAAGCCATTATTGGCCGTGACCTGATTCTGTTGAACCGGGTCGTTAAAACACTGGGTCGGCAGTGCCTCACCGGTCGATGCCTCAATCAGGGTCAACGTGGCGCCGGCCACCGGTTCACGCGCAACCGAGTTGTACACGGCACCGTTGGGCCAAAGCGGCAAATTAAGATTCTGCAGATTGTTGCCTGAGGCAACGGTAATGTCATTGATTCGCTGCGGACCATCGGTGAATATCGAGTCCGCCTGACCCATCGACGCGGTGTTGGGACCTGCGCCCGGTGCACGGAAGCGCAGTTCATACCTGTCCGCCGTACCGTCATTGGGCACCAGGCCGGTAAGCCGATAAACACCATCGGCATCGGTCAATACCGTGGTAACCAACTGATTGTTGCGAAAAAGCAATACCGACCAGCCATCCAGCAATGTCTCAATGCCGGCGTCTATGAGTCTGTCCAGGCTGGCATCGTGCCAGACAGTTCCGTTGAGGGCGGCGCTTCCCGGCGTGCCGCCCACGTCAAGGGATACACTGGCCGATGCAGTCTGCGCCGGATCGTTCCAGCGGACCACGCCGGTATTGGTAATGGTTGTTCCGGTAAGTAGCGCCGCATCGATCTGCACGCGAAAACGCAGGGTAGCCCTGGTGCCCGGCGGCAGATCTCCATACTGGGCGGCATAGTCCGCCCTAAGGATCGAGGCCGCGTAGGTCACCCCGACCGTTGAACCGTTCAGCGTGCCTGACCCGGCGATATAAGTTACCTGATTGCCCAGGGGCGGGCTCAGGTCGTCGGTTATTACAACATTTGTGGCGGACACATAGCCAACGTTCGTTACGCGGATCACATACTCCAGTTGACCGCCTGCCAAGGCGGCCCCTCCACCAACAATGTTCACATCCTTGGTCATAGTGAGCAACTGCGCGTCACCGACAACGATAATGGTCGGTTGGTCACCGTTGGACGGCACACCATCGGAATCAGTGGGTTCCGGCGGCAGTTCGCTGGAGGTGACGCTGCCCTGGTTGATGATGAGCGTACCGGTGGGCACACCGGCGTTGACCCGCACCTCAAAGGTAATAACAGCGCTCTCGCCGGCCGAAACAATGCCGGCACCCGGGTTGTCGGATGAGTTTACCGTCAATCCGGCAATGAGTGGCAGTACACCGCCATCGGATCCAAGGAACACACCGTTCAGACGCAAGGAATCGGCTACATAGATCGTGTCATTGGGTACGGCATCGGTGAGAACGACATCTGTTCCCGGAATTGCACCGAAGTTGCTGATGGTGAAGGTGTAGCGCAGGACATCTCCCGGATCGACGATGCCCGGAGAGCCGAAATCTTCATGGAGTTGTACGGTCTTGTGGGCGTAAAGCAGCGGCAGATTGCCGACGATGTTTCGAGTCGGGTCATCGGGTATCGGAGTGGCCGGATCATCGGAGGGCTGTTCGGGCTGCGGCCCACTCCCCACGCCACTGCCACTTACAAAACCCTGGTTCTCAATGATCAGACCGTTCATGGCATTTGGGTCGACCACAACGTCGAAAGTCACCGTGGCAACATTGGGGGCGCTCGGCGTGGGGTCGGCGCGCAGGTATCCGGGGGTGGCGTTTTCCGGCGCGTTCATCAGAATGCCGGCTTGCAGGGGATTAACCCCGGGGCTCGGGTCGGATACGGCATTTCCGTTGAGCGTCGTGCTGTTGGCCACATAGGTGGTGTGGGCCGGTGTATTATCCCGCAGACGCACAGTGACAGCATCCTCATCCCCGATATTTTGCACGGTGATCGTGTAGCGCAGGGTTTCGCCGGCCATCAGGATATCAGGGTCCCCTTCCATAATGGTTGAGGTCTTCAAAACCTCGAATTCCGGCGCCGAGTCGATCAACGTCTCGGTGGGATCGGTATCACCCGGCAGGTTGGGGTCATCACTTAAAATCGGGTTCGGATTACCGGAGATGATCTGGGCCTGGTTGAGCACCAAGGTCCCGCTGTTGATGACACGTGTCAGAGTGGCCTCAAACTGTACCGTAATCGTATCATCCGGGTCGCCTTGAACACCGATGCTAAGATTATTGATATTCAGCTGTCCTGTGCCGTTGGCACCGCCGAACGCATCGGTGGCTGATGTATCGGCGCCGGCAGGGACAGTGACGATATTGAGACTGCCGGCGGCGAATGCCGGGGGAGCATTGAGGGCATCAAGTTCGTCCACGATCGAAAAGGACGGCAGACCCACCGGTCCGGTGTTGGTGATCTGGATCGTATACCTCAGCGTATCGCCGGGGCTGGCATTGCTGCCCGGATCCTGCCCGGTAGTCACATTCTGCACACGCTTTTCGAATGATAATATCGGCGCTTCGGTGGTGATGGTATGGGCATCTTCATGGTCGGCGGTACCCGGCGTACCGTCGGTAATGACACGATCGAAGATCCGGGGGGTGGCGCCGACCCCATTGGGATCGGTGCTGTACCAGCGCGTAGCACCGGCAAGGTTGGTCAGTGTGATCCCATTCACGGTATCAGGATCCAATACAACATCGTAATTGATAATCAGACGGTAATCTGAAGGAACCCCTCCGGCAGGCGAAAGCAAATTGAAACGCCATGCACAGGTGGGGTCGCCGTCAAATTCAACTGTAAAATCGGTATTTTCCACCAGCGGAGACGGCACACCAGTATTATCAACGATCTGCGCGGTCACGTTGCTGGGTCCATCGTCACACATGCCGCCCGTGGCCTCATTGGGAATCTGATCAGTAAGGGTAGGATTCCACACCGTACCTGTGCTGGTATTGTGAAAATTAAGGGTGTAGGTAGCAGGCGTCTCCAACTGCACAACTGCCGGACCGGATTTTTCAAGGGTGACCGTGTCCGCACCGACGATGGTCATGTTTTCTGTGGTATCCGAACCGCCGGGGATCTGGGTTGTAGGATCATTGTTGGTCTGATTAAACGTATAACCGGCGCTATTATTGAACTGCAGGCCGCTAACGTTGGTCGGCGTATCGTCCAGTACCACGGTGATATCGATGATGATCTGTTCTCCGACCGGGATATCAATGCCGGTGGTGGTGTCTTCGATCACTATGTTAGTGGCGCTGCCGGTGTTCACCGGGGTCCACGGCTCGGACCCGAAAACCTTGGTGACACTCACAAAGAGGAGGTCCGCAGCTGAAGCACTCAAATCGTCGAGGATGCGCACATCGTGCAAGGCCGTTTCCTGGGGTGTGGCCGGGATTGTGATACGGTAAGTGAACAATTCGCCTACAGCTACGGTGAGCACCGCCGGGTTATCCTTGAGCAGGGCCACGGGTGCGGACGTTGTGAAGGTGACCGTGGCAATGTTGGTCGGCTCATAGATTTGAGCTTCCCCGTTGATCCCGCCCTGGGTCGGGATATCCTCGTCATCCAATGAATAGTAACGCTGGACCTGGGCTTCGTTGGTCAGGGTCATACCGGCGCTGAGCGAGGTATCGGTCTGCACCTGGTAAATGATACGCAGGGTATCGCCGGCCGGAATGGTATACTGATCAGCAACCCCGGTGTCAAAGTTCCAGGTGGTAACGCCGGTAGGGGCATCATAAACCGGTGAGAGGTTTGGCAATACGGTGCCGGACAGCAGCTGCATGCTGACGACGGTGACAGTGGCGGCGCCGTTTCGCATACCCACTGGGATAATGTCCGTGAGGTGTGGATCATAGGCGGGTGAATCGCCATTGTTGATGATTTCAATGGTGTACGTGACGATTTCATCGGCACTCAGCACCGTATCGCCGCCTGCTGCCACCGCTGATTTGGCCACCGAGAGAACGGGTTGCACAACAGTTATCGACGCGCTGTCCGTTTGCGTCGCTGCTGGACCGGCGGCCGTTTCATAATCCATGTTGACCGTATTGGTGAGCGTTGTGGAGGAGACATGGGCAATGCCGGCATCCGGCATGATGCGTGCGCGATATATAATGACGAGGGCATCCGTGGTCGGATCGCCGAAGGGGTCATTGACAACATCTCCGATGGTCCATGTCAGGGCGCCGGTTTGGCCCGCCGCAGGGACGTTGGCAGATGAGATGGGTGCATAAGCAAAGTTGGAACCCGCTCCGGTGGCAGGCGATGTGTAATCCGCACTTGTATCACCATTGATACTAACCGTATCGACAAAGACCATACCGCCGGGCAGAATGTCCTGAACCTGCAAGTTTCGCGTCAGCCCGCCGGACAGATTGAGCGCCAAACGGTAAGTAATAAAATCGCCAATGCGTGCCACGGTATCCGTGGCCGTGCTCCACGGTGCGGTATCGAATGTGTCGCCCGTAACCGTCTTATCGATGCTGTTGTTATCAACGGTTGGCGTTGTGGCGATGGCCGGACCGGTACAGTAATCATTGGGCGCGGTCCAGTCAGGACAGCCTTCACCGGTACGTTCGTCGGTATTCACACCGTCCAGAGACGTCCAGTCAACCATCGCGCTATTGCTGATATCATTGCCTGATTCTTGCACGACCGCCCGGTAAGTCAGAACCAGGGACTGGGCCACCGGGATGTCAAGGCTGCCATCCCCATTGCCCTGCCCCCAGACCAGCGGACCATTTGGCGCATTGGCTGGAGTGGAAACAAAACCTGCCGCCGGCGCGCCGCCAATCAAAGCCGTGGGGGCAAAGCCCGTGAAAAGCGATAACTCCGGTGGCAGGCTATCGACTACGTTGACGTCATGTGCTGTAGAGGTGCCGCTATTGAGAATGACGATGACATACTCGAGCAGGTCCCCGCCTTCGGGCGGATCGGTGGGCTGTTTGCCCGGCGTCACGTTGGTTACGGTCTTGGATACGGTGAGCACGGGTTCGACCACGGTCACCGCAGCGGCGGCATCGGTTAATGTTTCCTGGGCACCGGTCTCACCGTTCGTGTACGTCACGACCACACCATTTTGCAACGTGTCCCCGCTATCGGTGACAAGGTCATTGTTAATACGGGCGAAATATTGGATGCGAATCAGAGGGTCTATGTTGTTTTGGCTTGTATCATTCTCGGTCTGGGTGACGACTGCCCCGATATCCCAGACGATAATACCGCTTGCACCATTTGCTGGGTAGGTGCTGAAAGCCGCTTCAGCCGGCGCTTGGCCGTTGATGGTGGCAATTCCCTGGAAAATGTAGGTGATATCGTAAACGGTATTATTCTCCAGAATGTAACTCAAGCCCGTTGCATCCAGGCTGTCCGTCACGATGATATCGTTGGTGGCGCCTTCGGGCAGACGGATGTCTAGCTGAAAGATTTTCCGCTCGCCGATGGCGGGTATGGCTGCAGGGTTGAGATCAATCTTGGTCAACGTGAGCGCGGGAACCGTTACCTGATGTGCAGCATTGGTTTCATAGTCGTTGATGGTGTCGCCGGCATTGGGCAACGCCCCGATGCGCATACCGGTCTCGCTGCCGTTTTCACCGATCATGCCGGTGCTGTTGAGAGCGGTTGTGCGGCCGGGAAGTGATGTCCAATCCGCCTGGATGGTATTGTCCAGGATCTCTTGGGGCTGCACAACATCATCCACCTGAATCTCAAAGGTGAAGCTGATGCTGTCACCGGCGTCAATACCATTAGGTGGATTCCAGCTGAAAATCGGCTGGTTCGCCCCCTGGGTCGTGGTGTCGACATTGTCCGGTGGATTGCTACCGCCCACATTGCCGATATAGGTCAGATTGAGTCCATCAAGGTTGTCCAGCACACGTAAGTTGTATCCAGTGGCCGTGCCGGTATTGGCGGCGTTGACAGTCACCGTCAAAATGTCATCGGCATCGGCATTGGCCACGGCAAAGGCCTTTGTAAGGGCGATGAGCGGCTCAGTGACCTCGATATCGACCTGACCGAAGTTGAGAACGACTGAATTGTTGGCTTCGTCGATATAACTTGCAGCGGCCACAGTGGCCGGATCGCCGTTGGAGATCACATCCCCATCATTGGTATCGGCGGTGTTTTCCACCCGGGCAATGAAGCTGATCTCAAAATCATAACGATCGCCCACCGTCCCGTTGGTCACACGCTGATTGCCGAAATTCCATTCGACAAAGCTGTTTGTATAGGTCGGCGTAATAATGCCGCCCGGTTCAAATCCCGCATCGGAATAAGGCGGTTCATCCAGATTGATGACCGGTGCCTGAATGCAGCGCAGTCCTGCGGGTAGCTCGTCCCGGATTACGAAGTTACGCAACAGGGCCACTGGCAGCAGGGTATTGAGCCGGTATTCGATCTCTTCGCCGATGGATACTTTCTGCGTTCCGGGGCCCACAAGGATTGGTGTATTTGACAAGGCCACGATCGTCTTAGGCCGGGTTACAACAGGAATGATCTGCACGACAGCCGAATCGGCGGGTGAGGTATAGACACGCGCGCCGCCAATATCACCGTTGGGTCGCTGGGGAGCGCTCTGGTTGCCGAAGGCCCCTTCAAGGCTGTCATAGGTGGCATCGGCTGAATTGGTGAAGGTCTGCAGCGGTGCCGCATCGTCGTCAAAATCGACACGGTAATACAATTGCACCGAATCGCCTGCATCAATGCGCGCCAATGCGCTGCTGTGGGTATAGGAAAAGGTGATCTCCGCCGGTGAGAGGTTTTTCACAATGTTGTCGCTGATGGCGCCTTCGCCGTTCGTATCGCCCCCGCCCATAGAACCGTCGCCGTCGTTATCCAGGCCGTCGCTCGTAAAGGGCAGCACATAGGCAAAATCGCTGGCATCCAGCGTATCGGTCACGGTGACGTCGTAAGCCGGTGCACGGTTTACGCCGTTGCTGCTCGCCTCGTTGGTCAACGTGAGGCGATAAATGTAGGAATTGTAAGCATCGCCATCGTCTGCCAGTGGCACAAAGTTACTACACCCGGGCCCGCTGCCGTATAGCGATTCGTTGCAGACTTCTTTGACCACGGTGATGTCCGGTTCAGTGACGGTGAGTGAAATCCGGCGCACTTCTACACGCGGGTAACCCACGGTGCCGGGGCCCAAAGCATAGATCGCATCCAAACCGGAAATATTGTCGCGAAAAATGGCATTGAAGTAC
>Ga0180436_10001953_pt1 | contig 19885 bp, 20 predicted proteins | sample SS_ome_2_FD_132434 | JGI IMG/M metagenome (GOLD analysis project Ga0180436, IMG submission 132434) | Hypersaline lake sediment archaeal communities from the Salton Sea, California, USA - SS_3_S_2 metaG | ecosystem: Environmental > Aquatic > Non-marine Saline and Alkaline > Hypersaline >...
AAAGGGTACCCCGAATGCCGGGACCTTGATCCGACCAGCATCCGGGAAAGCGCCGTGAACGAACCGCTGATCAACTGGCATTCCACCGACGGCAGTGACGCCCTCCGGGCGATACGGGAATCCGGCGGCTGGGCGGCCTATACCTCCGATCGGGCCCTGCGGGGCGCCGCGAAGATGCTGCGGGACACCGACGGTTTGTGGGTTCTTCCCGCCTCGACCGCCGGGTTCCTGGCCTTGATCGAACACCACGTCGGCGAACCGCTCCCCGGCGACCGGTATGTCGCCGTGATAACCGGCAAGCAACTGCGGTGAGAGCGGCCACCCCCTTCGCCGGCGCCGTGCTGTCCCACGGGCAGGAGTAACCATGAGAGTGGCTTTGGTCGTCAATACACGGCGGCATGAAGACGAGTTCCAGGTGGAGTACGATCCGCCGTCGACCATCGAGCGCATCCGGACCGGCATCGAGTCCGCCGGCCACGAATATGCCTTCATCGAAGCCGACGAAGGAGTGGCCGAACAACTCAAGAACCTTGGTCCGGACCTGGTGTTCAACCGCGCCGAAGGACTGCGCGGCGAGAGCCGGGAGTCCCACATCCCGTGCCTTCTCGAGATGCTGGGCATTCCGTACGTCGGTTCGGGACCGCGGACCCTGGCGGTGTGCCTGGACAAGGGGTGGACGAAAACCTTCGTCCGGGCCCAGGGCGTTCCGACGCCGGATTTCGCCATCGCAAGGCGCCGATCCGATTTCGACGCGGTGGACTTGGATTTTCCGGTCATTCTGAAGCCGAATGCCGAGGGCTCCTCCATCGGCATCAACGAAGACAACGTCGTATGGGATCAGTCGGGCTTCCGGGCGAAGTCCGAGGAGATGTACGAAACCTACCGGCGCCCCATCCTCGTCGAACGATTTGTACCCGGTCGGGAAATCAGCGTCGGAATGCTCGGACGGCCGAACGCCGAACCCGAAGTGTTTCCCTTCCTCGAGGTCGATTTCAGCCGGATGCCGAACGATGTGGGGAACGTCTTTGGGCAGATCGCCAAAACCAAGTACGACGACTTGAGCCACTACCTCTGTCCCGCGCCGCTTTCGCCCAATCTCGCGTCTCGAATCGACCGCATCGCCCGGCGGACCTGGGATGTGCTGGAAATCAAGGACTTCGCCCGCATCGACTTCCGGATCGACGACGAGGGAGCCCCGCAGTTCCTGGAAGTGAACCCCCTGCCGGGCATGGACTACGACCCGGACGTCAAGGACTTCTCGTTCTACACCCTGATGGCCTTCCGTGCGGGCTACGACTACGTCGGTCTGGTGGCCGGCCTCCTGGACTCGGCGATCGCCCGGTCGGAGCTCTAGGATCGCGGTACCGTCCGGCGAGGAGTGGCGACTCAGGACGAACGTCGCCTCGCGGCCCCCGGCGGGATCCCGTTCACCCGCTTGAAGGCCCGGGAGAAGGCCGCTTCGGAACGATATCCGAGATCTTCGGCCAGCTCGGGAATCCCGATGTCGGATTCCTCCAAACGGATCGCGGCGACGTTCATCCGCCATCGCGTCAGGTACTGCAGTGGCGATTCGCCGACATAGGTCTTGAACCGGGCCGAGAACGCCGAACGGGACATGGCGACCTCCGCCGCCAGGGACGCCACGGTCCACGGACGGGACGGGCTCCGATGCATGAGCAGGATGGCTCCGCCCACCTGGGGATCCCGCATGGCATGGAGCCATCCATGGCCGGCATTCGGATTGTCGTCGATCCAGGATCGGATGATCTGGATGACAAGGATGTCCGCGAGGCGGGTGATGATCGTTTCTCCTCCCGGTCGAAGCTCCCGCGCTTCGGCGGCCATCAGCCTCAGCGTGCTCTGGATCCACTCTCCGTGGGGCGAGCTCCAGGCTTCGACGGCGATGGTCTTGGGGAGAAGACCCAGGAGCTCCCGGGCGGACGGATGGTCGAACCGCACAGCGCCGCAGATCATATTCGTCGGTTCACCTCCGGATCCGGCCCGGAGAATCTCGTATCGATCGCTGAGCTGCTCCCGGGGCAGATCGAAAAGATCGTCGCTGGGGGTTCCCGGTTCGCTGACCAGCCGGTGGCCCTCGCCGTGGGGAACGAGGGCGAGATCGCCCAGTCGAAGAGGACGGGGCTCGCTCCCGTCGATCTCGAGCCAGCACCGGCCGGAGGTCACCACGTGAAACATGAGGACGCCGGGCATCGGCGGGAGTTCCAGTCCCCAGGGAGCCGTAAACTCCGATCGGGTGTAGAACACCCCGTTCATCCTCATGGTATGCAGCGCTTCGCCGAGGGGATCCACGGGGATCCAGGGTTTGACGTGGCGGGGAGTCTCCGCAGGATCGTTCATCGCCCAAGCCTAACAGCATTGTTGATGACCTTCAAGCAACCCTAACGAGACGATCGAGCATAATATTCGGACTATTCGGTATTCATAATCCGGATTCAAGCCTCTAGATTGGACGAGCAATACATTCGATGAGATGACATCAGGAGGTATGAATGAACATCATCGTCTTTGGATCGACCGGCTCCGTCGGCCGACACATCGTTCGACAGGCCTTGGACGAGGGACATCGCGTCACGGCGTTCGCTCGAAACCCCGAACAGCTGGGGATGTCCCACGAACTGCTCACCACGGTCCATGGAGATGTCCTTGTCCCGGCGACCATCATCCCGGCCTTGCGGGGTCAGGATGTGGTGATGTGCAGCATCGGCGCCGGTCGCAAGGGCGGCCTGCGTTCCGAGGGAACCAGGAACATCGTGCAGGCCATGCAGGCCGTGGGAGTCCGGCGCCTAATCTGCCAGACCACCCTCGGCGTCGGCGAGAGCTGGGGGAACCTCAATCTCCTCTGGAAAACCGTGATGTTCCGCGGCCTTCTCCGCCGGGCCTTCGACGACCATGTTCGTCAGGAGGAGATCGTTCGCAGCAGCGGCCTGGATTGGACCATCGTCCGTCCCGGCGCCTTCACCGACGGTGAGCGCACCGGACGCTATCACATCGGATTCCCCGGTACCGACCGCAGCGTCGAACTCCGGATTTCCCGATCGGACGTCGCCGACGCCATGTTGCGCATGTCGAAGGACGATCAGTTCCTCCATGCCGACCCGGGCCTGTCCTACTAGGAGAACACCATGATACTGAGTGAATTCATTCTCGTCGCCGCCGCCCTGGGCAGCGGCCTTATGGCCGGTTTGTTCTTCGTCTTCTCCAACACCGTGATGTCGGCCCTCGGCCGGCTGGAGCCCCGATCGGGGATCGCTGCGATGCAGTCTGTCAACCGGGTGATTCTCAATCCCCTGTTCCTGCTGACCTTCATCGGAACCGCGGGCCTGGCTGTTGCCGCCGGCGCGTCGGCTCTCACTTCATCCGGCAAGTCCCGGTCCGCAGTCGTCCTTGGCGGAGCTCTGCTCTACGTTGTGGGCACCTTTTTCGTTACGGCGCTCGCCAATGTGCCGATGAACAAGGCCCTGGAGAACCTGGATCCCGAGTCAACAGAGTCTCTTCGATATTGGTCGCTGTATCGATCCCGATGGACGAAATGGAATCATGTCCGCGCCGCGGCGTCCTTGGCGGCGTCGGCGTGCTTCATTCTGGGAAGCTGAGCGGTTAAATACCGGCGCCGGCCCCTCGGCCCGAAGACGCGGCTGAGGCGTGAGACCGATCGGACTCCACCGCATACGGCACGATCACCGGATCCAAACTCTCCGGATATCCCTCGGCCGCGTACCCCAAGATGAAACCGTACAGCGCCGGAACGGACAGAGGCCAGGGTTCGAGGCCGACCCGTCCGTCGCCGCTGGCCTCGACGGCGATGGTGATCTCTCCGTTCTCCGATTCGATCCGGTGAACGAAGCTCTTCCGTTCTTCGAAGCAGAAATGGAAGGAGATGAGGTCGCAGATCGCCGTGATCGAGTCCGCCCGCCGAAACGCCGCGAGATCTTCCGGCCGGCCTTCGAGGTTTTCGTCGATGCGGATCTCGATGAGCGACGCCAGCTCCCGTACGGCTTCGGAATCCCGTCGGGACAACAGGCGCCGCAGATGCAGCAGGACCACGGTATCGACCACGGGATCCCGGGAGCGCCGATGGACGCCCCGGCGCTGGGTGGCCAGCCACGTTCCCTCGTCCACCTCGCCGATTCCCATGGCGTCGACCGAGCCGTAGCCTCGATCGTGGGTGGCAACCCCGAGGGCGAAGGCGTCCCGGGGAAGCGGCGGCCCCGGGACATCGTGATTTCCCCAAAACGTCGCGATCGTCCCGGCGAACCGGGCGTGTTCATCCTGGGGAAACACCACAGATCGCCGCCGGGAGCGAAACATCGTTAGGCCTTCTCTCGCTTCACGCCCCGGATGAGGAGGAACACGGTCATGGCCAGCTCTCCGATGAACGCCGGGATGAGAACGGCATTGTCGAAGAGGGCCGAGAAATCCTCGTATCGCTCCAGGAGCGTCTGGGCGAAGATGTCCACGAGGTAGCCCGCCGCGGCGACGACAAGCAGGATTCCCAGGAGCGTCGGCAGGTACGGTGCACGCAGGGTCAGGATTCCGACGAGAAGCAGACTGACGCCGAAGAACACCAGCCCCAGGGTGTATCCCATGCCGTGAGCCCGGGCGAACAGGAGGGCAAGGGCGTCCAGTTGGCCGCTGTCGAAGGCTTGGAGGTAGCCGGCGCCGCCGGTGAATTCGAGAACGATGAAGAGGTTCAGCAGATTGATGCCGAGGGTGGCCGCCTGGGCGAGGCGGAACATCGCCGCGAGGATGGCCAGCGGGCGATCGATCGGCTTGAGAAGCTGGTAGAACAGCATGGCGAGGCCGACATCGGCGATGATCATGATGAGATCGCCGGCGATACCAATCCGGAATCGTCCACCGGACGAGGCGATGTTGGCCGCCGTCGCCGCCGCGTCGCCGGGGATGATGTTCGGTCCCCGGGCCACGAATTCCGCAACCATTCCGGCGATGAAAACGATGAGATAGAGGACGCCGGTCGTGCGAGCGGTCTTCCTCAGGTCCTGGATGTCGTAGGTTTCGGTCATGAGAGGTTCTCCTTGTAATTCTTCATGTCGGGCCGGACGATCACTTTGCCCCGTGCCTCTCCGGCCTGGAGGTAACGGAGCCCCGCGGCGGCGGCGGAGAGGGGGAGGACGCGGTCGACGAGCGGCCGAATCAGCCCCCCGGCGATCAGTTCCATCACCGCCGCCAGGCGCTTGGGATCAGGCGACATCGAAACGAAGGCGATTCGTTTCTTAGAACTCCCCGTTCGGCGGCCCAACCGGAGCATGGCCTTTCCGGCGAGGGATCCGCTCCCGCCTGTCATGACGAAGCGACCGCCGGGCACCAAGGCCGATTCGTAGTCCGCCAGGCTGCGCCGTCCGTTCACCGCATAGATAACGTCGAAGACCGCGCCGTCGGCCAACGGATCCGCGCTGCCCCGGGGAATCACGACGTCCGCTCCGATTTCCCGGGCCGTGTCCGCCTTCGACGATCCGCACACCGCCGTCACATGGGCGCCGAGAGCCTTGGCGATCTGCACGGCGAAGGTGCCGACGCCCCCGGAGGCTCCGTCGATCAGGATCCGGTCCCCGGGGTGGACGTCGGCGGTTTCCCGGAGCGCCTGGAGAGCGGTGGATGCCGCCGTAGGGGCCGCCGCCGCCTGTTCGAAGGACACCCCGTCGGGGATTCTCACCAGGGCGTACCGGGACACCGCGACGAACTCGGCCAGTCCGCCCAAACCGGATCCGGAGAGATCGGCAACGACCCGATCGCCGGGGCGCCAGCGGCCTGAGTCGGGGCCGCAGGCCTCGACGATGCCGGCGACGTCGGAACCCGGAACGGTTCGCCGGGGACGCCGGAGGCCGCCGGACGCGAAGCGGACGAACAGGGGCTTTCCGGCGATGGCCAGCAGATCGGCGGCGTTCAGGGACGCGGCCTCGACGCGGACCAGGATCTGGGACGGCCCGGGATCCGGCCGATCGATCGTCACCGGATTCAACACGTCCGGAGTTCCGTATCGCCTGTGGACGATGGCATTCATTCTTGTCCCTCCTTGCCCGGGTTGATGGAGATCAGCACCATGCCCAGGCTCCGGATCCGCTTGATGACGGCATGCAGTGCCGCTTGATCGGCGACCGGACCCGTTAAGCGGGAGGTGCCGTCCGGATCCTGAGACACGGAAAACCCGTCGAAGACCCGGGCCCACCGATCATCCATCCATCCATCGACTCTGATCGTGTAGATCGAGACACCATTGGCCGGGTTTCGTTCCCGTGTCATGACCAGAGGATGATCTATTTATGACTTATTTACTAAGGTACGAAAGTACTGTTTTAAGTACGGTTCTGCGGCATCAGAGCAGGCCCAACTCCCGGGCCCGCACCAGGGCCTCGGTCCGGCGCTTCACGCCAAGCTTCTCGAAGATCTTCGAGTTGTGGCCTTTGACGGTGCTGAGAGAAACGAACAGACGGTCCCCGATCTCCTGATTGGACAATCCCCGGGCGACCAGTCGCAGAACCTCGAGCTCACGTCGGCTGAGATTCGCCGAGCCGTCCGGCAATCCGTCGGGCTCGCTGTTGATAACCGACAGAATCCGGTTGGCGAACTCGGTCTCCCGTCCCTGGCGAACGCACTCCTCCAGAAGAGGTACGAGTCCCGGACCCTCGTCTGCCGCGGTTCGGATTCGGGTCTCGGATCGGAGCTCGCCGAGAATGCCCGTCATGGCCGAGATGGCCCGATCGGAATCGTTCGAATCCCATCGGGCTCGGGATTCGACGATCCGGGCCCGGCAGAGCTCGTCGGCCCATTGCCGCCGCTTCATCTCTTCGGCGTGGGCTGCGGCCCGGGCCAGGGCCGTCTCGGGATCTCCCAGGGCCAGCGCGATCCGGGCCGATGCCAGGGGCAGCTCCTGCCCGTCGGCGATACGGCGGGCTTCCACCGGTCGATCCCGGCGGAGGAGCAGGCGAATGCGCAGCTCCGCTATGAAGGAGAGGGGCCGATCGAAGCCGCTCAGGACGGCCCGGTCCTCGGCGGCCGCCAGGATCGTCTCGGATTCCCGGTCCTTTCCTTCGGCCAGGGCGATTCTCGCCAGGAGCAGGGCGCCGGTGACCGGGGTATCGATCCCCTCGATGGCTTCGGCCAAGTCGATTCCGATACGGGCATGATCTCGGGCCGTCTCGAGGTCGTTCCGGTCGTAAGCGATGCGGGCCAGCCCCAGCCAGGCCTCGCAGGCCACCGGTTGGGAGGGGCGGCCCGCCATGTCCAGAACCCGGTTATAGAGGAGCGACGCCTCCTGATAGCGGTTCTCCGATTCCTCGAGCATTCCGAGCCCGGTGGAGGTGAGGATGTCGAGAAAGACATTTCCCGAGGATTCGCAGCGCCGGAGAACCTCCCGGTAGGCTTTCCGGGCGGCGCTCCGCTCCCCGTCGAAATGGTAGGCGACTCCCAGATTGCGGAGGACGGCCGTTCGGACATAGGTTTCCTCGTCGGGAAGGAGTTCGAGGGCCTGACGGGACTGGTCGAGTATGGTGGCCGTATCGTAGGAATTGGCGGCGAGCATGGCCTTCAGTGCCGCTAAAAGACCGCGAGTGCGCCGTCGGGCGGGTCCCGCGTCGTCTTCGAGACAGGCCTCGGCGCGTTCCACCGCGTTCCGGGCGGCATGGCTGCGATGGGCGGTCCACAGGATCCAACCGTAGTGCGCCCAGAGCTCCGGCCGGGCATCCCTCACCTCGTCAGACAGGGCTTCGATCCACTGGAGGATCGGCCGAACGGGCCCGCGGAAGTAGAGGGGGACCCCGCCGCTGTCCAGGAGACGCAGAGCGCGGTCCGTGTCGCCGGCCGCCGCCGCATGGACGAAGGCTTCCCGGACCTGACCCTGGTTCTCCAGCCATTCGCTGGCCCGGAGGTGCAGCGTCTTCCCATCATCGACCCGCCCTCGGAGCAGTTCCGCAAAGAGGTGGTGGTAGCGGTACCACCGACGCTCGTTGTCCAGGGGAACCAGGAAGAGATTGGACCGTTCGAGGAGCGCCAGGGTGCGGTCTCCGGGGATTCCCCCATCACGGACCACGGCGTCGCAGAGCGGCGCGCAGAAGCGGTCCAGAACGGAGGTCCGAAGGAGGAAGGTCTGGACCTCCTCCGTCTGCCGTCCGAGCACTTCTTCGATGAGATAGTCGAGGACGAATCGGTGGCTCCCTGAGAACGATGCGATGAAGCCCGGGATGTCCGGCTCGCTCCGAAGCGAAACCGCGGCGAGCTGGAGCCCGGCGATCCATCCCTCGGTACGCTCCTCGAGAACCCGGGCATCCTCCGGTTCCACAGGCAGCGCCATCACGTCCCGGAGGAACGCCGCGGTCTCGTCGGCGGAGAATTTCAAGTCGTCCAACCGGAATTCCGACAATCCCCCGCGGGCCCGCAGGCCGGCCATGGGGATCGGCGGATCTTCCCGGGAGGCGATCACCAGGAGGAGCCCGGGCGGGCGATGGTCCACGAGAAAGGCCAGGATCCGATCGACCTCGTCCGATTCGATCCGATGGTAATCGTCGAGGACGAGGACGAACTCGTCCTCGAGTTCGGCGACTTCGTTGAGGAGCGACGTGAGGACCGGATCGACGGAAAACCCCGACTCCGATCCGAGGATGGGAAGCACCGACTCGCCAACGGGTGCGACGGTCTGCATGGCCCGGATGACATAGGTGAGGAAGCGACCCGGCTCGCTGTCGTCTTCGTCCAGGGACAGCCAGGCGATCGGACGGGTTTCCATGGCGCTCCATTGGGCCAAAAGCGTCGTCTTTCCGAAACCCGCCGGTGCGCTGACGAGGGTGAGTCCGCCTTCGAGACCCGAGGACAGGCGTTCGACGAGTCGCGGCCGTTCGATCAGGCGGGAATGGACCCTGGGTGAGTAGAATTTCGTCGTGAGCAGCTCGGACGCCACGGTTGAGTCCTTCCTCCTTTCCTGGAGTATAGTCGTCGGCGCGCCGGATCGCCGAGCGGCCTTTGCGATCCGGCGGTCTCCGGCGGCTTCCGGCGGGTTCAGCCCGAGGACTTGCACGATGGCGGCAATCCGACTATATCTATCGGGTATCGGAGAGCACGGCGATTGAACGAGAAAATTTCCGTCCCGGGCGAACTAACGGTGCGGCAGGAACCCTGGCTGGAATCGCCGTGTTCCCGCTGCGGGAACACGCCGTGCTGCCGAAATCTCCCGTTGATGCCGATGCGTCTCGAATCCCGCCGGGAATTCATCGATCTCACCCTGCTGTCCTGCTACGACGGCATCTATCCGGCTCTCAAGAAATCCGGGGAGTGGACCGTGTATCTCCAACGGAATTGCCGATTCCTCGATGGCACGGACGGCCGGTGCTCCATCCATGCGTCCGAAGACCAGAGCCTCATCTGCAAGTCCTACGACGCCCACCGCTGCTGGTATGTCGACGCCTTCGCCGCCGGAGAGCATCGAACGATGATTCCCTTCGACACCGAATCCCTGATCGGACTCGAGCGCCGCTACCGTCTCTTCGAACGCCGCTTCGACGTGGAACTCGACTGGAACGAGATGCGCGAAGCCGCCTCGGCCAAGGGGTCGGTGCCCCTGGCCGCCGAGCCCCGTCACATCCTGCCCCGGGTGTCCCGCCGGCTCTCCTTTCGCCGGAGCCGGTCGGACCGATTCCTGTTCTTCCCGCCCTATCAGCGGCCGGCGAACCGACGCCATTTCGAATTGCTGTCCTTCCGCCTCGGCTTTCCGGGGCTGTCCCTGGCGGTGTCCGATTCCTGCTGGGCGTTCCTGGTGAGCACCGGTCCGGTACCCTCCCGGCTGGAGCGCTTCCGCAGCGCCCTGTTTCCCGCCATCGGCCACGACGACGGCGCCTTCAGCTTCCACGGTCTGGCGGCGGAGCATCATCCCTTCACCGAGGCCGGGGAGTTCTGGGTGGTCCTGGACCGATCGGACCTGGAAGTGCTTCGAGGCCTCACCGCCTTCGACTCCTCGGGCGGGGTTCGCCGGCTGCCGCCGACCACGGAGCTCCTGGCGGCGCTGGGATCGCATCGTCCCGACCGGGCCGCCTAGACGAAGGGATTGTAGAATCGACCGCCGTTGACGAACACCGCGATGCCCGCCGCGCCGGCGACGATGGCCAGGCAGATCCCCAGGGCCGCGGCGTCCCGGCCCTTCAAGGAACGCCGGCTGTACCAGGTCCGGGACCGGTGCTTGGAAAAGCCCCTCAGGTGCATGGCGTTGGTGATGACTTCGATCCGATCCAGGGACGAGAAGATGAGGGGCACCATGGTGGCGACGGCGTTGCGGAACCGGTGCCAGAACGAGGTTTTCCGGGAGATGTCCAGGCCCCGGGCCTGCTGGGCCTTGGATATGGCGGTGTACTCCGACTGGACGTCCGGGAAGTGGCGCAGGGCGAGGGCCACCGCGTAGGTGACCTTGTAGGGAACGAAGATGGCGTTCAGGCTCGAGGCGAACTCGCTGGGATCGGTGGTGAACAGGAAGATGATGCCCAGGGGAATGACCGAGGCGTACTTGAAGAGCTTGGACACCTGATAGAAGAGCTGCTCCCGGGTGAGCACATAGCGTCCGGCGATCGGAAGGATGACCGTGGTCGACCCGTAGGTCTTCGGACCGAAGTTCGGATCGAAGAGGAAGGACAGGACGAAATTCAACAACAGGAAGACGCCCACGTAGATGAAGATGAGCCGGAGGCTCCGCAGGGGGATGTGGGCGATCCGGAGAATGGTGAAGGAAAACGCCAGGATGAACGCGAAGATGCGGATGTCGTAGGTGTACATCACCACGCCGGTGAGCATCATGAAGCCCAGGAGCTTGGTGAGTCCCGACAGCCGGTGGATCACCGTGTCCTCATAGCTGTAGTTGAAGAGCTTCACCGGCGTCTCTCCTCCTCGTAGCGGATGAATCGATCCACCAGGGACTTGGGGTTCGCGATGCCCACCAGGCCGGCCAGGTGGAACAGCGAGGTTTCCTTGAGGCTGGCCTTCTCGACGAGTTCGGGGCTGGTGAGCACCGCGCTGGAATCGGTATCCGCGACGATGCGCCCGCCGTCGAGCACGATGGACCGCCGGGTGTATTCCAGCATCAGGTGCATGTCATGGGTGATCATGATGACGGTGACGCCCAGATCGTTCACCGATTTCAAGAAGCGCATAATCTCCGTGTAGTGGCGGTGGTCCTGGCCGGCGGTGGGTTCGTCCAGGATGATCACCTTCGGATCCAGTACCAGGATGGACGCGATGGTCACCCGTTTCTTCTGGCCGTAGCTCAGGGCCGATATCGGCCATTTCTTGAAGCGCTCCAGTCCGCAGACCGCCAGAACCCGATCGACCCGGGCCTCGACGTCGGCTTCCGGCACTTTGCGCAGCCGGAGTCCCGAGGCGATTTCATCATAGATGCCGGTCTGGGTGATCATCTGGTTCGGATTCTGCATGATGAAGCCCACGAAGGACGCCCGGTCGGTGATGCTGAGGTCGACGGCGTCCTCGCCGCGGAAATAGATGGTGGCCGCATCATGATCCTCGAAGCGGCAGATGAGCTTGGCCAGGGTGGATTTCCCCGCCCCGTTGGTGCCGACGACGGAGATCATCTCTCCGGCCCGGATGCTGAGATTCACGTCCGAGAGGACCGGCCGACCCGGGTAGTAGGAGAAATCCAGGCCGCGGACGTCCAGCACGTCCTCGCCGATCGACGGCTCCGGCGGATCGGGGACGGATTCGTACCAGGTGAGCAGGGCGTCCCGGCCGGAAGCGATGTCCAGGGTGGAGAGATAGGCGGGCCGCATCGCCGCGCCGATCTCCACGCCGGCATGGCGGAGGGCGGAGACGTAGAGGGGCTCCCTCAGGCCGTGGGCCGTGAGATGCCCCGACGCGATCATCTCGTGGGGCGGCAGGTCGGCCACCACCTGTCCATCGTCGAGGAGGATGATGCGATCCACCGGCCGGTGGAGTACGTCCTCGATGCGGTGCTCGATGATGATGGTGGTCCGGGGAACCTCGTCGCCGGCGCGGGTGCCGGCGTCCAGGCGCCGGCCGCGATGGATTTCGTCGATGAGTTCGATGGCGTACTTGCCGGTCCGGGGATCCAGGTTGGCCAGCGGCTCGTCGAAGAGCAGGATGTCCACGTCGTCCACCAGGATGCCCGCCAGGGAGGTTCGCTGCTTCTGACCTCCCGAGAGTTCCTGGGGAGACTGGCCCAAGAGGCCGTCCACCCCGACGATTCGGGCCACTTCGGCCACCCGGCGCTTCATCGGTTCCTGGGGAACCCGGTCGTTCTCCAGGGCGAAGGCGATGTCCTCGGCTACCGACAGGGCCACGAACTGGGCGTCGGAGTCCTGCATCACGGTACCGACGGTCTTGGAGAGCTCGAAGACGCTGGAATCCTTCACCGCCGTACCGGCGACCCGGAGATCGCCTGAGAGTTCACCCTCGTAGGAGAAGGGGATCAGGCCGTTGAGACAGCGGCCCAGGGTGCTCTTCCCGCTTCCGCTCGGACCGACCACCAGGACCTTTTCCCCGCGGTGAATCACGAGGTCCAGGTCCCGGATGGTGGGATATTTCTGGGCGATGTAGGTAAAAGAGAATCCGGAGAATTCAATAACCGGGTCTTTTACCATCCGACGGGGCTATTCCAGGCTGCCCTTGGCAGGACGGGCCTTGGCCCAGGCGAACATCAGCAGGGAGCCGAGCACGCCGCAGCTTATGATGTTCATCAGAGCCGCCACGGCGCCCTGGGTGAACACCAGGTTTGTCGGTTCGGCGTAGATGAGAATGTCCAGGACCGGGGCCACCACCAGCCACGCAACGAGGTTGCCGACGATCTGGATGATGTTGAAGGTGATGATGCCCTTGGCCTTGAATTCCCCGGCCTCGATGCCGGTGCGCTTGAAGGCCAGGCCGAAGACGAAGCCCGACACGCTGCTGGCGATCACCCAGCTCCACCACGGCGAACCGTACTGGATGGCGTCGCTCAGGGCATGGCCGATGAACTGGATGAGGAATCCGGCGATGGGACCGAAGAGCACCGCCATCAGGGATCCCAGGGCATAGGCCGTCTGGAACTGGGTTTCGGGAACCCAGGACGGAATCTTCACGAACATGAACAGGACCATGAACAGGGCGGCCCCGATCCCGGTGGCGACGATCTTCCTCGTACCGAATTTGAACATGCTGTCTGCCTCCTATCGAGCAGTGGTTATATCTTTTCCAGACTGATGGTCCAGTCCGGTCCGGATTCGATGCCGTGGAGGTCGACGAAGCTCCGCAGGTTGGTCCCCAGGGCGAAATAGCCGATCTCGTTGTTGTAGAGGATGTCCTCGCCTTCGGGAACGGCGCCGAAGGACTTCCCGTACATCACGTCCTTATCGTAGCAGACCTGCCCCTTGTGTTTCACCACGATGTGCAGCATGGTGCCGAAGGATATGCCCATGGTCTCGAAGGTTTCGATGGGGATGTTGGTCCAGATCATACCGAAGTGGGGATCCTTGATGTCCACCCGGCCCTCCACGCGGTTAGGACCCACCACCGGGTCGGGGGTGGGATGGCGGACGATGCCGTCCACGGGTATCTCGGGCCCCACGCCGGCGAAATCGATCAGACCGGCGGCCAGCCGGGCGCCGGTGTAGGCGTAGACATCCCGGCCGTGGAAGACATGGAATTTCTCCGAACCCGGCAGACGGTTCACCGATTCGTCGATTTCCCTCAGGGCCGTGATTCCGACGTGCTTCGTCAGGTGGGTCAGGGTGCCGTTGTCCGGCGTGACGATGAAGTGCCCCGAACCGGTGAGGGCCGTCACGCTCTTGCGGGCGGTGCCCACGCCGGGATCGATCACCGAGACGAACACCGTGCCCTCCGGGAACACCGGACAGGTCTGGAACAGGGAATACGAGGCGTCCCAGGTGTTGAATTTCTCGATGTAGTGGGAGAGATCCACCAGCTTGAGATCCGGATCGACGCTGAGGGCCACGCCGTACATCTGGGCCACGGTGCCTTCGAGGAGTCCGAAGTCGCTCTGGAAGACGAGAATGCGGTTGCTGCGAGTCATGAGTCCTCCCGGCCGGAGGGAGTCGCTCCGGGCCCGACGGTCTTCTGGAAGCGAATGCGCCATTCGGTTCCGGCGCCGATGTCGTGGGCCCGGGCGAAATTTCCCTGGTTGATGGCCACGCCGACATTCAGCAGAGAGTTGATGTACACGATGGACGCCCCGACGTTGACGTCGCTGAAGGACTGGCCGTACTTCAAGTCGTTGCCGTACACCGTTCGGCCGTGGTGCGTGATGCTCACCGCCACATAGTCTCCCCGTTTCACGCCGAGCTCGGCGAACAGATCCCGGGGACAATTGGTCCACAGACTGCCGTAGCGGACATCCAGGATGTCCACCGAAGCCTCGATAACGCCGTTTTCCAAATGCGGCGGCGTCGACGGATAGACCACCGTCTCGCTCGCCGGGAGCGAGGGTCCCACGCCGTCCAGGTTGATGAGACCGGCGGCCAGCCGGGCGCCGGTGTAGGCGTACACGTCCCGGCCGTGGAAGGTGTAGGAGTGCTGGGAGTCTTGGAGGCGGTTCTCAGCCTCCTCGATTTCGTGGCGCCGGGCGATGCCGATCTTCTGGGCGACATGGGTGAGCGTCCCGTTGTCCGGCGTCACGATGTAGTGCCCCGAATCGGTAAGCACGGCCACGCTCTTGCGATCGGTTCCCACCCCGGGGTCCACCACCGAGACGAACACCGTTCCGGGGGCCCAGTACTCCACGGTCTGAATAAGGCGGTAGGACGCCTCCCAGATGTCGAACTGGGGAATGTCATGGGTGAGGTTGAACAGATGGAGTTCGGGAGAAACGGCGTTGGCCACGCCGTACATGGCCGAAACCGCCCCGTCCACCAGACCGAAATCGCTCTGGAACACAACCGTGCCGTTGGTGGTCATCGGCGCCTCCTTTCCGTCCAGTATGGGCGCTCCGGGGGCCGGGTGCCAGGGGGCGGCGACGCGGCGACGCCCAATGAGGGGTCGGTCGAGGGCCGCCCGCCTTTCCATTACGATGAAGAGAAGGAGGCCGAAATGGCCGGCAATCAAAGCGGAGTGACCATGGCGGCCGTCCGAACCATCGGCAACGGCGGCTACGACCGTCTCGAATACGGCGACGTCCCCATTCCCGAAGTCCGGGACGGCGAGGTCCTGGTCCAGGTGCTCGCCGCCGGCGTCAATGCCACGGAGATCAATACCCGTCTGGGCTGGTACTCATCGTCGGTGGACACCGATCCCGAGAAGCTGGCCGGGGACCGATCGGAAGCGGACCGGGAGAAGAGCGACGGGGGTTGGAATGCCGCGACGCCCTTCCCGCTCATCCAGGGCACCGATGCCTGCGGCCGGGTGGTTGCGGCGGGCTCGGAAGGTGACCGCCGGCTCGTCGGAGAACGGATTCTGGTGCGGCCCTGCATCCGCCGGTCCGGCTGGGAGTCCCGGGACACGGTGTGGATGGGCTCGGATTTCGACGGCGCCTTCGCCCAGTTCGTCCGGATTCCGGCCTCGGAGGTTTTTCCGGTGGACTGCGATTGGAGCGATGTCGAGCTGGGTTCGATTCCCTGCGCCTACGGCACGGCGGAGAACATGCTCCACCGCGCCGATGTCTCGAAAGGAGACCGGGTGCTCGTCACCGGCGCCTCCGGCGGCGTGGGATCCGCGGCGGTGCAGCTGGCCGGGCGACGGGGCGCTTCGGTGACCGCGGTGGCCGGCCGCGACAAGGCCGACGCTGTGGCGGCCCTGGGAGCCGACCGGGTTATCACCCGGGATGAGGATCTCTTGGCAGCACTGGAGGAGGAGTCAATCACCGTGGCGGTGGACAACGTCGCCGGATCGGGTTTCCCGGCGGTTCTGCGGGCCCTGGCCCGGGGCGGGCGCTACGTCACATCGGGAGCCATCGCCGGTCCGCGGTTGGAACTGGACGCCCGGACCCTCTACCTCAAGGATCTCACCCTCATCGGATGCACCGCCTGGGAGGCTCCGGTGTTCCCGGATCTCATCGCGGCGATCGAAGCCGGGGAGATTCGCCCCCTCGTCGCCGGGACCTTTCCCCTGGAGAGGATCGTCGAGGCGCAGAAGACCTTCATGGAAAAACGGCACGTCGGCAAGTTCGTCCTCATTCCGCCCGGGATGACCGAAAGTCAGCGAAGCCTGTTCCCCGGCGGCGCCTAGGACCGGACGCCGGCCGTCGCCGGCTCGTTCAGCCGCCGGGCCCGGACGAGCAGCCAGATGAGGAACACCACCTCGCCGATGAAGGTGAACATCGCCCAATTCCCCTCGGTGCCCGGGAACACCAGGGCCCGTAGGCTGTCGGCTATGTAGCCCAGGCCGGCGAGGATGAGGAGCAGCCCGAACACGGTGTGGATGAAATCCGCCCGCCAGGCCAGGATTCCCAGCAGGACCAGGTGGATCCCGAAGAAGACGAGGCTCACCATCCAGCCGTCCCGGAATGCCTCGAAGAGTCGGAACGCGGCGTCGGCGTCCGCCGCGGCGTGGCGTGCCGCCCCGAAGAGGCCGAAAATGGCGACGGCGAAGACCGCGGCGTAGGCCAGCCGCATCCAGGCCGTGAGGAGGGACAGCCCGGGGCTCGACTCCCGGAACAGCACATAGAGGCTCCAGGCCACCACCACGTCCAGAACGGCCACCACCACCAGGGCCAGGGCGCCGAGTCGGAAGCTTCCTTCGGCGGCGGTGATGTTCGCCGCGGTGAGGGCGGCGTCGCCGGCGACGAACCGGCCTTCCACCACCACGAAGTTGGCCGGTGCGGCCAGAAGCGCCATCGCCAACAGGCCGATGCCGGAAACCAGGGCGGCGGTTCGCCGCGTCATGGTCTTGTCCATTGATCCCTCCGTTCTTTGCCGGTCAGACGGCGTCTCCCGATGCGTGATTCAGGGCCGAAGGCGCCCGGCAGCTGACGATGGCCGGCGCTTCGTGAACGAGGGCGTCGTCGGTCAGGGCCTCCACCATGAACAGCGCGAAATCGATGCGACGGGTCCGGTTGCTCTTGAGGACCGGATCGCCGATGTGCCGGCTCCAGACCGGAAGGCCCTCGCTCTCCCCCTCCTCCAGGTCGCTGCCCCGGACAACGGTCCACCGGGTTTCGCTGGCAAAGATTCGCCGGGTGGCCTCCACCTGGTCGTCCACGTCCACCGCCCAGAAGAGGCGGCCGATCCAGGTGAAGACCCGCAGCATCGCCTTGAAGAACGGCGAATATCGGTCCCGACCGTCCATGCTGATATGCCAGCCGCAGGAAAACACCAGGCGCGCCTCCGGTTCGGCGAAGTCCAGCACCGCCTGGGCGGTACCCGACGAGTACTGCTCCATACCCCAGGGCACCAGAACCGTGAGGACGCCGTCGCAGCCCGCCACCGCCCGGCGGATGACGTCCCGGTCGTTGGTCCGGCCCGGAACGATGCGGATGCGGTCGGCAAAATCCTCGAGCTTCGAGACGCTGTCGGGCCGGCAGACGCCGGTGACATCATAACCCCGGTCCAGGGCGTGGGCCACCATATAGCGTCCCAGCTTTCCGGATGCACCGACGATGCAAATCTTCTTCATCCATCCTCCATCCCGGCCCCCCGGGCCGGGCTCCCTTGCTTTGACTTACACTGTAAGTTATACTTACGGCGTAAGTTTGTCAATATATATTCGTATAAAGGTAGGGAATGACCCGGAATCGCACACCCCTGAATCAAGACCGCATCCTCGACGAAGCGGTTCGCCTCGCCGACCAGGGCGGTCTCGAGGCTCTGTCGATGCGGAGGCTCGCCGACGGCCTGGGCGTCCGGGCCATGTCCCTCTACAACCACATCGATGGAAAGGACGCACTCCTCGACAGCCTCGTCGAACGGGTGGTGGCGGAAATCGAGATTCCGAATCTCGAGTTGGACTGGAAGACCGCCATGAAGCACCGGGGCCGGTCGTCCCACGAGGTGCTCCGCCGGCATCCCTGGGCCATCGGGGCTTTCATGACCCGGTCCAACGCCGGAGCGAACATGCTCCGCTACGTCGACGCCACCCTGGGCTGCCTTCGAGAGGCCGGTTTCTCCTTCGAAGTCGCCGACCATGCCTGGCATGCCATGGACAACCATATCTACGGCTTCACACTCCAGGAGGTGAACTTTCCCTTCCGAGAACCGGACTACGCCGATACGGCCCGGGAATTCCTGCCGGGCATTCCCCGGGATGACTACCCCTACTTCACCGAGCTGGCCACCCTGGTGATGGAGCGGCGCTACTCGGGAATCCACGACTTCGATTTCGGCCTGAATCTCATCCTGGACGGGCTGGAGCGGATTCTTCGCTCGACAGATCCCCCCCGCGGCCCGAGCCGTTGATTCGACGATCCGTCTGTTCTCCGGCCCCGACGCCTCTCTGTAATCAGGATTCACGCGGGAATCCGCATCCCATCGCCTGTTGACCGATTTTGAGTAAACGCTGTATATTTAGTAAACGTTGTTTACATCACAAGAGGAGAGGATCGTGGAATCCCGAACCCGACGCCGGCACCATCGGGACGAACTCAGACAAACGATCTTGGATGCTGCCGTGGAGCTCATCGAAACCCACGGCGGCGGATTCACGATTCGTCTCCTGGCAGACCGCATCGGCTATTCGCCCCGCACCGTCTACCTCTACTATGAGAACAAGGACACCCTCCTGGATGCCGTCGTCGACCGGGTGTTCACCCAAACCCTGGAATCCCTGGATTCCGCCGAATCCGCCGGAACCTCCCTGGAAGCCCTGCTGTCCTCCCAGATCGAACGGCACATGAGGAATGCCCTGAATCGGCCGCGGCTGTATCGGGCGGTGGTGGAACGCCTGGCCTCCGGAAGCTATGAGCCGGTTCCCGCCGACGAAAGGCTTCGGGAACGAACGGCGATTCTGCTGGCCGGGGGCGTCGGCGACAGGCTCGCCGGCCATCCACGGGATGTCGCCGAAGTCTTCCTGGCCGCCCTGCGGGGCGCGACGACGCGGCTCATCGGCCGGTCGACAGGCCTCCCGAACGACGATGCCGACCGCACGATCCATATCTTCACACGGATGACGCTGAGAGGTTTGCTATGAATCGGAACCTAACCCTGGAAGGGATGGCCGCCGCCGTCATCGTCCTATCGATCATCGCCGCCCTCTGGGGGGTCTGGCCCGGCGAGGGCTCGCGGTTTACGACGGTGTCCGCCTGGGGCGAATCGGTGGACATGCACGGAGAAGGCCTGTATCACCGAGACTCCCATTCCATGGCCGTCCAGGCGATCGCCCAGGACTGGGTCACCCTCGTGCTGGGCGTCCCCTTGATGACGCTGGCGATCGTCCTGGTCCGCCGGGGGTCCTATCGCGGCCGACTCCTGCTCACCGGCGCCATGGGATACTTCCTCTACACCTACGCCTCCTACAGTTTCTTGATGACCTACAACCGCCTCTTCCTCATCTATGTGGCGCTCTTCGCCCTGGCTTTGTTCGGCTTCGTGTTCAGTTTCCTGGAACTGGACGTGCCCCGGATGGACCGAAGGGTCCGGCCGCTCTTTCCCCGCCGCAGTCTGGCGGTTTTCTTTCTCTTCATCGCCGTCATGCTGTTCGTGATGTGGATGGGCCGGATCATCCCGTCCCTCATTTCCGAGGCGCCGCCCTTCGGCCTGGAAACCTACACCACCCTGGTCATCCAGGCCCTGGATCTGGGGGTCATCGCCCCGGCGGCCGTCTACACGAGCATAGCCCTGTTCCGCCGGCGGAACTCGGGCTACGCCCTGTCGGTGGTGATCGTGCTCAAGGGCTTGATGATGTTCTCGGCGGTTACCGCCATGGCGATCCTGATGGCCGTGGACGGCATCGAAATCCATCCGACGGAGCTCATCGTCTT
>Ga0180436_10001957_pt1 | contig 19861 bp, 14 predicted proteins | sample SS_ome_2_FD_132434 | JGI IMG/M metagenome (GOLD analysis project Ga0180436, IMG submission 132434) | Hypersaline lake sediment archaeal communities from the Salton Sea, California, USA - SS_3_S_2 metaG | ecosystem: Environmental > Aquatic > Non-marine Saline and Alkaline > Hypersaline >...
CTGCTTCGGCTGACCTTCTGCCTCGTCTCGGCGAACATCTGGACGAGGTACATCAGCGCGTCGGCCGAGAATTTCGGTGCGAGTTCGGCTATGGCCTTCCGGTCGGCGTCGCCCCGGTCTATCAGCGGGCTGTCGGCCCCGGCGATGCGGGCGAAGAGGAGGTCGCGGAACCCGTCGGTTATCTGCTGGATGAGTTCGTCGTAGGCGGCCCCGCCCGAAAGCGCGCCGTCCACGAGCTCGATGACCTTACGCGGATCGTGGTCCGAGATCGCGCCGAGCACGTCGAAGAGCGTTCTCTGCGAGACGGCGCCGGTGAGTTGTTCGAGGTCCTCGGCCGTGATCTTGTCGCCCGAGAGGGCGGCGAGCTGGTCGAGGAGCGACTCGGCGTCACGCATCCCGCCGTGCGCGCTGCGCGCGATCGCGTCGAGCACGCCGTCGTCCGTCTTGATCTTCTCTTTCTTGCAGATTCCGGCGAGGTGCGCCGCGATGAGCGAGGCGGGGATCCTGCGGAAGTCGAACCGCTGGCAGCGCGACCGAATGGTGTCGAGAAGCTTGTGCGGCTCAGTCGTGGCGAAGATGAACTTGACGTGCGGCGGCGGCTCTTCGAGCGTCTTGAGGAGCGCGTTGAACGCCTCCTTGGTGAGCATGTGGACTTCGTCGATGACGTATATCTTGTGCTTCGCGCGGGCAGGCGAGTACCGCGCGTTTTCTCGCAGCGCGCGTATCTCGTCGATCCCGCGGTTCGACGCGCCGTCGATCTCGACGACGTCGACGTCGTCGCCCGTGTCGATGCTCTTGCAGGTGGCGCACTTGTTGCAGGGCTCGGGCGTCGGCCCCTTCTCGCAGTTCAGGGCCTTGGCTAGGATGCGGGCCATCGTCGTCTTGCCGACGCCCCGCGGGCCGGTGAAGAGGTAGGCGTGTGCGACGCGGCCCGACGTTATCGCGTTCTTGAGCGTGGCGGCCGTGCTCTCCTGGCCGACGACCTCGTCGAACGTGCGCGGCCTGTATTTTCTTGCAAGCACGAGATACGACACGAAACACCTCGCCCGGCCAGGGAGATTCGCAACGGACACCGGCGCCGGGAATCCGGAGGCACAGCGGCACGCGCCGCCGCAACCCCGGATTCCGCGCCTCTTCACAATAAAGGGCCGTGCAGTCCTCCTTCGACACTGCTCACGGAGGCCTTGACGCGCAGTTAGCTCCGGCCAGGCAACCCCACGGCACACGGGACTGAATGCTTATGGCTGCTGCATTCCTGCCCTGACCAGGTTCACATCGCCCCGTTGCATGGGACCCAACCTTCAACGCCACTTACACGCCAAGAACGACCGCAAGCTGGGAGCCTCGGGAGGACATTCGCCCTGCTATGGCGGATTGCAGGTCATCCACACGAGGTGGAATCAGGGATCCGCCGGTTCCCCGCTAAGCACGGCCTTGTCTTCTCGGCTGTCAGCGCCGGACGCGCCTTCCGCACGCGCGTCGGAAACATCCGGCGCAACCAGACTCTACCACGGGCCGGGCCGACAGTCAAGCGGCGCGACCCGAAATGCCCCGTGACATCCGACCGCTATGCCTGCTCCGAGTCATCACGCACAACCTTATGATCGTCAGGCGTCTATTCCTGTCTTTTCAACGGAGCATGACTGTCCCTCGCTGTTGTCTACCCGCCTTTCACGCCATGTCAGGCTCAAATAGGTATGGTGACCTGCCAGGTAATCAATTGTCATGCTTGTTCCTGGTTGGCCCGGTCAGATGCTACAGCGATGGGGGCCGGCGCGAAGGGGGCCGTGCAGTGCGAGACCGTCGCCTGCGTTCCACGAGGCGGCGAGTGTGCCGCTGGATTCCTCGACTCGAACCGGTTCGCCGGAGGGTCCTTCCTCCGCGTGGAGCAGTTCGATTCCGAGGGCGATAACGATCTTCTCGAGTTCGGCGAATTGGAACTCGCGCCGATGCCCGTGGTAGCAGATGCCGTCGACGAATATGTGCCGGCCGTCGTCCTTTTCGCTCTGGCCCGGCTCCCACGGTATTTCCCTGTCGCCGAAGACGCCGGGAGCAGTGTGGATGATTGCCCTCCAGGGGTCTGCGCGCAGCTCGAAACGGCCGTCGCCGAGGTCGTTGAACTGCGCGGCATAGCTGACTACTTCGCAGCGTACGCGGAAGTCTTCGGCGTCAAAAAGCCCGTCAACAGCCGGGTGGTCGAGATGTTCGTGCCAGTTGCCTTTGTGGGTCAGGAGGCTGACGAGTGAAAGGATCCGGTTCCGTTTCTGCGTGTTGCAGGCGTAGGCGGAGGCGAAATCGACCCCGTCGCGGAGAAAACGAAGTCGGAACATGGCGGCAGGATCGTCCGGCGTCCGCCAGTAGCCGAGCAACGGCCGGCGTTGGGTCCACAGGTTGTCGCGGTTGATCGACCCCAGGCACACGTCTTCGGCGAGCCAGGTGGTTCCCGTGACGGATTCTTCTTCCGGATCGCGTAGGATGTACCGGTGATGCAGTTCGATCTCGGGTTGGGGCAACGACAGAAACCGTTGGGCGATATCCGGCGGGCAGGGCGGCGGGGGCGCCTGCTGGGCAGTGTCCCGCGCCATGGCCTCCAGGTCGTCCTTGCCGCGGTAGACGATCGAGGCGCCGATACGGGTCTGCAGGAACACGGCCGCGCTCCCCGGTATCCAGTCGGCGTACGCGCGGCTCTGAGGACCCGCCAGTTGACCGGTGCCGGGGTGAAAATGGTCGGCGTAGTCCTGCCAGAGACGGCGGTGCATGATTTCGGCCGATTTGCGAACCCCCGCGTCGTGGACGAACCGGTCGGCCCATTCGCACCAGCGTATGCTCGCGGTGGCGTAGCCGGGCGAGTTGTACTCGTTGAAGCCGCCCTATTGCTCCCTGTGCTCGATGATGCGCCTGAATCGGGCTTGCGCGTAATCCACCAGGCGCGGCTCGTCGAGGATCTCGCCCGCGGCGGCGGCCACGACCGCGCCTGCGAACGCTATGTTGGTGTAGCCGGGGCCTATGTTGCGCCGATAGATCCCCCACGCCGCGTGACCGAGCGATTCGCGTATGCGGTGCAGGACATCCGGTGACAGGACATCACCGTGTTCCCGGATGATGGGCACGAGTGCGGAGCCGCCGAAGTCTGCCAGGTTACAGTCGGAGACGGTCATGGCTTCGAGAGGTTCTTCGCGGAAGATGGGCCATACGCCGTAGAACCGGCTGGTCGGGTCGGCATCCTGGAAGGTCAGTACTTTCGCGATGACTTCTTCGGCACGCTCTTGCCGGTCGGCGCCACCGGCCCGCAGTAGAGCGCCGGCGTACCCGAGTCCCCCCAGTACGTGGTGGACGGTCTTGCCGGGCTCGATAGCGGAATGGTAGTGGCCCGGCCCCATTATGGAGCGGAGCATGCGGCAGTCCGCGTCGTAGTTCTTCTCGCAGTTCTCAAGGTATTCGATCGTGCTCATTGTGTACGTTGTCCTGCCATCCTTATGCTGATTCCGGAGGCACCATCCCTGTTTCTACACACGGCGCGGCCCGAAATGCCTCGCGGCATCCGAACCGCGCCGCTTTCAACTCGTGAGACCTGCGCCTACTTGATCGCGTTGCCCGAGACCTGGACCGACTTGTACCAGATGAGCATCGGAATGACCGAGAAACTGGTCACGTCGGACTGGAGGTCGTCCATCCGGCTCGCCCCCATCTCCTTGCCGGCGCGCGTGGCCATGTCGACGACGGGCTCGACGCGGCACGTGTCCATAAGAAACGCCATGCCGCCGGACGTCGAGCTTGTGTTGCCCGTGATCAGCGGGAAGATGGGCAGGAAGTAAATGCCCCACGACTGCACGTTCACGTGCGCGATCTCCTTGCCGTCCGACGCCAGCCCGAGCCCGTTCAGCTTCTTGCCGGTGTCCACCGATGCGCAACCGGCCACACAGGCGATTGCAAGAACCGCCACAAGGCACATTATGCGAGCTTTCATCGCCTTCCCTCCTGAATCGGCCCGGAGCAGGCAGGCCACACACCCGCCGCCCCGGAAGCCGCCCTACTTGAACAGGTCCTTGACGCCTCCGACGGCGTCCTCGACGGCTTTCTTGCCCTCCTCGACGGCCCCCTCGGCGCCCTCCTTCACTGCGTCGGCGCCCTCGCCGATCGCTTCCTTGCCGCCCTCGATGGCGTCCGCCGCGCCTTCGGTGACCGCGCCGACGCCCTTGTTCAGCAGTTCCTTGCCCATCTTGAGCGCTTCCGTGGCGACCTCGGTCACACTGCCCGTGACCTCCGAGAACACCTCCTCGGCGACCTCGGCGACCGAGGCCCCGTCGGTCTCCTTGCCGATGTCGTGCATCTCGATCTTCGGGAGGGGAACGGTCGCGGTCTGGCCCCCGAGAATCTTGGCCGACAGGGAGATTGTGCCGTTCTCGAGCAGGAAGTGATTGATCTGTATCTTCTTGCCGGGCTTTGCCGGTTTTTCCTCCGGCTCTTCCTCGGGCTTCTCCTCCTTGGGGCCGGAGAACTCCTCGACGTTCTCCTGAATCTTGCCGATGTTGCTGGGGAACCCGGCCTCGTATGTGATATTGGGCGCGTCGATGTAAATCTCCTGGATGACTATCGTGTCCGACAGGAGAGACGCGAGGTCCACGTCCACCCGGACCTTGCCGAGTTCGAACGCGTCCTTGGTCTTATAGCCCTCGGGGTTGCCGATGATGAACCCGCTCAGCTCGCCCTTCCCGGACAGCATCGAGATGCTGACCTTGTCCAGCTTGACGTCCGTGCCCGTTATCTGCGGCAGTACGGTCACGACGGCGGTCTTGACCGCGCCGTCAAGAGCTACGGCGAGCAGACTCACGGCCACGATGACGACGACCACCACCACGAGAAGGGTTATCTTCAGCCACTTCTTCATTTCTCAACTCCCAAAAAGCGTTACTGGTTCTGATACAGATGCACGTCTCTCTGCGGGAACGGAATGCTGATGCCCTCGGCGTCGAGCCGTTCCTTGACGGCCTGCGTAACGCCGAAGTAGACGTCCCAGTAGTTCTCCGCCTTCGTCCACGGCCGGACGACGAAGTTCACACTGCTGTCGGCAAGTTCGACGACGGCGACGGTCGGCGCCGGGTCCTTGAGGACGCGTTCGTCGGAGCCGAGCACGTCCTTGATGACCTCAGTCGTCTTCTTGAGGTCGGCGCCGTAGCTCACCCCGATGACGAGGTCGACGCGCCGCGTGCCCTCGGCGGAATAATTGACGATGTTGTCGCCGGTCAATTTCGCGTTGGGGATGATGACGCGCTTGTTGTCCGGCGTCCGCAACCTCGTCGTGAAGATATGGATGTCGTCCACAACGCCGAGCGCGCCGGCCCCCTCGATGAGGTCTCCGGTCTTGAACGGCCGGAAGAGCAGGATGAGCACCCCGCCCGCGAAGTTCGCCAGCGAGCCCTGGAGCGCCAGGCCGACGGCGAGGCCCGCGGCACCGATCACGGCGATGAACGACGTCGTCTGCACGCCGATCTGACTCAGGGCCGCGATGATGACGAACGCCATCAGCGCGATGTACGTCAGACTCGACACGAACGACACGAGCGCCTTGTCCACCTTGGCGCGCTCCATGAGCCGGCGGACCACAGCCCCGAGGAGCCGTGCGATCCAGCGTCCGACCAGAAAAATGACGATGGCGCCGAGCACTTTGAGCCCGTACAGGGCTATGAACTCCTGCATCTTGTCAATCGCTTCTTCCATAGCGCACCTCCTTGCCTGGTTCGAGACACGGGGGAAAACTCCACGCGTGACAATACACCAAGCACACTCGGCTTGCAAGGGGTTTTTGCCGGAATTTCCGGGCCGTGCGCGACGCGGGCTTCGTGCCCCCGAAAAGACTTGAAATGCAGTCGCTCACAGCATAGTATGCAGGACATGGGCGGCGGAAGCTGGCTGTGTACGCACGCCTCAACACACGCGTTTTCGTCAACCGGGAGACCACTATGAAAGACAAACTGCACAAAGTGATGCGGTTTCTGACCGTGGACGTCTGGCGAATACAGGCGCGTGACCTCCCGCGAAGCAGATTCCTCCTTCTGAAGAACCTTCGGATCATACTCCTCGCGCTCCGTGGGTTCCGCGACGACAACTGCACACTGCGGGCCTCGGCCCTCACGTTCTACACCATTCTCTCCGTCGTGCCCATCGCGGCAATGGCTTTCGGCATCGCGAAGGGATTCGGCCTCGAAGCCATGCTCGAAGGACAGATTCGCACCGCGCTCGAAGGGCAGGAACAGGCGGCGAAGATGATCATCGATTTCGCCAAGAACCTGCTCGAAAGCGCGAAAGGCGGGGTCGTGGCCGGCGTCGGCGTTGCCATCCTTCTGTGGACCGTCATCAAGGTGCTCGGGAACATCGAGAAAGCGTTCAACCACGTCTGGGGCATCAAGAAACACAGAAGTCTCGCCCGGAAGTTCACCGACTATATCTCAATCATGCTGGTCTGCCCGGTGCTCATGGTACTTTCGGGTGGGGCGACGGTCATCATCAGCACCAAGGTCGAAGAGATGCTTGCTTCAATACCGATGTTCGACGTCCTCGGCCCGATCATCGTGCTGGTTCTCGGCGTGCTTCCGTTCGCCCTCGGCTGGGGGCTCTTCGCGTTTGTATATATGTTCATGCCGAACACCAGGGTCCGGCTCAAGTCGGCGATCGTAGCCGGCGTGGTCGCCGGCACGCTGTTCCAACTGACACAGTGGGGCTACATCAACTTCCAGGTGGGCGTCAGCAAGTACAGCGCCGTCTACGGCAGTTTCGCCGCCCTCCCCCTTTTCCTCGTCTGGCTCCAGATCAGTTGGTTCATCGTGCTCTTCGGGGCGGAACTTTCGTTCGCGCACCAGAACGTGGACACATATGAGTTCGAGCCCGACTGCCTGACGGCAAGCCATTCCTTCAAGGAGCTCCTCTCGCTCAGGACGGCTCAACTGCTCGTCAAGAACTTCGCGGAAGGAGTGCGGCCTGCCACAGCGTCCGAGATTTCACACGAACTGGGGATGCCGATCCGGCTCACAAACGATATCCTCAATGAGCTTGTGGGGGCCGGCATCCTGTCCGAAACCAAAATAGAGGAGGAGTACAAGGAGGTCGGCTACCAGCCGGCGCGGCCGCCCGAGGTGTTGACGGCGGCATATGTGCTCGACGCACTGGGCCGACGCGGCACGAACGACCTCCCCGTCGTCAAATCGAAGGAACTGACAAAACTGTCTGACTGCATGGACAAGTTCGCCGAGGCCGTCAGGAAGTCGCCCGCGAACACGCCGCTCGGAGACGTTTAGCGGGCGGGGGGCCGGTCCAAGGGAGGATGTTCTCATGAAACGACGACCCGTCGCTCCTCATTTTTACTCGGGCGATTGCGCCCGCCAGATCGAGACCTTCCTGCGCCGGTTCCGGCCACCCGCCGAGCCCGCCGTCCCGCTCGCCGGGATCGTGCCGCACGCGGGCTGGGCCTATTCCGGGGCCGTCGCCGCCAAGGTCATCAAGTGCCTCCAGCCCGCGTCGCCCGATGCGTTCGTCATCTTCGGCGCCGTTCACTCATGGGGCGTACGCGAGGGCGCGGTCTATCCCTCCGGCTCGTGGCTCACCGCCCTCGGCGAGGCCGAGATCGACGAGGAACTCGCCGGACTCCTGCTCGACAAGTGCCCGCGACACCTCACGGCGGACCCCGACTCACACGCACAGGAACACTCCATCGAGGTCCAGGTCCCCATGATCCAGTATCTTCATCCCACGGCGAAGATAGTACCGATCTCGATGCCGCCGACCGACCACGCCGCGCAAGCGGGAAAAGCGGTCGGGGCCGCAATCGCCGGGTCCGGCCGGCGCGTCGCCGTGCTCGGCTCGTCCGACCTGACCCATTACGGACAGAACTACGGGTTCGCGCCGTGGGGGTTCGGGCCCGCGGCCCGCGAGAAAATGGCCGCGAACGACCGGAGCGTGATAGACCTTGCGCTCGCGTTCGACGCCGACAAGATTGTCGGGGAGGCGCAGGAGCACTCCAACGCCTGCGGAGCGGGCGCGATCGCGGCCGCCGTCACCGCCGCGAAGGCGATGGGCGCCGAGAAGTCGGCCCTGGTCGAATACACCACAAGCCACGAAGTCATGCACGAGCCGCCCGAGGACTTCCGGATGGCCGTCGGGTACGCCGGTCTCCTGTTCGGCAAGTGACGCGGCCAGCCCGACGGCTGTTGATTCGTCCGCACGGGAGCGCTATCATACCGGTTGAGGAGATCGTCACGGAGCGCGGTGTGACGAACAGGGAAGGGAAATGACAAACCAGACGGTTGCCGTCAACGAGACTCGGAGCGCACCGGCCGGTGGGAAGTTCACGGTCGGGCTCGACATCGGGTCCGTTAGCGCGAAGCTCGTGGCGCTGGACGCCGCGGGCGCCGTGGTCGAGAACCACTACGTCCGCACGCGCGGCCAGCCGGTGGCGACGGCGCGCGGGCTGATCGCCGACCTCCTTTCCCGCAGGCCGTGCGACGAGATCGACGGCATCGCTCTCACCGGAAGCGGCGGCAAGCTTCTGGGCTCCGTCCTCGACATCGAACCCGTCAACGAGATCACGGCCCAGAGCGCCGGCACCGCGGCGTTCCACCCCGAGGTCCGCACGATCATCGAGATGGGCGGCGAAGACTCGAAGCTCATCAAGCTCGCGGACACCCCCGGCTCGGCCGAGCCCCGGATCGCCGACTTCGCGATGAACACCGTCTGCGCCGCAGGCACCGGCTCGTTCCTCGACCAGCAGGCCGCGCGGCTCGGCCTCTCCATCGAGCGCGAGTTTGGCGAGCTGGCGCTCAGGTCGAAGAACCCGCCACGCATCGCCGGCCGATGCAGCGTCTTCGCCAAGACCGACATGATCCACCTCCAGCAGGAGGCGACGCCGGACTACGACATCGTCGCCGGGCTGTGCCGCGCACTCGCGCACAACTTCCAGAGCAACATATGCCACGGAAAGGATTTCGAGAAGCCCATCGCGTTCCAGGGCGGGGTCGCCGCGAACGCGGGCATGGTCCGCGCGTTCGAGGACGTTCTCGATCTCGAGCCGGGCGAGTTGCTCGTGCCCGAGCACTTCGCATCGATGGGCGCGGTCGGCGCGGCGCTCGTCGCCCGCAGGGCCGGCTCACTCGCACCGATGCCGGACCTTGCGGCGATAGACCGCCATCTCGCCTCGCACAAGACCCGGGCCAAGCGGATCCAGCCGCTGGAGGACGAGGGCTACTCCTGCGAAATCGAGCCCGCCCCAATAGAAGGCGACGAGCCGGTCGGCGTCTGCCTCGGCGTTGACGTCGGGTCGATCAGCACGAACCTCGTCCTGATCGACCAAAACCGGCGCGTCATCGCTCGCGAGTACCTTATGACCGCGGGGCGGCCGATAGACGCGATCCAGCGCGGGCTACTGAGCATCGGGCGGAAGTTCGGCGACCGCGTCGTCGTCCGCGGCGTCGGCACGACCGGCTCGGGCCGGTACCTGACGGGCGACTTCATCGGCGCGGACGTCATCAAGAACGAGATCACTGCACACGCGCGCGGTGCGGCGTTCTTCTGTCCCGAGGTCGACACCATCTTCGAGATCGGCGGGCAGGACTCGAAATACATATCGCTCGACGGCGGCGCCGTCGTCGATTTCACGATGAACAAGGTCTGCGCGGCCGGGACCGGCTCGTTTCTGGAGGAGCAGTCCGAACGGCTCGGCGTGCGGATAGACCGCGAGTTCGGCGACGCCGCCCTCTCGGCGCCGGAGCCCTGCTCCCTGGGCGAACGCTGCACCGTGTTCGTCGAGTCGGGCCTGAACTACTACCAGCAGATCGGCGTCGACAAGCCGGACCTCATCGCGGGCCTCTGCTATTCCATCGTCCACAACTACCTGAACAAGGTGGTCGAAGGGCGGAAGATCGGCGACGTGATCCTCTTCCAGGGCGGCACGGCCTACAACCGCGGCGTGCGCGCCGCGTTCGAGAAGGTCACCGGCAAGAAGATCACCGTCCCGCCGCACCACGACGTGATGGGCGCAATCGGCGCGGCCCTCATCGCGATGGAGACGACCGACGGGGCGTCGAAGTTCAAGGGGTTCGACCTGAGCGACCGCAGGTACGCGGTCGAGTCGTTCGAGTGCCGCGACTGCGCCAACCGGTGCGAGATCAACCGCGTCACGGTCGAGGGCGAGCGGCCGCTCCACTACGGGAGCCGATGCGGCAAGTACGACGAAGAGAAGCGCGCCGCCCGCGCCCGGACCCTGCCGCGGCTCTTCCACGAGCGCAAGAAACTTTTGCTCGGCGCCGACGCAAAGACCGCTCCGGGCGACCGGACGGTCGGCATTCCGCAGGCCGCCCACTACTTCGAGCTGTTCCCGCTCTGGAAGACGTTCTTCACGGAGCTGGGGTTCCGCGTCGTCTCGTCTCACGACACGAACCAGCATATCATCCGCGAGGGAGTCGGCCACGTCGCGGCCGAGACGTGCTTCCCCATCAAGGTCGCGCACGGGCACGTGCTCGACCTCGTCGAGCGCGGCGTCGATTACATGTTCCTGCCGTGCGTGGTGGACCTCGAGGCGTCGGGGCCCGGCTTCGTCAACTCGTATGCCTGCCCCTACGTGCAGTCGGTCCCGTACTTCATCCGCTCGGCCATCGACCTGTCCGGGATGGGAGCGCGTGTGCTCGAGCCGGTCATCCACATGGCCCGCGGCCGCAAGCACGTCGTCGCGGTTCTGTCCGGGCTGGCGAAACAACTTGGCGTGACACGACGCGACGCCGTCCGCGCCGCCTGGGCCGCGTTCACCACCCAAGACGAGTTCTTCCGCAAGGTGAACGAGCGCGGCCGCGAGATCATCGAGTCGCTCGGCCCCGACGACGTCGCAATAGCGATCGTCAGCCGGCCGTACAACGGGTGCGACACCGGCCTGAACCTCAACCTGCCGGAGAAACTGCGCGAGATGGGCGTCGTCGCACTGCCGACCGACTACCTCCCGCTCGAAGAGGCGGGAGTTTCCAAGGACTTCCCGCGCATGTACTGGCGGTACGGCCAGCGAATCCTCGCCGCGGCAAGATACCTCCGGGGGCAAGACAAGATCCACGCCCTCTACGTGACCAACTTCGGGTGCGGGCCCGACTCGTTCATCAGCAAGTTCTTCGAGCGCGAGATGCAGGGCAAGCCGTTCCTGACCATCGAGATCGACGAGCACAGCGCCGACGGCGGCGTCCTGACTCGGTGCGAAGCGTTTCTCGACAGTCTGCGAAACGCGAAAGGATCACGTCTCGAACCGCGGCCGGCCCGGTCCGCGAGCCACGACTATGTCCCGGTGCGCGACCGCCGCCGCACGCTGTACGTCCCGCACATGGCCGACCACGGCCGCGCCCTGGCCGCGACGATGAGGCGCCACGGCATCCGCGCCGTGACACTGCCGATGGCCGACGAAGAAAGTCTCGCCATCGGCCGCAGATTCACGACCGGGCGCGAATGCTATCCCTGCATAATCACGACGGGCGACATCGTCAAGCAGACGATGGCCCCGGACTTCGACCCCGCGGCCAGCGCGTTCATGATGCCGGAGGCGATGGGGCCGTGCCGCTTCGGCCAGTACAACCAGTTCCACCGGATGGTGCTCGACGACATCGGGCTAAAGGACGTTCCGCTCTTTGCACTCGACCAGGAGCGCGGCTACGACGAATGCCTGGCGAAGCTGGGCCCGTCGTTCCGCCGCCTCGCCTGGCGGGGGTTCGTGCTCGTCGACCTGCTCCAGAAGCTGGCGCGATGCACCCGGCCTTACGAGGTCGTCAACGGCGAAATCGACCGGCTGTACGCGCGTTGCCTGGGCCGGGTCGAAGAGACGCTCGAGACGGGCGGCGACCTGCGGAAGCTCGCCGCCGGGTTTCGTGCCGCGTTCGACACGGTCGAGGTCGACCGAAGCGTCCCGAAGCCGAAGATCGGCATCGTCGGCGAGATTTACGTCCGTTGCAACGAGTTCGCAAACAACTTCGTCGCGCGTAAGCTCGAGGACCTCGGCGCCGAGGTCTGGTTGCCTCCTATGGAAGAATGGGTCGACTACATCGACTTCACGCGGCGCCAGGATTTCCGCGTCTCGGGCGACCTGAGAAGACTGCTGATGGAGCACGCGAAGGAATGGGTGAAGGAGCTCGACGTGCGGCGGCTCTCGAAACCCTTCCGCGGCGCGATCGGCGACTTCTGGCGCGAGGAGCCGACGGGCGCCATCCTGAAGCGCGCCAGCCGCTACCTCGCCCCCGAGGTGCGCGGCGAGGCCGCGCTCAGCATGGGCCGCGCCGTCGAGTATATCGAACACGGAGTCGCCGGCGTGGTCAACATCGCGCCGTTCAACTGCATCCCGGGCACAATCGTGAACGCTCTGCTCCGGAAGTTCGTCGCCGACCACAACAATATCCCGTGCCTCAAGATGCAATACGACGGGCAGGAGCAGGCCGGCGAGGACCTGCGGCTCGAGGCGTTCATGCACCAGGCGCGGCAGGCGGCCGGGATCCCCCCAACTCACGGAGAACAACATGAGAGGCAAGGCGTGGAAGTTCGGAGATGACGTCAACACCGACGAGATCATCCCCGCAAGATACCTGAACACGATTGACCCGCAGGAGCTGGCCGCTCACTGCATGGAGGACGCGGACCCGGACTTCGCGGCGAAGGTCCGGCCGGGCGACGTCATCGTCGGCGGCGCGAACTTCGGATGCGGCTCCTCGCGCGAGCACGCTCCCATCTCTATCAAGGCGGTCGGTGTCTCGTGCGTCATCGCAAAGACGTTCGCTCGCATCTTCTTCCGGAACTGCATCAACACCGGCCTCCCGATAGTGACGTGCCCGGAGGCCGCGAAGGAAATACAGCCCGGCGACGAGATAGAGGTCGATCTCGATAAGGGGCTGGTGCGGAACGTCACGCAGAATCGCGAATACGCGACCGCTCCGTTCCCGAAGGAAATGCAGGAGATCATCGCGGCCGGCGGCCTGATGAACTTCGTCAAACAAACGCTCACCAAATCTACCTGAGATTCTGATACTGACACGCGGGGAAACCTTCTTGAAAGAATGGTTCCCCCGCACCCTTTACACGGCCATTGTCGCGGCGTAGTTGCAAAGGCGTCGAAGCGGGCATTCGGGGCATTTCGGGCCGCGCGCGAGGCAGATCGTCCGCCCCAGCCGCAGCATGTTCACGTGGAGCGACATCGACTTGCCACGGGGAATCAGTTCCGCCATGCGGTGGTGCGTCTGCTCCGCCGTCACCCTGTCCGGGACGAGCCCGACGCGCCTGCATATCCGGTGGACGTGCGTGTCGACCGGGAAGACGTCGCGGCCGAGCGAAAAGAGAAGCACGACCGACACGGTCTTTATGCCGATGCCGTTGACGGACGTGAAGAGCCGCGTTATCTCGTCCGTCGGCATTTGGCGGATGGGTTCGAGGTCGTAGTCGCCGAACGTCGTCTTGACCCAGCGGACGAAATCGCGTATCCGCCCGCTCTTCTGGTTGGCGAGGCCGGCGCTGCGTATGGCGGCCGCGATCGCCCTCGGGGTCGCGTTTGCGACGTCCGCCCAATCGGGGAATCTCCCCTTCAGGACGTCGAAGGCGCGTTCCGCGTTACGGTCGCTCGTGTGCTGGGAGAGCGTGGTGAGGACGAAGGAGCCGATGAGATCGTGGTCCCGCCTGACACTCGGCCCGCCGAATCGCTTCTCGAGCGCCGCGACGACCCTGCTCACCTTTTTTCGGAGGTCGGGGGTTTCGGGGGGCATATTCCGCGTCTTCACGCTCGCACAGTGGATGGCCGGGCCGACGCCGCTCAGAACTTGAAGTCGTCGGCGCTGAGGTTGTCGAGCTTCTTCTCGAGCCGCCGGAGACTGTCGAGCCGGACCGCTTCCCGCTCGTCAAGTTGCTTCGACGGGCTGGCCTCCTTCTGCTCCTCCAGCTCCTTGATCTCGTTCCTCGCCTCGGTCTTCGCCTGCACGGCGACATCCTCGGCCTGGTGCGGGCCGAACTCGACGAGCACGTAGGCGATGTGGACGGGCCTCTTCACGATGTTCTGGACGAGCGTGCCGGCGGTGTAGTACTGGTCGCGGGCGTAGAGCCGGTCGACCGTGTCACGGGCCACGGTTGTTGAGAAGATGCGGTCGGTGACGGCCTCGTATCCGCCGCCGCGGGTGTCGCCGACGGCGGTGCCGACGCGCTCGGTCTTCACGTCGACCGTCGTGCTCATGTAACGCACGATCTGGCGCTGCGCGTCCTCGAGGGCGCTGTCACGCGCCTCCTGGATGCTGGCCATCGGCAGGCCGTATCCGACGAAGTAAACGCATCCGGGCTTCCGGTCGGGATAGCTCTGGGGCCTGTAGAGCCAGGCGGGCGGTTCCGCGTAGGGCTTCCGCGCGGACACGTCCTCCTCGAACGTGTTCTCGGGCAACGGGAACACGGGGGCCGCCCGGTCGAACGGACGTTCCGTGCCGCCAGCGCATCCGAGGCAGAAAACAAAGACGAGGAGAGAGACGGGCAACAGTCTGTACATGGCATGTCCTCCCTTGAATCGGAAAGCGCTTTCAGCGCGCGGCGCGCGAATCGGTCAGAGCCGGAAATCATCCGACGAGAGACCCTGGAGCATGTTCTCGAGCTTCTCGAGCTGTTCCCTGCGGATCTCGTCGCGCTCTCTCTGCACCTCTTCGGCGACCTCCTCGGCGGACTCCCTGCCGGTGTTGACCAGGTCGGCCCTGGAGACCTCGTAGAGCCGGTAGGCGCGGTACATCACGACCTGTGTGCCGTGGTAATGCGCGCTGACCCGTTCGAGATGCGTATCGACGACCTTCGCCCGCGTGACTTTTGCAATCGCGATGGTCTTCTTGACAAACTCCTCGACGACGGTCTCGATGGACTGCTGTCCGTGGAGGTTCTTCGCCTCGCCCGCGCTCTGCCACTTGACGGCCACCGCCTGGCCGATGTACTTGGCGATCGAGGCAAACGCGTCCTCGTCGGCCGAATGCAGGGCGAACGCAATGGTCTGGCGCGGGAAGCCGATGCCCGCGAAATACTCGTTCTCGGGCTCCGCGTGCTTGTACTTGCCCGGCGTCAGGACCCAGTCCGGCAGTGGATCCATGCTGAGCGTCTCGACCTTTTCGAGCACGGTGACGCTTTCGTCCACGTCCCGCATTTCAGGGGTGGAGCGGCACCCAGTCACCAGGATCGGAGCAAAGCCCAGCAACACGACGGCGAGAGCAATGCGATATCTCATCTCAACGCCTCCTTTTCCCAAGAGTGGCCAAGGATGACTACGCCGGTCTCTCTGAACACTGTCAGGATAACGCGGTTTCACGCGCGTGTCAAATGCGATTCCCGACGCAGGCCGACGTCAGCCGTTCGCCTTCTTGAAGCTCGCCATGAGCTCGGCAACCTTGTGGGCGCCTTCGAGCGGCATGGCGTTGTAAAGCGAGACGCGGATGCCGCCGACACTGCGATGGCCCTTGAGCCCGATTAGCCCGGCCGCCTTGGCCTCGGCGAGGAACTTCTTCTCGAGTTCCTCGGACGGGAGTCGGAAGACGATGTTCATCCAGCTCCGGCTTCCACGCTCGACCGGGCATTTGAAGTAGTCGGGGGCGCTGTCGATCACGCCGTAGACCGCTTCCTGCTTGGCGCGGTTGAGCTTCTCGATGCCGGCGAGCCCGCCCTTGCCCTTGAGCCATTCAAGGACGAGCTTGATGATGTAGATGGTGAAGCACGGCGGCGTGTTGAAGAGCGAATCCTTTTCGGCGTGCGTTCGGTAGTCGAGCATCGTGAGCCCGTCCTTGCACTTTTCGAGCATACTCTTCCTGACGATGACCATGGCGCACCCGGCCGGGCCGAGGTTCTTCTGAGCGCCCGCGTAGAAGAGTGAGAACTGCGAGTAGTCGAACCGGCGCGAACAGATGTCGGACGACATGTCGGCGATGAGCGGGACGGCGCCGGCGTCGGGCAACTCGTGATACTGCGTGCCCGCGATGGTGTTGTTGGTCGTGATGTGCAGGTACGCGGCGTCGCCCGGGCATTTTATGTCCGACGGCTTGGGAATGAACGCGTAGTTGGCGTCCTTCGACGACCCTGCGACGTGGACGCCGCCGATCTTTTTGGCCTCCTTGATCGCCTTGGACGACCAGCTTCCGGTGTCGACGTACGCGGCCGTCTGCCCGTCGCGCAGGAAGTTCAGCGGGACCATTGCAAACTGCATCGACGCGCCGCCATGGAGGAACAGGACCTTGTAGTCGTCGCCGAGGCCCATGATCTCCTTGGCCAGGGACATCGCGGCCGTGTGGACCTCGTCATACTCGGGCGAACGGTGCGAGATTTCCATTATCGAAATCCCACTGCCCCGGTAGTCGGTCAGCTCCTTCTGCGCGATCTCGAGCACCTCGAGCGGGAGCGTCGAGGGGCCGGCATAAAAGTTGAACGCTCGCTTGGCCATCGGTCATTCCTCACAAAACGGGTTGGACGGTCACTTCCTCTTGCTTGCAACGTATTCTCCGATGAGGCGGTCGACGACCTCGCCGATCCTCAGCAGGTTCTCGTTCGTGGACGCCCCGAGGTGCGGCGTCATGATGACGTTCGGAATGCCGACGAACGGGTTCCGCTCCGGCGGGTCCGAATACCAGACGTCGGTGGCGAACCCGGCGAGCTTGCCGCTCTTCAGCGCCTCGACCACGTCCGCCTCGACGACGGTCTTGCCGCGTCCGGCGTTGATAAGGTAAGCGCCGTCCTTGAACTCCGCGAGCGTCTCCCTGTTGATGACGCCCCTGGTCTCGTCGCTCAAAGGCAGGTTCAGCGAGACGTAATCCGAGACGTTGAGGACTTCCTTCATCGAGTTCTGCATCTCGACGTGGGGCTTGTTGCGACTGCGCGGGTTGTACCCGACGACGCGCATCCCGAAGGCGAGCGCCCGCTGGGCGAGCTCGACCCCGATGTTGCCCACGCCCAGGATGCCAAGCGTCTTGCCGTAAAGTTCGGTGCGCCCGAGCTCCTTCTTCAGCCACTTGCCCTCCTGCATCGACCGGTCCGCCGCGGGCAGGTGGTTGGGGAGCGCGATCATCAGCGCGAACGTCAGCTCGGCCACCGCGATGGACGACGCCTCGGCCGTGTTGAACACGGCGATCCACTTCTCTTCGGCGTAAGCGACGTCCACGTTGTCCAGGCCCACGCCCCCGCGGATGACCAGCTTCAGGTTGGGAGCGGCGTCGATGTACTCCTTCGTCACCTTCGTCTTGCTCCGGACCAGGACAACCTCGGCCTCGGGCGCTCTGCCCTTGTCATCGGTCACCTCGCCGTACCTGGAAAGCTTCTCCGGCAAGCCGGGATCAAACGCGTCCGAGATCAGAATCAACATGGGGTTTTCCCTCTATTCGGCCAACAGGTTGACTACCATTCCGCTGCGGAGCTTCGGTTCGAACCACGTGGACTTGGGCGGCATGACCTCGCCGGCGTCGGCCACGGCGAGCAGTTGTTTCATCGACGTCGGATGAAGCGAGAGCGCGAGCTTGTGCTCGCCGGAATCGACCAACCGGACCAGCTCTTTCGTGCCGCGAATGCCGCCGACGAAATCGATCCGCTTGTCCGTCTTCGGGTTCGTGATGCCGAGGATGGGCCCGATGAAGTTCGCGCCCAGGATCGCCGCGTCGATCGAGGCCGTCGGGTCGGCGGGGTCGAACGAGCCGGGCCGGGCCTTGAGGAGGAACCACCGGCCCGCGCAGTAGAGGCCGCACGTGTGCGCCTCTTCGGGCGAGACCTCGCCGTCGCGTGGCTCGACCTGGAACTTCTCCGACGCCTTGTCCAGGATTTGCTCGAGCGTGAGACCGTTCAAGTCCCTGGCGACGCGGTTGTAGGGCAAGATGCGAAGCTGGTTGTCGGGGAAGATCACGTTGAGGAAGAAGTTCCAGGGCTCATCGCCCGTGAAGGCGGGGTTCTTTTCCCTGGCGCGGCGGCAGACCTCCGAGGCCGCCTGACTGCGGTGGTGGCCGTCGGCGATGTACATGTGAGGCAACCGGGCGAACGCGCTCGCTATCTCGGCAATCAGGCCGTCGTCGCCGACCACCCACAGCTCGTGGCGGACGCCGTCGTCGGCTGTGAAGTCCGTGTCTGCGGGGCTCGCCGTGACGCGGCCGAATGTGCGGTCGATGCGCTCGTCGCGCCTGAACGTCGAGAAGACCGGGCCGACCTGCGCCTCGAGGAACGAGATGTGATTGGCTCGGTCGTTGACCTTCTCGGGCCGCGTGTGCTCGTGTTTCTTGATTTTGCCGGCGTCGTATTCGTCGACCGAGGCCAGCGCGACGAGGCCCGTCTGACTGCGGCCGTCCATCGTGAGCCGGTAAAGATAGAAGCAGGGCTTCGTGTCGCGGGCCATCAGGCCCTCGGCGACGAGCCGGGCGAGGTTGTCCTTGCCCCGCCGGTAGACCTCGTCGCTGTACGGATCGACGCCGTCTCCCAATTCGAGTTCCGCCTTGTTCACGCGCAGGAAGGAGTTGGGGTTCCGCTTGACGATCTCGCGGGCCTCGCGGGCGCTCAAAACGTCGTACGGCGGCGAAGCGACCTCGCGCGCGTGTCCGGGCTTCGGCCTGAGCCCCCTGAACGGCCTGACTATCGACACCGGCCCCTCCTGACGAACGTGATTACGACAGCGGCATTTATAACAGATTTGCGTGCGAATTCAACTGGTTTGTGGATGGGAGACGGATGGGAGATTTCCGAAACTTGTGGCCCGTTCCTGACACGTCCTGCCACCGGCTTCACATATACACTCTTTTGACTCACCTGAGCCACAATAGTGCGCATATTACTGGCCGACGACAACACGCCTTGCGGGGCGCTGCGAGCCCAGACATGCCACTTTGCCGCCTCTGGACGCCGCCACGCCGGCATTCCGCCTGCTACCTACCATTTGGATATGTATACTATTGTGGCTCAGGTGAGCCAAAATAGTATACATATTATTTCTCGGTGGTTCTCGGTCGTTTCGCTCGGTGGGGGGCCAACAAGTCCGGAGACGTCGAGGGAACCTGCTCCCTCGTGGACGTTCAGTTGACCACGTTGACCGGGTTCCCGGCGATGAAGGCCGCGATGTTACGGGCCGTCTGCTCCATCAGCCGCCGCCGCGCGGCGAGCGCCGCCCACGCGATGTGCGGCGTCAGGATGCAGTTCCGCGCGCTCAAGAGCGGACTCCCGGCCGGGACCGGCTCGGAGGCGGCGACATCCGCGGCCGCGCCCGCGATCCGGCCGGCGTTCAGAGCGTCGGCTAGGTCCTGCTCCGCGACCAGGCCGCCGCGCGCCGTGTTTATGAGAAACGCCCCCGGCTTCATCATGCCAAGCAGGCCGGCGTTTACCATGCCCGTGTTCCCGGTGGTCTGGGGGCAGTGTAGCGTGACGACGTCGGACTCGGCGAAAATCTCGGCAACGGTCCGCCAGCCGAAGGGCTCGTACCCCGGCTCCTCGGACCGGCGGCCACGACTCGCAAGGACGTCCATCCCGAACGCGTGCGCGAGCTCGCCGACGCGGCGCCCGATGCGGCCGAACCCCACGATCCCCATCCGTTTCCCGCAAAGCTCGACAAGGGGCGTCTTCCAGAAACAGAAGTCCGCCGCGCGGCTCCATTCGCCGTCCTTGACCGCGCGGTCGTGCTCGCCCACGTGATGGCACAGTTCGAGAAGCAGGGCGAAGACAAACTGCGCGACGGAGTCCGTCGCGTAGTCCGGGACGTTGGACACGGGGATGCCGCGCCGCCGCGCCGCCTCCGCGTCGACCACGTCGTGCCCCGTCGCCAGGATCGTGATGAACCGCAGTTTCGGAAGCCGCCCTATCGTCGCGGCCGCGAGCGGCGTCTTGTTCGTCACGATGA
>Ga0180436_10001958_pt1 | contig 19859 bp, 14 predicted proteins | sample SS_ome_2_FD_132434 | JGI IMG/M metagenome (GOLD analysis project Ga0180436, IMG submission 132434) | Hypersaline lake sediment archaeal communities from the Salton Sea, California, USA - SS_3_S_2 metaG | ecosystem: Environmental > Aquatic > Non-marine Saline and Alkaline > Hypersaline >...
GAGAAGCCCCTCTCCGGCGACCGCGCCACCGGCGAGGCGATCGCGCGCGCGGTGGCCGACGCCGGCCTCGTCGCCGCCGTCGGCTACCACTGGCGGGCGCTCGACACCATGCCCGAACTGCGCGCGCGGTTGGCCGACGGCCCGCCGGTCGCCATGGTGACCGGCGCCTGGCACGCGAGCACCCCGCCGCCGGCGTGGTGGCGGTCGCAGGCACGCAGCGGCGGGCAGTTCGTCGAGCAGGCGACCCACCTCCTGGACCTCGCCCGGCACCTGCTCGGCGAGGCCGTGGTCACGCACGCCGCCGCCGATCGCCACCCGCGACCGGCCTTCCCCGACGCGGACGTGGCCGACGTGAGCGCCGCGACGCTGCGCTTCGTCTCGGGCGCGCTCGGCGTGTTCACGGCCACCTGCCTGCTCGGCGGCAGCGACCGCGTCGAGCTGCAGCTCGTGCGCGAGGGCGAGCTCATCACCGTCACGCAAGGATCGGTCGTCTACGACGACGGCCGCGAGCGGCGCGAGGTGCGGGTGACCGGCGACCCGGTGGCCGCCGAGGACCGGGCGTTCCTGCACGCCGTGAGGACCGGCGACCGCAGCGTCCTGGTCTGCGATGTCGCGGACGCGGCGCGGACGCATGCGCTGGCGCACGAGGTGGTCGAGGCGGCGGGGTGAGGGCTCGGTGCGCCCACATGCGCGATGATCGGACCCATATGAGCGACTTCGACCCCACCGACCACCCGCACCGCCGCTACGACCCCCTGCGCGACCAGTGGGTGCTCGTCTCGCCGCACCGCACCAAGCGCCCGTGGCAGGGGCAGGTCGAGACGCCGCCCAGCGAGGACAAGCCGCGCCACGACCCCGACTGCTACCTGTGCCCCGGCAACGCCCGCGCGGGCGGCCACCGCAACCCCGACTACGACACCACCTTCGTCTTCACCAACGACTTCGCCGCCCTGCTGCCGGACGTCCCGCCGGCGCCCACCGACCCGGACCCGCTCTTCCGCCTCGAGGCCGCGCCCGGCACCTGCCGGGTCATCTGCTTCTCGCCGCGCCACGACCTCACCTTCTGCCAGCTGCCGGTCGCCGACATCCGCCGGGTCGTCGACCTGTGGGCCGAGCAGACGCGCGAGCTCGGCGGGCGCTACCGCTGGGTGCAGGTGTTCGAGAACAAGGGCCAGCTCATGGGCGCCTCGAACCCCCACCCGCACGGGCAGATCTGGGCCCTCGACGCGCTGCCCACCGAGGTCGCGCGCGAGGACGCCAGCCAGCGAAGCTGGCGCGGGCGTCACGGCAGCGTCCTGCTGCTGGAATACGCGCGCGCGGAGCTCGCCCGGGGCGAGCGTTTGGTGGTGGCGAACGACCACTGGGTCGCGCTCGTGCCCTACTGGGCGACCTGGCCGTTCGAGCTCATGCTGCTGCCGCACGCGCGCCACGTCGCCCGCCTGCCCGACCTCACGGGCGCCGAGCGCGACGCCCTCGCCGACGTCGCCAAACGCGCCTTCACGCGCCTCGACAACCTCTTCCGCACCTCCTTCGCCTACTCCTTCGGCTGGCACGGCGCCCCCTTCGCCCCGGACGCCGCCACCGACGCCTGGCAGCTGCACGCCCACGCCTACCCGCCGCTGCTGCGCTCCGCGACCGTGCGCAAGTTCATGGTCGGATTCGAGATGCTCGCGGAGCCGCAACGCGACCTCACGCCGGAGCAGGCGGCGGAGCGGCTGCGAGCGCTCTCGGACGTGCACTACCTGGAGGCGCGGCGGTGAGCGCCGGTGGCGGCACCGAGACGTCCGCACGCGACCGGGCGCTCGCCGCCTTCGCGGACGCCTACGGCCGCGCCCCAACCCACCTCGTGCGCGCCCCCGGCCGCGTCAACCTCATCGGCGAGCACACCGACTACAACGACGGCTTCGTCCTGCCGATGGCCCTCGAGCGCGCCGCCTGGATCGCGCTCGCGCCCCGCGACGACGGCGTGGTGCGGCTCGCCGCCGACGACCTCGACCAGCAGGGCACCTTCGCCCTCGCCACCGCCCGCTCGCGTGACACCCGCGGCGACGCCCGCGACCCCCAGGGCGGCTGGCTCGAGTACCCCCGAGGCGTCGCCTGGGCGCTGCAGGACCTGGGCCACGAGCTCGCGGGCTTCGACGGGGCACTCGCCTCCGACGTGCCCAGGGGCGCGGGCCTCTCGTCCTCGGCGGCGGTCGAGCTGGCGGTGGCCGCCGCCTTCGCCGCCGCCAGCGGCTTCGCCTGGGACGCGCCCGCCGTCGCCCGCGCCATGCAGCGCGTCGAGAACCTGTGGGTCGGCGTCCAGAGCGGGATCATGGACCAGCTCATCGGCGCCGCCGGCGTCGCCGGGCACGCGCTCCTCATCGACTGCCGCGACCTCAGCCTGCGGCCCGTCCCGCTGCCCGACGGCGTGGCCGTGGTCGTGCTCGACACCGACACCCGCCGCACCCTCGTGGGCAGCGCCTACGACGACCGCCGCGCCGCCTGCAGGCGGGCGGCGCACGCGCTCGGCGTGCCCGCCCTGCGCGACGCCGACGCGGACGCCCTGGCCAGCGCCACCGAGCGGCTCGACCCCGTCGACCTGCGGCGCGCCCGCCACGTGATCGGCGAGAACGCCCGCACGCTCGAGGCGGCCGACGCGCTGGCCGCCGGCGACGTGGAACGCCTCGGTCGCTTGATGGACGCCAGCCACGCGAGCCTGCGCGACGACTACGAGGTCTCGTCGCCGGCGCTCGACGCCATCGTCGCGTCCGCGCGGGCGGCCCCCGGCTGCCTCGGCGCGCGCATGACCGGCGCGGGCTTCGGCGGCTGCGCGGTGGCGCTCGTGCGCCAGGGCGCCGTCGAGACCTTCGTGCCTGCGACCGCCGACGCGTACCGCGCGACCACCGGCCACGAGGCCCGTGCCTACGTCAGCCTGGCGGCGGCCGGCGCGGGTCCGGTCGCCCTCCCGGAGGCCTAGCGGCCGCTCGCGGTCGGCGCCGGCCGCCTAACGGTCGGTCGCCGCACGCAAGGGCGCCGGCGCGGCGACCGCTCGCGGGTCGAGCACGCCGTCGCCCGGTTCCGTCACCACCGCCACCAGCGCGCGCGTCAGCTCCCGCACGGCGGCCATCGCCGCGTCCTTGTCGACCGGCCCGACGCTGTGGCCCAGGCGCCGCGCCAGCCAACCCGGGGCGAGGTGCATGGTGTCGTTGACGTCGTGGTGGCCGCCGCCCTCCAGGACGAGGGCGCGCACGGGCGCCGCCGAGGCCGCCGCGAGCCGCGCGAGGCGATCGCCGTTGGCCGGCGCGAAGTAGCCGAGCGCCGGATCCGACGCGACGACGACGAGCGGCCGCTCGCTGCCGGCCTCGAGTCGCGCGGGGTCCACCGGGCTCCACCAGGGATCGAGCGCCAAGACCGCGGCACAGCCGTCCCAGGCGTGGCACACCTCGAGCGCGACGCCGCCGCCCGTCGAATGGCCGACCGCCATGACCCGGTCGAGGTCGACGGTCCCCGCGAAGGGGGCGAGGCCGCCGACCGGCTGCAGGTCGCGCAGCGTCCGAAGCAGGGCGACGGTGTCCGCCGTCCAGCGCGCCCCCAGGGTCACGACGGCGTCGACGTACCCGGGCGAACTCGCCGGCGGCAGGCCCTCGTACGGCAGCGTCGTCCCCTCGGGAAGGGTCGTCCCGAGCGCGTCCCCGGGGTGGTCGATGGCGGCCACCACCGCACCGTGGCTCGCCAGTTCCTCGACCAGGAAGGTGTTCTGGCTGCGGAAACCGCCGAGGCCATGGTCGAACGTGACCAGCGGCCAGCCGTCCGCCGAGGGCGGCGGCGCGAGATCCGCCGACCAGGCCGCGTGGGTGCGGACGAGCGCGAGGTGGCCGAAGGCGAACGATGGCAGTCCGCCCGTGGCCGCCATCGCCGGCAGCACGGCCTCGGCCTGCTCGATCCACGGTGCGTCCGCGATCGCGGCCTGCCCGGGCGCGACCGGGTACCACAACCGCGCCATGCTGCGCCGCCCCGTCTCGACGGCGCCGTCCGGCGACACGGCGTCCGGCAGCGCCACCACGAACGACACGCTTCCCACCGCCCACGGGCCCGTGGGCGGTGGGAGCTGCGGCACCGGCAGGAGGACGGGAAGCGTCACGGTCGGCAACCACAGCAGCGCCCACAACAGCGTCCGTCCCCAGGGCAGGGGGCGACGCCGGCGCCGGTTGGCCCCCGAGCGGGCGAGCACGGCCTTCGCGTGCGGCCGCTCCCACGGCAAGAGCAACACGGCCACGACCACCACCAGGTAGGTCGGGCCCATCGACCAGCGCGGCCCCTCGAGCGCGAGGTGGGCGATCCACGCACCGCCACCGGCGATCGCGAAGGCGCTGCGCCACGCCGCGCCCGCCTCGCCACGCGCGAGCATGCTGCCGATGCGTCCGGCCACCGCCGCGAGCAGGACCCACTCGAGCGGCCTCACGCCTCACCCCGCGGCGCGCCCGGCGCGCCCGCGTGGCCGCCGCCGAGGCGGATCGCGCCCGCGTCCGCCAGCGCGCGGATCTCGTCGCCGTCCAGGCCCAGTGCCTCGCGCAGGACCTCGGCGGTGTGCTCGCCGAGCAGCGGCGACGGCCCCGGTGGCCGCGCGGCGTCGCCGAACGGGCTGGCGAGCGTCGGGATGGGGCCGGCGACCGGGTCGTCGACCGTCGCCAGCATGCCGCGGGCGACCACCTGCGGATCGGCGAGCGCCTCGGGCAGCGTCAGCACCGGGGTCGCCGGCACGCCCGCCGCCAGAAGGCGTTCCACCCACGTCGCCCGCTCGGCCGTCCGGAAGCGCGCCGCCAACGCCGCCACCAGCGGCTCGCGATGGCGCAAGCGGGCCGCGTTGGTGGCGAACCGCTCGTCCTCGGCCCAGGCCGGCTCGCCCACCACCTCGGCGACGCGGGCGAACTGGGCATCGTTGCCGCAGGCCAGCACGAACGGCGCGTCGGCCGCGTCGAAGGCCTGGTAGGGGACGATGTGGGGATGCCCGCTGCCGAGCCGCGCGGGCGCGTCGCCGGTCAGCAGGGTCGCCTGCGCCTGGTTGACGAGGCTGGCGAGCGCGACGTCCAGCAGCGACAGGTCGAGGTGCCGACCCGCGCCCCCGGCGTCCCGCGCGCGCAGGGCCGCCAGGATGCCCACGGCCGCGTGCAGTCCCGTCAGCACGTCGATCCACGCGACCGCCAGCTTGACGGGCGGACCGTCCGGCTCCCCCGTCGCCGCCATCAGGCCCGAGATCGCCTGCAGCGCCGCGTCGTAGCCCGGCTCACGCGCCCGCGGCCCGGTCTGACCGAAACCGGTGATCGAACAGGTCACCAGGCGCGGCTCCAGGCCGCGCAGCGTCTCGCTGTCGAGCCCATAGCGCGCCAGGTCGCCGGCCTTGAAGTTGTCGATGACCACGTCGGCCCGCAGCGCCAGCCGCCGCACGAGTTCCGCGCCCCGCGGGTCCTTGAGATCGACGCAGACGCTGCGCTTGTGGCGGTTGGTGCTGAGGAAATAGGCGGAACGAGCCTCCCGGCTCGTTCCGTGCGCGAAGGGCGGCCCCCAGCGACGCGTGTCGTCACCCCGGGGGGGTTCGATCTTCCATACGGTCGCGCCCAGGTCGGCCAGTACCTGGGTGGCGTAGGGACCGGCCAACACGCGCGAGAGGTCGAGGACGACGAGATCGCTGAGGTCCACGCCGGAGTCTACCGCGGGCCGGATGGTCGGCGAGGGCCGCAACCCGCTGCTGGCGTCGGAGTTTCGCGTGGGCGACGCCCTTCCGCCGGCAACGGTGGCCTGGGCTGCAATCTCATGCAGGCTCCGTGCTATCTTCCCGGAGCAGTCTTCGACTCTTGCAGCTCTTGGAGGTTCACGATGCGTCACCTTCGCTGGATCGTCGCCCTGGGTCTAGCCCTCGGCCTCGCCGCCGCCCAGGTCCCGCTGTCCATCGCCACCGGCGGCACCGGCGGCGTGTACTACCCGGTCGGCGGCGGCTACGCCCAGATCATCGACCAGTTCGTCCCCGGCTACACCGCCTCCGTCGAGGCGACGAACGCCTCCGTCGACAACGTCGCCTTCATCTCCCGCGGCGACGCCGACATCGCGCTGGCGCTGGCCGACACCGTCCTGGCGGCGTACGAGGGCACGGGTCGTTTCGGTCCCGAGGGCAACCTGCCGCAACTGCCCAACCTGCGCGCCATCACGGTGGCGTACAGCAACGCGGTGCACATCCTCACGCTCGAGGGCTCCGGCATCGACAGCCTCGCCGACCTTCGCGGCAAGCGCGTCTCCGTCGGCGCCCCCGGCTCCGGTACCGAGGTGTCGGCGCAGACGATCCTGAACGCCGTCGGCATCACCTACGACGACTTCCAGGTGGAGCGCCTGTCCGCCAACGAGACCGCCGACGCCCTGCGCGACGGCACCATCGACGCCGGCTTCTGGTCGGGCGGCGTGCCGACGGGCGCGGTGCTGTCGCTGGCCGAGACCCGCGACATCAAGCTGGTGCCCGTCAGCGACGAGGAGTTCGCCGCCATCAGCGCGGCGTCGCCGACGCTGATCCGCTACACCTTCGCCGAGGGTGCCTACCGCGGCACCGCGCAGACGCACAGCGTGGGCACGCCCAACCTGCTCATCGTCGCCAGCGAGATGGACGAGGAACTCGCCTACCAGTTCACGAAGAACCTCTTCGAGCACATCCGCGTCGTCCGCGCCATCCACCCCTCGGCCAACGAGACCGAGCCCGAGAAGGCCCTGGCCTCGCCGCTGCCGCTGCACCTGGGCGCGATCCGTGCGCTCGAGGAGCTCGGCCTCACCGTCCCCGACCGACTCAAGGTCGACTGAGCCCTGAGCGGACCCCGCGTCCGATGGTTAGGGGGCAGGCGTTCGCGCCTGCCCCCGCTCGTCGTGGCGGCGTCGCTGCTGCTGTCGGCCGCCGTCGCGCCCGCCGCCGCGGGCGGCGACCCCTCCGCGCGCCTGCGCGTCGTCACCGCCGCCGGCGAGGTCCTGGTCGACGTGCCCCTGGCCGACACCGGCACCTGGGAGCTGGCCTGGACGCACTCCGTCGCGCGCGTGCGGGTTCGTGATAGCTTCGCCTGGCGCAGATCCAAGATGTGGCTGACGGACCATCGGACGCCCTACCTCGACATCGCCGGCCTGGGCCACACCCCGGGCCGCGGCGAGCTGCGCGACGATGGCGAGGGCGGCCACTGGATCGCCGGCATCGACCTGCGCCTGGCCGGCGACGTCCACCGCTTCATCATCGGCAGCGCCCACGCGCCGACGACGCTCCTGCACGCGGGACGGGTCCACGACCTGTCCGCCTCCCATCCGGGCGCGCACGCCCGCATCGAGGTGATCGAGCCGTGACCGACGTCCCCCGCCCGGCCCAGGCCGAACCCGAAGAACGCCGCAGCATCCCGGTCGCCGTCTGGGTCTCCGTCGTCGTCCTGCTCATCGCGCTGGCGCTCGGCGCGTTCCAGCTCTACACCGCCGGCGTGCGACCGCTCAACCTCTTCTACCAGCGCGGCTTCCACCTGCTCGGCATCCTGCTCATCGCGTTCCTGGCCTTCCCGTTCGGCCGCCGCAAGCGCACCTGGGGCGGCTGGCTCGTCGACGGCGCGTTCCTGGCGGCCGCCCTGTACGGTGGCGGCTACATCCTCCTCCACCTCGACGCCATCGTCAGCCGTTCGGGCTTCTTCACGCCGGCCGACATCACGGCCGGCGTGGTCATGCTCGTCGTGCTGCTCGAGGCGGCCCGGCGCGTCATCGGCCTCACGATCACGGTCATCGCGGCGGTCTTCGTGCTCTACGGCATGGCCGGGCCGCGGGGCGCGCTACCGTGGCTCGGCGAGTACCTCCCGGGCATCCTTTCGCACCGCGGCTACGGCTTCGACCGCATCATCGGTCAGCTCTACCTCGGCCAGGAAGGCATCTACGGACTCCCCCTGGGCGTGGCGGCCACCGTCGTGTTCACCTTCATCCTCTTCGGCGCCTTCCTCGAGACCACCGGCGCGGGCCGCTTCTTCATCGACCTCGCCTACGCCATCGCGGGCCGTCAGCGCGGCGGACCGGCCAAGGCCGCGGTCGTCGCCTCCGGCTTCATGGGGTCGATCTCCGGCAGCGCGATCGCCAACGTCGTGACCTCCGGGGCCTTCACGATCCCACTCATGAAGAAGCTCGGCTACACCCGCGAGGAGGCGGGCGGCGTGGAGGCCGCCGCCTCGACGGGCGGCCAGATCATGCCGCCCATCATGGGCGCGGGTGCCTTCCTCATGGCCGAGTACACCGGCCTACCCTACGCGGAGATCGTCCGCCTGTCGATCCTGCCTGCCTTCCTCTACTTCGCCACGGTGTACCTGTTCGTCGACATCATCGCCGCCAAGCGCGGCATGCGTGGGCTCTCCAGCGCCGAGTTGCCCAGGCTGGGACAGGTCTTCCGGGACGGCTGGTACTTCCTGGTGCCCCTCGGCATCCTCATCTGGTTCCTGCTGCAGAGCGTGTCGCCGAACCGGGTGGGCTTCATCGCCATCGTCTCGATCGTCGCGGTGTCGCTCGTCCGCTGGGCGATCCGCCGCTTCGTCCTCGGCATCGACGACGGCGGCCGCCAGGGCGTCTGGCCGGCGCTGCGCCAGGGGCTGGCGAACATCGTGCAGGCGTTCGGGAGCGCCGCGCGCAACGCGGTGCCGGTCAGCGTCGCCTGCGCGATCGCCGGCGTGGTCGTCGGCATGATCACGCTCACCGGCCTGGGCCTCAAGTTCTCGGCGCTCATGCTGGCCTTCTCCGGCGGCAACCTGCTGCTGGCGCTGCTGCTGCTCATCCTCGCCAGCCTGGTGCTCGGGCTCGGCCTGCCGGTGACGGCGGCCTACATCGTCCTGGCCGTGCTCGCCGCCCCGCTGCTGCAGAGCGAGTTCGGCATCCCCATCCTCATCGCCCACCTGGTGATCTTCTGGTACTCGCAGGACTCCAACGTGACCCCACCCGTGGCGCTCGCCGCGTTCGCCGGCGCGGGCATCGCCAACGGCGACCCGATGCGCACCGGGGTGCAGGCGTGGAAGTTCGCCAAGGGCCTCTACCTCATCCCCCTGTTCATGGTCTACAACCCGGAGATCATCGTCGGCGGCAACCCCTGGTACGTCGCCTGGACGGTGCTGACGGCGATGATGGCGCTCTTCGCCTTCGCCGCCGCCCTCGAGGGCTTCATGTTCACCCGCATGGCCTGGTTCAACCGGGTGCTCGCGGCCGTCGGCCTGGTGCTGATCTTCTACCCGGCGTTCGCCGTCGAGCTCGTCGGCTTCGGCATCATGCTGCTCGTGCTGGCGATCAACTGGGCGCGGCGCCGGCAGCAGCTGGGGCGAGTGTCGTCCCCCGCCTGACGTCGGCGCGGACGCCGCGCCGCGGCGACGACGAGGTCAGCGCCCGAGGAGCGCCAGGGCGAGGTCGGGCCGGTCGGTGATGATCCCGCTCACGCCCAAGTCGAGCAGGCGGCGCATCTCGGCCTCGTCGTTGATCGTCCACACGTCGAGGCGCACGTTGCGCTCCCGCAGCCCGCGCACCATCCTTGGGGTGACGACCTCGATCGAACCCTGGCGCACCGGCACCTGAAACGCGTCCGCCGCCGGCAGCGTCCAGCGACCGAGGAACGCCAGGTTGAAGGCGTAGAAGTCACGCACCTCGCCCGGCCCGGCCGACGTGGCGACCTCCGGACACGCCTGCCGGAAGGTCGCCAGGTTGGCGTCGTGGAACGACGCGACCATCACGGAGTCGGACCGCCCGGCGGCCCGGACGACGTCGCAGGTCAGCTGCGGCACGCGCGGCTCTAGCGCCTTCATGTCGATGTTCACGCCCACCGTCGGGAAAGCCTCCAGCACCTCGGCGAGGGTGGGGACGACGTGGCCCTCGCCGCGGTGGGGGAACACGCCGTCGGCGCCGCCCGGCGGCCGCCAACGGTACGCCGCGTCGAGATCGCGCAGTTCCTCGAGCGTCATCGCGGCCACCGCGCCGCTGCCGTCCGTGGTGCGGTCGACGGTGTCGTCGTGGATGACGACCACGACGCCGTCCGCGGTGACGTGCGTATCGAGTTCGAGGACGTCGACGCCCAGGGCGACGGCGTTCTCGAACGCCAGCATGGTGTTGCCCGGCCACAGGTGGTCGCCGCCCTGGTGGGCGTGCACGTGAACGCGATCGGCGAGGAACTCCGCGTAGTAGGGGCGCGCCGCGCGCGGCTCACCGAAGGCCGCGCCGGCCAGGTAGACCACGGCGAGGAGGGCGACGAGCGCGCCGAGGACGCGCGGCAGGCGGCGGCGGAAGGAACGGGCCATGGGCGCATGTTACGCAGACCCGACCGCGTCGGCCACTCGCCATGAACGAGCCCGCCAGCACGGCTGCGCCGGTGCTGGCGGGCGCCAGCACGGCTGCGCCGGTGCTGGCGGGCGAACGGGACCGGGCGCGCGCCCGCCCGCGTCAGTCCAGGAAGTCCCGCAGCTTGCGCGTGCGGCTCTCGTGGTACTTGAGCTTGCGCAGTGCCTTGTTCTCGATCTGCCGGATGCGCTCGCGGGTCACGCCGAAGTGGCTGCCGACCTCCTCGAGCGTGTGCTCGCGGCCGTCCACGAGCCCCTTCCGCAGCTTGAGCACCATCGCCTCGCGCTCGCTGAGCTTGTTGAGCGCCTCGTCGAGCTCCTCGCTGAGGATGATCTTGCTGGCCTGCTCCACCGGCGACTCGATGTTCTCGTCGGGGATGAAGTCGCCGTAGAAGCTGTCCTCCTCATCGCCGATGGGCGTCTCCAGGCTGAAGGGCTCGCGCGTGAGCTTGAACGCCTCCTCCACCTTCTCGGCGTTCCAGTCGGGGCCCATCGCGTCGGCGATCTCGCCGAAGGTGGGCTCGCGCGACAGCTCCTGCTGCAGCCGACGGCTCGCGCGGGTCAGCTTGTTGATCGTCTCGACCATGTGCACCGGGATGCGGATCGTGCGCGACTGGTCCGCGATCGCGCGGTTGATCGCCTGCCGAATCCACCAGGTGGCGTAGGTGCTGAACTTGTAGCGCCGGCGGTACTCGAACTTCTCGACCGCCCGGATCAGGCCCTGGTTGCCCTCCTGGATCAGGTCCAGGAAGCTCATGCCGCGGCCGTTGTACTTCTTGGCGATCGACACCACCAGCCGCAGGTTCGCCTCGATGAGGTGCTGCCGCGCCAGGTCGCCGTCCTCGACGATGCGCCCCAGCTGCCGGCGGCGGCGCTCCTCGAAGCTGCCGCCCTCCTCCTCCAGCAGGCGCCGCGCCTCCTCGCCCTCCTCGATGCGGCGGGCGAGCGAGATCTCCTCCTCGAGCGTGAGCAGCTTGACGCGGCCGATCTCCTGCAGGTACTGGCGCACGGGGTCGTTGGTCTTGACCCGGGCGTCGGCCATCGCCTCGGCGCGCGCCTCCATCTCCTCGCGGTCGAGGTCGCTGCGCTCCTCGTCGCTGAGCTCGTCCTCGTCGATGAGCTCGTCGTCGTCGAAGCCGCCGAGCTCGTCCTCGTCGACGACCTCGTCCTCGGCCAGGTCGGCGATCGCCACGCCCTGCGCCTGCACGAGCTCCATGAGGTCCTCGAAGTTGGCCAGGTCGGGGTCGACGCCGGTCATGGCGACCGCCTGGTTGTAGGCGCCGGTCAGCTCGACCGTGTCGACGCTGCCGGCCTCCTTGGCGCTGGTCACCAGCGCCAGGATGGGCGCCGAGGCCAGCCAGCCGCTGGTGGGCATCGGGACGTCCGCGGCCGTGGCCCCGTCCGCGCCGGCGGCTTCGGCCACCGGGGCCGCCTTCTCCTTGCCCTTGGCGGGGGCCTTCGGCTTGGCCGCGGCCTTCGTCTTACCCTTGGCCTTGGCCTTCGGCTTCGCCTCGTCGGCCGCCGCCTCGCTCGCGGTGCCCGCCTCGACCGTGGCCGCCGCCTCCCCCGTGGTCGCCTGATCGGCCACGCCCGCCGGCTGCTTCTCGGCCGCCGGCTTCGGCTTCGCGACGGCCTGGGCCTTCGTCTTGGCCTGGGCCTTCGTCTTGGCCTTCGCCTTGGCCTTGGCGGCGGGCTTCGCGTCGACCTTCGCCTCGGCGGCGGGCTCGGCGGCATGACCCTCGGGAGGCGCAGCCTGGACGGCCTCAGCCGTCACGGCCTCCTCGACCTGGACTTCGGCGCTGCGGTTGGAGCGGGCCTTCGCCACCTTGCCTCCTCGGGGGTGCGATCGGATCGAACGCCGCGGGCCGCTCGCGTGATGCGGCATGCGACAACCGCCGGGCCAGCGGATGGCCCGGCGCATGGACGCAAGAATCTACCACGCCACGCGCTCGGGCGTGGTCTACGGCGAACGTGTCTTCGCCGGAGAAGACCTTGGCGTCAGGCGTCGTAGCTGTGCGACGTGACCGCCCCGCCGCTGCCGATCCAGTCCGTATGGTGCATCTCGCCACGTGGCCGGTCGACGCGCTCGTAGGTGTGGGCGCCGAAGTAGTCGCGCTGCGCCTGCAGGAGGTTGGCGGGTCCGTTGGCGGTGCGCAGGCCATCGTAGAAGGTGAGCGCCGCGGCCATCGCCGGCACCGGGATGCCGAGCCGCAGGGCCTCGGCGACGACCCGCCGCCAACCGGCCTGCGCGCGCGCGATCGCGGCACGGAAGAACGGCGCGAGCAGCAGGTGTTCCAGGTCGGGCTCGGCCTCGAAGGCGTCCGTGATGTCGTTGAGGAAGCGGCTGCGGATGATGCAGCCCCCGCGCCAGATGCGGGAGGTGGCGGCGAGCTCGGTCGACCAGCCGCGCTCGCGCACGGCATCGCGCAGGAGCATGTAGCCCTGCGTGTAGCTGACGATCTTGGCGGCGTAGAGGGCCTGCTCCAGGTCCGCGAGGAAGGCGTCGCGGTCGCCCGTGAAGGTCGCCTCCGGCCCGGGAAGCCCAGCCGACCGCACGCGCAGGTCCTTCATCGAGGAGAGGTTGCGGGCGAAGACGGCCTCGGTGATCAGCGTCAGGGGCTGGCCCTGCTCGAGCGCCGCGTTGGCGGTCCAGCGGCCGGTGCCCTTCTGACCCGCGCGATCGAGCACCAGGTCGAGGACCAACCGACCGTCCTCGTCGTAGGTGCCGAGCACGTCGCGGGTGATCTCGATGAGGTAGGAGTCGAGCACGCCCTCGTTCCAGTCGGCGAAGATCGTCTGCATGGCGCCCGCGTCGAGCCCGATGGCGTCGCGCATGAGGTGGTAGGCCTCGGCGATCAACTGCATGTCGCCGTACTCGATGCCGTTGTGGACCATTTTCACGAAGTGGCCCGCGCCGTCCTCGCCCATCCAGTCGCAGCAGGGGACGCCATCGACCTGTGCGGCGATCGACTCGAAGAGCGGCCGGACGGTCTCGTACGCATCACGCGGCCCGCCCGGCATGATGGACGGCCCGAAGCGGGCGCCCTCCTCGCCGCCCGAGACGCCGACACCCAGGTAGCGGAGCCCGTCGGCCGCGAGACGTTCGCCACGGCGCGCGGTGTCGCCGAAGAACGAGTTGCCGCCGTCGATGACGACGTCGCCCGCCTCAAGCAGCGGCACGAGCTCGTCGAGCACGGCATCGACGGCGCGGCCGGCCTTGACCATGAGCATCACGCGCCGCGGCCGCTCCAGCGAGGTCACGAGTTCCTGCAGCGAGGCGGCGCCGACCAGGTCGCCGCGGGCGGCGGCCTCGGCGCCGGTGCCGGCCAGAAAGTCCTCCATCGTGCTCTGCGTGCGGTTGTACACGGCCACCCTGGCACCGTGGTCGATCATGTTCAGCACCAGGTTCTGGCCCATCACCGCGAGGCCGATGAGGCCGATCTGGGCGGGTTCGCTCGAGCGTGGATCGGACATGGGGTCCCTCCGCAGGGCCGTGCCGATGGCGGGCGCGGCCGGCGCCCCAGTCTACCGCCCGGCCTCGGGCGCTTCCGCCCCGAACCGCGGCGGCGGCGCGTCGCCGCCGACCCCGGTCAGTTCTCCAGGATGAGCACGTAGTCGCTGAAGGTGCGCACCGCCTCGGTCTCCGGCCTCGGCAGCGGCAGCTTGACCGGCACCGGTTCGACCCTCGGCGGCGGCCAGATGCCGCTCGCCCGCGGGTCGTGCTCGACCGTGCCGCTCGGCTGGCCGACCCCCGAGGCCCGCGGGTCGCCGGCGTTGGCGGCGAGGGGCTCGTGCTCGGCGGGCAGCCGCGCCAGGCGCCGAAGCAGCGCGTCCGCCCGCTGGGCCGTCATCGGCTTGGCGTAGTGGAACCCCTGGACGACGCCCACGCCGATGCGGTGCAGGTAGCGGGCCTGCGCCTCGGTCTCGACGCCCTCGGCCACGACCACCTTGCCCAGCTTGAGGCCCATCGCGGCGATCGCCTCGACGATCGGCAGCGCGTCGCCGACGACGCCCGAGGGACCGAGCACGAGCTCGCTCACGAAGCTGCGGTCGATCTTCAGCGAGCGGATCGGCAGCTTCTGCAGGTACGCCAACGACGAGTAGCCGGTGCCGAAGTCGTCCAGCGCGGTGCGCACGCCCATCTCGTCGAGCCGCCGCAGCGTGAGCACGGCCAGCTCGAACTGGTCGATGAGGATGCTCTCGGTGACCTCGAGCTCGATGCGCGCCGGATCGACGCGCGCGTCGCGGATGGCCGACTCCACCTGGCGCACGAACTCGGGTTGGCGGAACTGCAGCGACGACACGTTGATGGCCATCGTGATGTGGGCGCCGTAGGCGGCCCACGCCTGCGCCTGCCGGCAGGCCTCGCGCATGAGCCAATGGCCGATGGGCACGATCATCCCCGCCTCCTCGGCGATGGGGATGAACTCGCTGGGCGGCACCATGCCGAGCTCGGGGTTGCGCCACCGGAGCAGCGCCTCGAAACCGCACAGGCGGCCCGTCGCGAGCTCCAGCTGCGGCTGGTAGACGACCTCGAACTCCTGCTCGCGCAGCGCGGAGCGTAGACGCCGCTCGAGCTCCAGCCGGCGCGCCTGGCGGTGCCGCTGGTCGCTGCTGGAGAAGTGGAAGGCGTTCTTGCCGCCGGTCTTGACCGCGTACATGGCCGCGTCGGCGCTGCGCACCATCGCGTGGACCGTGTCGCCGTCGCGCGGGTGGAGGGCGACGCCGATGGACGCGGAGACGCTGATCGCCCTGCCCTCGACCTCGATCGGCGCCGAGAAGAGGTTGACGAGCTTCTCGGCGACCGCGGCGGCCACCTCGGGCTCGCGGACGCCCGCGAGCGCGACGACGAACTCATCGCCGCCCTGACGCGCCACGAGGTCGCCGTCGCGCACGTTGGCGGCCAGTTGCCGAGCGACGGCGATCAGCAGTTGATCTCCCACGGCGTGGCCGAAGGTGTCGTTGACGAACTTGAAGCGGTCGAGGTCGACGAACAGCAGCGCGAACGCGGGTACCCCGCCGCGGGGGCGATGGATCCAGTCGTCGAGGCGTCGCTCGAACGCCCGCCGGTTGAGGACCCCCGTCAGCACGTCGTACTGGGCGCGATCGGAGACGCCCCGATGGTGGTGGAGCTGGCTCAGCAGGATGCGCCCGGCGGCGGCGCCCCCGCCGACCGCCACGAGCGCCAGCGGGAGCAGCAACGCGCCGTCGGCGACGGCCCCCTGCCAGTCCGGCGGGCCGGCGCCGTCGAGCGTCACGCCGAAACCCACCAGCGTCCCGACGACGCCGCCCGCGAACAGCGCGGGCCAGGCGCCGAAGGCAATGCCGGTGACGCCCACCGCCATCGCCCAGGTCAGCACGGCGTAGGCGCCGAGCTCGTCGGCGAAGCGCGCGTTCGCGACCACGGCGCCGGTCCAGGCCAACGCGGCGGAGACGGCGAGGAGCCAGCGGTTCATGCGCTCAGCTTAGTCGTGGACCCTATCGGGGCGCGCACGAGGATGTCACGGGTTCCTGACCGGCGAACCCCGATGGCGCTGACCGGCCGGTGACGTGGCCGCGGTAGCGTGGCCGCATGGACGCACCCGCCTTCGTGCCGGGCGACGCGTTGCCGGCCGCGCCCGCCCTCGCCGCCCGCGGACCCCGACCGGTGGGGGTCACCACGCTCGCCCTGAGCCACCCCCAGCAGATCGACGTGCTCGGTTCGCTGGCGGCCGGCGAGCCGCTGCGCGCCACCCGCACGCTCTCGGCCGAGGTGTGGTACCCGTCGGTCCACGACGGCCGGACCAGCTACCTCGATCACCTGCCGCCGAGCGCGCAAGACGCGACGTCCGCCCCGCGGTCCTTCCGCTTCGCCGGGCGCGCCGCCCGCGACGCCGAGCCGGACCGCACGCTGGGTCCGGCCCCGCTGGTGGTCGTGTCGCACGGCTACCCCGGCTCGCGCGTGCTCCTCTCCTGGCTCGGCGAGAACCTCGCCAGCAAGGGCTACGCGGTGCTGGCGCTCGACCACACGGACAGCACCCACGCGGACCTCGCGGACGTGCTCTCGTCGCTGCGCAACCGGCCGCTCGACATCGCCCTCGCCCTACGCGTGGCGGCCGACCTCGAGCGCCATCACCCCCTGCTGCATCACGTCTGGGACGCGGATCGGGCGGCCTTGGTCGGCTTCTCGATGGGCGGCTACGGCGCCCTGCTGGCCCTCGGGGCGGGGTACGACGGCGCGGCGCTCGCCCACCCGGCGTTCGAGCAACCGCTGTGGCGCGAACTGCTCGACGACCTGACCCTCGGCCAGCCCTTCTACGACGACCTCGTCGACGGCGTGACGGCGAGGGTGCGCTGCGCGGTCCTGCTCTCGCCCTGGGGCGGCGCGCAGGTGTGGACCGACGCCGCGCTGGCGCGGCTGCGGACCCCGCTCTTCGTGGCCGCCGGCAGCGAGGACGACGTCGCCCTCTACCCGGGCATCCGACGCATCTTCGAGGGCGCGACCTCGGTCGACCGCTGGCTGCTGACCTTCGAGCACGCGCGCCACAACGTGGGCTGCAACCCGCCGCCGGAGGCGCTGCTGACCGCCGCGCACGAGAGCTGGTGGCGTTACGCCGATCCCGTGTGGGACACGCGTCGCATCGTCAGCGTGCTGCAGCACCACCTGAGCGCCTTCCTCGGGTCGCGCGTGCGTGGCCAACCGCTCGACGACTACCTCGAGGGCGCGCTGACGGCGCCGGCGGGGGAGCCATGGCCCGGCTACCCGCCGAGGTCCACCGTCGGGCTGCGCCTGGAACGGCTGCGCGGCGCCCGCGCCGCCGATCAGCCGCCGGACGAGGACGACGTCGTGCGCGACCTGACGGCCGCCACCTGGGCCGGCCTCTCGCAGGCGTGGCGCGCGCATCGCGCCCGCGGGGAGAGCGCCCGCGGGGGGAGCGCCGGCGGGGTGTAGCATCGGGCCATGGCCACCTGGATGCTCTCCGCCGACCAGCAGCTGCTCAACCTCGACGCGGTCGAGTACCTGGACGTGATCGACGTCTTCCCCGACGACGCCGATCCAGCGGACGTCGAGGAGGGCACGGTGGCGCCCGCGTACGCCGAGCTGGTCGCCCACCTCGGCTCGGGCGACGAGGTCATCATGTTCGACGACGAGGATCCCGAGGTCGTGCTGCACGCCTTCGAACTGCTCAAGGCCCACCTCGCGGCGGGGCCCATGTTCGACGCCGCCCGCGGCGGCCAGGTGCCCTCCGTGCAGGACCTCATCGATCGCTCGAGCGCGCAGAAGAACTGAGCCGGCGCCCGCGCCTGCGCGGCCGCTGAGTCGCCGGCGACGCCTCAGTTCGGGGCCCGTGACTCCAGCTCGTCGACGCCGGCGTCCAGCCGGACGCGCAGCGCGCTGGCGTCGCCCCCGAGGGCCGTCGTCAGGTCGATTCCGGCCGCTAGCAGGGCCCGCGCGAGGCGACCGCGGTGCTCGGGCCCGAAGCGCGTCGCGGGACCCGCCAGGCTGATGGCGCCGGCGAGCGAGCGGTCGGCGCCGAACACCGGCACGGACATCGCCGCCGTGTCAGCGATCGTGCGCCCCGCCACCGATAACGCCAGCACCTCGGCCCGGATCGCCTCGGCGTCCTCACGGTAGGGAGGCGACCAACTCGTCAGCACCCGGCCCGCCGCGCCCGTATGCGCGGGGAACTGCGCTCCCGGCCGCAGGTAGTGCAGGATCCGGTGCTGCGTGGCGTGAACCCGGAAGACGCACACCCGCACGCCACCCTCGCGCACGTAGAACGAGGCGCTCTCGCCAGTTTCGTCGGCGAGGCGCCGCATCACGGGCAGCGCGTGCGCCCGCAGGTCGAGGCCGTCGATGTAGCGCGTCCCCAAGCGGAACACGGTCGGTCCCAACCGGAAGGCCCCGCCGGGATCGCGGTGCAGCGCCCCGGCGCGCTCGAGCGACGCGGCGATGCGCAGCACGGTGCTCTTGACCAGGCCCGTCCGACGCGCCAGGTCGGCGAGCGGGAGTGCGTCGGGACCCTCGAGGAAGGCCTCCAGGATGCGCATCGCGCGGTCCACCGCGGCGACGCCGCCGGCGGCGGCGGGCACCGAGGGGGCGAGGCCGTCCAAGGCTCCTGCTTCGGGGACTTCTTCGTTCGCTGGGCGCAAGCGTGACCTCCGCGGCGTCGTCGGACCGTTGTACCGCAACCGCGGGGCCGGGTTGACGCGCGACCCGGCGGTGCGACATCATGCCGTTGAAGGCCATAATAGAACACCGTTCCGCCTAGTAGAACGCATGGCGAGGGGGCATCGATGGACGTCCACGACACGCAGGTCGATCGTCGACGCTTCGCGGCGGTAGCCGACCACGTCGACCGCGCGGCCGACGCGCTCGCCACGCTGGCGCGCGACATCCACGCCCACCCGGAGCTCGCCTTCGAGGAGCACCGCACGGTCGCGCTGCTCTGCGAACGCCTCGCCGCCGCCGGCTTCGCCGTCACGCGTCCGCTCGCCGGGCTCGACACCGCCTTTCGCGCGACCCGCACCTTCGGCGGCGGCGGCCCGCGCGTGGCGCTGCTCGCCGAGTACGACGCGCTGCCGGAGCTGGGGCACGCCTGCGGCCACAACCTCATCGCCGCCGCGGCGGTGGGCGCGGCGGCGGCCGCGGCCGCCGCGCTCGAGGACGCCGGCGCCGACGGCGTGCTCGAGGTCATCGGCTGCCCCGCCGAGGAGGGCGGCGGCGGCAAGGTGCTGCTGCTCGAGGCCGGCGCCTTCGAAGGCGTGGACGCGGCCCTCATGTTCCACCCCTCGCACCGGACGATGCCCGTGCGCGGCGCCCTCGCCGCCACCCGCCTGACCTTCACCTGGCACGGCAAGGCGGCCCACGCGGCGACCAACCCGCACCTCGGCATCAACGCCCTCGAGGCCTGCCTGCTCACGTTCCAGGCGATCAATGGTTTGCGCCAGCACTTCCCCGACGAACACCGCGTCCACGGCATCATCACCGACGGGGGCTCCGCGCCCAACGTCGTCCCCGAGCGCGCCCAGGCGAAGTTCCTGGTACGCCACCGGCGACTCGCCGAGGTCGAGGCGCTGCGCGACCAGGTGGTCCGCTGCGCCGAGGCCGGCGCCCTGGCCGTCGGCGCCCGCCTCGAGGTCGAACAGGGCATCACCTACGCCGAGCGCGAGAACAACCTGCCCATGGCCGAGCGCTTCGCCGCCTACCTCGGGGCCCAGGGCATCCCCCTCGATGCGCCGCCGACGGTCGGCGGGGTGGGGTCGTCGGACTTCGGGAACCTCAGCCAGGCGCTGCCCGCCATCCACCCCTACGTCAAGATCGCCCCCGAGGGGACCTCCAACCACACCCACGCCTTCGCGGCCGCCGCCGCCAGCGACGCCGGCATCGCCGGCATGCTCGCGGCCGCCAAGGCGCTGGCGGGCACCGCCGCCGACCTGCTCCTCGAGCCGGTCCTGCTGGCCGCGGCCAAGGAGGCGTTCGCGCGCCGTCCGGCCGCCGGGTCGCCAGGCGAACGCCGCGCCGAACCGGCGGCCCCCCCA
>Ga0180436_10001959_pt1 | contig 19850 bp, 19 predicted proteins | sample SS_ome_2_FD_132434 | JGI IMG/M metagenome (GOLD analysis project Ga0180436, IMG submission 132434) | Hypersaline lake sediment archaeal communities from the Salton Sea, California, USA - SS_3_S_2 metaG | ecosystem: Environmental > Aquatic > Non-marine Saline and Alkaline > Hypersaline >...
ATCCTCCGCGCCAGCGGGTGGCCGATGTAGCTGGCGTCGATCCCATGCCGCCGGAAGAACTCCTCTTCGAACGGGAAGATGCAAAGCAGTTTGTCGATGTCCCGCCGGATCTGCCGGACCCGCCACTTCTTCCAGGCCCAAACTTGCGGTGCAATCAGATGGACCACCGGAATCCCCAGCCGCCGGAGCTTCTTGGCGAGGCGCATATGGAAGCTGGGGCTGTCCGTCAGGATCGCGAGGTCCGGCCGCTCCTGTTCCGCGGCTCTTGCCAGCTTTCGAAACTCCCCGTGAATCCGTGGGATGTGCCGCACAACCTCGACGAGCCCCACCACCGCCAGTTCCCCGGCGTCCACGACCTGACGCACCCCGGCATCCCGCATCCTCGGGCCGGCCGATCCGAAGAACTCCGCTTCCGGCGCCCGCTCTCGCAAGGCTTCCACCAGCGCGGCGGCATAGAGGTCCCCCGACGCCTCTCCGGCGGAAATGAGTATTTTGGGGCCGGGCATTCCGCTTCTAGCGAGATTACCGCAATTGACCGGGAGCGGCCCAGGCGCCGGGTCCGCAAGCTAGGGCCTAGCAGCAAGTGTGGCGGCTGGAGCCAAGTGTGCTGAGGGGTTCTTTCCGATGTCGCCGGCATCGGCCGGCTCACGCCGAAGCTCTACTCCGGCTCTTCGAGGTACGTGTACCCCCGCAGCCCGTCCTCGTAGATTCTTACCAGCCGGCCCGCCTCCTGGTAGTCGATGGCGCCTTGGAGCCGCGCCGACTCGACATGGTTGCGAAACGCCTCCATCAGCGCCCCCGAGCTGAAGGCGACGTAGTCCAGCACCTCGCGCACCGTGTCGCCGCGCACCACCGCTTCGAGAACCGGTTCGCCGGACTCGTCCGTGCGCACATGCACCGCGTTGGTGTCCCCGAAGAGATTGTGCAGATCGCCGAGGATCTCCTGGTACGCTCCCACCAGGAAAGCGCCGAGCAGGTACGGCCGTTCGTTCGCGGAATGCAGCCGGATCGTCTTCTTGACTTCCCTTCGATCAATGAACTTGTCAACCTTCCCGTCGGAGTCGCACGACACATCCCCGAGAACCGCGTGCTGCGTCGGCCGCTCGTTCAACCGGTGAATCGGCATGATCGGGAAGAGTTGCTTCACCGCCCAGCTATCGGGAACGCTCTGGAAGAGCGAGAAGTTGCAGAAGTAAGTGTCCGACAACATACGGTCGAGACCATCCAGCTCTTCCGGAAAGTAGTCCAGCGTCGAAGCCATCCGCTGGATTCGCCGGCAAATCGCCCAGTAGAGGTTCTCCGCCGCCGAACGCTGCTTCAGCGGCAGATACCCGAGACTGAATAGGTTCAGCGCCGAGTCGAGCGCTTGCTGGGCGTCGTGAAAGCTCTCGAGCAGGTTCTTCGAAGACAGCTCCCGGTAGGTGTCGCGCAAATCGACTACGGGTTGCTCAAAGTCGTCCGGCACGTCCACAGAGAGGTCGTCTTCTCCGATTCCCGCTACTCCAACGACGTTGAACACCAGCACGCTGTGATACGCCGCGATGGCGCGGCCGCTCTCGGTCACAATCGTTGGATTGGTGATCTCCGCTTCGTCACAGACGCTCTGGATATGGTGGACCACGTCGTTCGCGTATTCCTGAAGCGTGTAGTTCACGCTCGATTCGAAATCGGTTTGTGAGCCGTCGTAGTCGATTCCCAGACCGCCCCCAACGTCCAAGAACTCAAGCCCGGCGCCGGCCCGTTTCAGCTCCACGTAGACCCGGGCCGCTTCCGTGACCGCCGCCTTAATCAAGCGAATGTTCGTAATCTGACTGCCGAGATGGAAGTGCAATAACTGGAGCGAATCCTCCCTCCCCAGCTCTTTGAGACGCTCCAGCGCCTTCATCGCCTCGGTCACCGTCAGCCCGAACTTGGACCGGTATCCTCCGGACGACTTCCACCGTCCGGAGCCGCGGCTAGCAAGCTTGATGCGCAGTCCCAATACCGGAGTCACGCCGTTGTTCCCGGCATGGCGAAGAATCAGTTCGAGCTCCGTGTACTTCTCGACGACTGGAATGATCTGCCGGCCGATCTTCTTGGCCAACATCACCATCTCGATATACTCCTCGTCCTTGAAGCCGTTGCAGATGATCGGCGTTTCGAGATCCGCCACCGCCAGCACCGCCAGCAGTTCCGGTTTCGATCCGACTTCGAGCCCGAAGCCGAGCTTCCTGCCGTATTCGTGAACCGCCTCGACCACCTGCCGCTGCTGGTTCACCTTGATCGGGTACACGCACCGGTAGCCGCCCTCATACTCCAGTTCCGCGATGGCGTTCTGGAAAGCTTGGTGTATGTCCCGGACCCGCTGCTTCAAGATCTGGGGGAACCGCAGCAGGATCGGCAGGGCGATGCCGCGAAGCTGCAGCGTGTCAATCAGCTTCTTGAGATCGATAGCCGTCGCTGGTTCCTTCGTCGGATGCACCCAGAGATGGCCCTCCTCGCCCACCGAGAAATACCCCTGGCTCCACCGGCCGACGTTGTACATTTCGGTGGCGTCCGCCGTCGTCCAGCGATCGGCTGGCTCACGTGTGGCGGAGTGTTTCTTGACCATCGGATTCGATACCCTTCTCTGTCTGTGGATAGGTCCGGCAGGACGACAAGACCAACTCCCAGTGTCCTCCGAACCGCCCCAAACGGCAAGCGCCCATTGAATCCCGCCGGCCCGCTAATCCTCCCCCAAGACCGGCTTGAGGTAGGGCGAAAATACGGCGAATTCATGAACGCCGTCTTGCTTGAAGAATCGCCCGCCCGGCGCGGCGCGGCGCGCGGCCCATCGCAAGCTGGGCCCAAGCGCCAACTTGTCATTACAAAGTACTTGTCAACAGTCGAAAACTTGCCTATAATCGATCCATGGCGGTGATTCCCCATCCCGGTCCTAAGGCGGTGAAGACGGCGCCGATCCACGGCCATGCGATCGACAACCTGAAGTACATCCGCAAGACGATGGAGCGCGCCGGGTCTTTCACCGCCGTGCCCGGTTGGGGCGGAGCCGGCATGGGCGCCATAGCGCTCGGAGCGGGCGCAATCGCCTCCGGAGCGGATTCGGCGGCGGACATGCTGCAGGTATGGATTGCGGCCGGCGTCCTGGCGTTCATCGCCGGCGTCGTGGCGATGGCGTTGAAAGCCCGCCGGCTGGCCGATACGGTCGTTTCGGCGCCGGCGAGAAAGTTCGTTCTCAGTTTCGCCCCGGCTCTGATCGCCGGCGGCTGCCTGACCGTTGCGATGCTCCAGACGGGGCGCTTGGAGGCCGTTCCCGGCATCTGGCTGTTGCTCTATGGAACGGCCGTGATCGCCGGCGGCGCCTTCTCGGTGCGGCCCGTGCCGGCCATGGGACTCTGCTTCATGGCGGCGGGAGCGGCCGCCCTCTTTTCTCCCGCGGGTTGGGCCAACGCTTACTTGACAGCGGCCTTCGGTGGGATACACATCGTTTTCGGGGTTCTGATTGCGAGGAGGTATGGTGGCTAGACGATCGGCGGCGGCGGAGAATCCTATGGGCGGGAAGCCGAAGAAACCCGTATTGGCGTCACCGGGCAAGGCGCTGCGCAACCTGGACCGGTTGATCCACGAGAAGATGCGGCTCGGAATCGTCAGTGCACTAGCGGTGAATGATTCCCTCACCTTCGGGGACTTGAAGCGGTTGCTCGACACGACGGACGGCAACGTCAGCGTCCACTCGCGAAAGCTCGAAGAAGCCGGCTACATCGCCTGCAAGAAGTCCTTTAACGGACGTGTGCCGCGAACCGAATACCGGTTGACCGGGTCCGGGAGACGGGCTCTGGAGCGGTATCTGAACCACATGGAGGCGTTGATTCAGGCGTCCCGGAATCGCTAGGCTCCCCGCCGCAGGGGGTAGAGAGGCAGCCTGGACTGCCTCGTTTTTTGGAGATTAAACTTTAGTATGAAAAGTACTTTGCAGCAGTCAAGAAGACTGCATGTCGCTCTTATCATGGACGGCAACGGCCGCTGGGCCGCGAAACGCGGCTGGCCGCGGACCGCGGGCCACCGCGCGGGAGCCGAGAGCCTGCGGAAGGTCGTTGAAGCGGCGCCGGAACTCGGAATCGGCACGTTGACCTTCTACGCCTTCTCCGCCGACAACTGGAAGCGGCCGCGGAACGAGGTCCGCACGCTCATGAGCCTGTTCCGCCGCTACCTCCGCGACGAAACCGGGGAGTGTGTGAAGCACGGCGTTCGCGTCAGCGTGATCGGACGCCGCGACCGGCTCTCCTTGGATGTCTGCGCGGCGGTCGAGCACGCCGAAAACGCGACCGCGGCCTGTGAAAAGCTGCACGTGCGGATTGCCGTCGATTATTCGTCGCGGGACGCGATTCTAGAGGTTGTCCGCCGCTTGCGGCCGGTCCCGGAGATCAACCGCGAGATCTTCTCCCGAATGCTCGCCGGAATCCGGCCTGAGGCCGCGAGTGTCGACCTGCTCATTCGCACGGGCGGCGAAAAGCGGCTGAGCGACTTTCTTCTCTGGGAATGCGCCTATTCGGAGTTCTGTTTCACGCCCGTGATGTGGCCCGACTTCACCGGCGCCGATCTGGCCGCCGCCGTGGCCGACTTCCGCGGAAGAGAGCGCCGCTTTGGCGGTCTCCCCTCGGAGAGCATCGCGAGCTAGCCCGATCGCCCCACATAGCACTAGTGGACGCCGGGATCGCTTTGTTGCGGCCGGTGAGTTGGTGTAGAGTCGGCATTATGAAACGACGCACATTTTTCGCTGGCGCGGCCGGCGCCGGATTGGCCGTACCTGCCGCCCAGGGCGCGCCCCGCAAGGCGGTGATGGAGCTTACCTATGTCCGCATGCGCAACAGTTCCGACAATCAGTACCGGCGGACGAGCCAGTTCATCTCCACGTCCCTCGCGCCGGCCACGAAGCGCGCTGGCAGCGGACCGATCGGCCTGTTCTCCAACCTCATCGGTGAGCAGAGCCCGACAATTCTGATGCTTACCGCGTACGCCAGCCTGGTGGACCTCGAACTGGTCAGCGGCAAGCTGGCCGCGGACGAGCGGTTCGCCAAGGAGGTGGCCGAGTTCAGCGGCGAGCCAGGCCTCGCGTTCCAGCGGATCGAGAAGGCTCTCCTGCAAGGCTTCGACAGTTTTCCGGGCGTCGAGATCCCGCCGTCGGATGAGAAGCGCGGGTCCCGCGTCTTCGAGCTGAGGATCTACGAGTCGGACAACTTCGCCACCCTGCACCGCAAGATGGGAATGTTCGACAACGGAGAGATTGACCTGTTCCGGAAGGTCGGCATGGCGCCGGTCTTCTTCGGCGAGACGCTGATCGGGACCAACATGCCGAATCTTACCTATATGGTTGGTTACGACAGCTTGGGCGCGCGCGAAGAGGTGTGGGGAAAGTTCGGCCGCAGTCCGGAATGGCAGAAGATGAGGAAGCTCCCCGGGCTGAGTGACGCCGAGGTCGTATCGAACATCAGCAACCGGATGTACCGGCCGATCTCCGGCTCCGACATTCGCTAGACGGGAAAGACTATGCCGGAAGTCCCGATTTCGGAAGCGGCGCTGGGCCTCGTTGAGGCTCTGCTGATCGGGCTCTTGATCGGCGCCGAGAGGGAAGCGCAGAAAGACAAGTCCCAAGCGGGTCTGCGGGACTTCCTCCTGGTTGCGCTTACCGGCGGCATTTGCGGTCTCCTCCAGCAACCCTGGCTCACCGTAGCCGCGCTGCTGTCGATCACAATCATGCTCTCGGTCTACTACCTCCGCTGCGAGACGAGAACGGGGATTACCACGGAGATGGCCGCGGTCGCCACATTCTGCGTCGCACTCATGGCCAGCGCTCCCGGAAACCCGGCCGCCTCAAAGCTTGCGATTGCGGCGGCCGTCGTCATGGTGGCTTTTCTGGGGGCGAAAAGCGCTCTCCACCGGTTTGTTCGCAAGACCATCACGGAAACCGAGTTCAATGATACGCTCTGGTTCCTCGCCATCATCTTCGTGATTCTCCCGTTGCTTCCCGAAGGAAGATTCGGTCCTTACGGCGCCTTTGAGCCACGCAAGATCTGGTTCTTCGTGATTCTGGTCTCTTCGATCTCCTATGTGGGCTACTTCTTTCAGAAGTTTCTTGGCTCCGGAACGGGGCTGAAGCTGACGGCGGTCCTCGGCGGGTTGGCCTCGACCACGGCGGCGACGCTCGCCTTTGCCCGCGAATTGAAGGAGAAGCCCGATGAGATGCGGAACTACTGGTACGCCGCGGTGCTCGCCAATGCGATCCAGTTCCCGAGACTGCTGGTCATCCTGTGGGTGGTCAACGCCGATCTGGCTCTGGCGGCTTTGCCCGTGTTCTTAGCCATGACGATCGCCGGTCTGTTGATGGGCTTCTTCCTCTCCAGCCGGCTGGATCCCAAGGCGGCGGAAGAGCAGGTCAACGCGGGGAATCCGTTCCGCTTGGCCCCGGCGCTGCAATTCGGCGCCATCTTCGCCGTCATTATCTTCGTGAGCGAGGCGGCCACGACGGAGTTCGGTGGAGAGGGGCTCCATGTAGCCTCGGCGCTGGGGGGCGCCATCGACGCTGACGCCGTGTCTCTCTCGGTGGCGAGCGTGCAGCAGCAGGGAACGGTGGATATGCAGACCGCGCTCTGGGATCTTCTGTTGGCGCTGTTCATGAACGCTCTTCTCAAGACCGGTCTTGCGGGCTATGCCGGCGGAAGGAGCTTCGCCTTGCGGGTGGCGGCCGGTTTTGCGGTGATGTTCGGCGCGGGCGCCGCCACGGCGCTGCTCGCGGCCGGCATGGGCTAGAACTGTTGCGTTCGCGCCCTCCAACGCCAGCCGGGGACGGAGTCTGGTGCGACGCCAACCGCTGCCCTTGGTGGTGAATCCCCAGTGCTGATATCCTTATTAGGAAATCCTGTAAGGAGTAGTGTATTCAAAATGTCCCAAGACTTTTCCCGGCGATCGTTCGTTAAGTCCTCAGCCGCTGTCCTCGCGACGGCTCCAGGCATTCTATCGGCCCAAGGCGCTAATGACCGGCTTAACCTGGGCTGGATCGGCGGCGGGAGCCGCGGAAACTACCTGAAAGAGCGGTTCTACGTTGGCAAGAACGACAACGCGCAGATCGGCTATGTCTGTGACGCCTATGACGGCAACGTCGCCCGCGCGATCGACCGCGTGCAGACGATGGGCGGCAACAAGCCGAAGTCCACCAAGGACTACCGGGATATCCTAGCCGACGATTCGATTGACGCCGTCGTCATCGCGACTCCCGAGCATCTCCACCACCGGATGACGCTCGACGCCTTGGCGGCCGGCAAGAACATCTATGTCGAAAAGCCCCTGGCCCACACGATCGAAGAAGGCGAGGAGTTGCTCGCCGCCTCCAAGAAGGCCGGCAGAGTGATCCAGGTCGGCACCCAGAACCGCAGCAACTCCCTCTACCACCTGGCCAAGGACATGGTCGACCAGGGCCAGATTGGCGAGATCCATTACGTGAGGGCGTTCTGGTACCGCAACTCGCTCCCGGACAACCCGGCCTGGCGCTACAACATCCCCAACGACGCCGGCCCGCAGAACACCGATTGGGACGCCTTCCTGGGCGAGGCGCCAAAGCGCAGCTTCAGCAAGGAACGCTTCTATCAGTGGCGGCTCTATTGGGACTACTCCGGCGGCATCTCCACCGATCTGCTTGTCCATCAGACCGACATCGCCAACTACGTCTGCAGCAAGAGCGTGCCTCTTTCCTGCATGGCCTCCGGCGGCATCTACAGGTGGACCGGCGCCAATGACGACCGCGAGGTGCCTGACTGCCTTAGCGCCGTCTACGAGTACCCGGGCAAGTTCCACATCAACTATAGCTGCTACTTCGGCAACGACCACTTCGGCTACGGCGAGCAGTTCATGGGCAACGAGGGCACCATCGAAGTTCTCAACCGCCAGTACCTCAACTTCTATCCGGAGACCTTCCGCGGCAAGCAACCGCCTCACGTGGCGGCCCGGAAAGAGGTCAAGATGTACCTGCCGAGAAACGACAACTACGCTGTCGAGGCTCACATCAAGAACTGGATCAACGCGATCCGCGGCGAGGAGGACGTTATCGCTCCGGTCGAAATCGGTCAGGAAGCCGCGATTTCCGGACACATGGCGACCCTGTCCTACCGCAACAACAAGAAGATCACGTGGGACAACGACGCCCGGAAGTACGAGTTCATCTAGCGGCTGTGAGCGCAGGCTGAAGCATGCGCCAATCTGATAAGATTTGAGACCGCGGCCCGGATCACCCACCGGGTCCGCGGTCTTGTTTTTGCCGGAGAAGACTTAATGATCATCACCGCCGCCGTCCTGGCGATCTTTGTGTATGGCATGGTCGCCGCCATGCTGGGCACCATCTTGCCGGCGCTTTCCGAGGCGTTCGGTCTGACCCCGGCGCAAAACGGCTACATCGCCTTGGCCCAGGGACTGGGGCTTGCGATCGCCTCCGTCTCCGTCGGGCCTCTCATGGACAACAGGGGTAAGAAGACGGGCCTGCTCTTGGGACTCGGCCTCGTGGCGCTTTCCCTGTATGCGTTGCCGAACTCCACCGGCTACGGGATGGTCATCGCGGCCTTCTTCCTCTTGGGAATCGGCGGCGGCATCATCGTCACTGGAGCGAACACTCTCGTCAGCGACGTCGGCGAGTCGCGCCGCGCCACGCTGATGAACTTTCTCAACCTGTTCTTCGGCCTCGGCGGCATGGCGACGCCCTTCATCGCGGCCAACCTCCTGGATAGCGACCCCTACACGCTCTGCTACCTGATGGCGGTGTTGACGACGATTACTTTTGGCGTCCATATCGTTGCGCCGATTCCGCCGCCAACCGGCGAACGGGGTTTCCTCTTCGCCGAGGCTGGCAGCCTGCTAGCCCGCCCGGCTCTGTGGCTCCTCTCGGCGTTCCTGTTCCTGTATGTTGCCGCCGAGGTTGGCGTCTGGAACTGGCTTGTCACATTCCAGATGGGGCAGGGCATGGAAGAGGCGGCCGCCCAGAACATGCTTTCCGGCTTTGCGTTCGGCCTCCTGATCGGAAGGGTCGTGGTGGCGCCGATCCTGATGAAGATCCGGCCGGAGACGGTGACCTTGGCGGCGGCGGTGTTGATGACGGGGACGACATACTGGGCCCTGCAAGTGTCGGACCCGGCGCTTGCCGCCATCGCGGTCTTCTGTGTCGGATTAGCCATGGCCCCGGTCTTTCCGACCACCCTGGCCATGGTGGGCAACACGTTTCCCAAGGCCACCACTACGGCCATGGGGATAGTGATTACGTTCGGATGGATCGGGCTGATGGTGAGTTCTCCGATCATTGGCGGAATCGCCGGCGACGATCCGGGACGCTTGGGGACGGCGCTTCTTCTGCTCCCCGTACTCTCACTCGTCATGATCGCCGTGAACCTGGCTCTGCGCCCGGCTCTGGCCAAGGAAAAGGAGACTTCGTAGCGCTCTTCATGGAAATGGCGGCAAGAAGATGGGTTCAGTAATCGATCCCGCGTTCAGCACGAATAGCATCCTTAGCGAACGGCTCCGGTACCTGGTGGAAGCCGGAGATGGAGAGGCTGCGCCCCAGCTTTCGGCCGATGTCGAGTTCGAAGTCTTCGCGATGCCCGGCGCCAACCGGAAAGCCAAGGCGCCCGTCGATGTCGTCGTCGCCGTCAACGAGATCAACGATCAGCACGGGACGGGTCCCCTGGTGAAGCGCGTCTTCGGCGACCGCGAAAACCTGTTTTCGATCCGTTCCCAGAATGACTGGGGAGATCATGACTTCGGTAACTTCAGCGTCTGCATCCCACAGCACGACCGCCCGCGCGCGGAGTGTTTCCGGCGCGCGCTGACGGCTCTCGGCAACCGGAAAGTCAACCAGATCCTCTGCGTGCCGTTCCATAGCGACGAGCTGATCACCTCCATCGCCATCCGGGACGGCTGCCAGGCGGACCTCTGCATGTGGCTGATGGACGATCAGAACATCGTGGTCGACGTCGTGCCGGACGACCTCATGTTTGAGTTCCTTGAGAAGAGTTCGCTCCGGCTGTTCACGCACGGGGAGCTCCGTGACGCTTACGAACGCAAGTACGGCTTGAAGTCCTACGTTCTGCCGGCGATCGTGCCGCACCGCTATGTGGCCACCGATCTGGTCCCTCCACCGGAGGACATGACCAAGGGAGCGTTGATCGGCAGTTTCTGGGATCAGAATTGGTTCGCCCGGACCTGTGACGCTTTGGCTGGCAGCGGCCAGCGGATTGACTGGTACGGCAACGACAAGTCCCCCTGGCTACGGTTCCCACCCGAGGAGATGGAGAGGGCCGGGATTAGTGCCCTCGGTCTCTATCCGGAGGAGCGGCTCGTCCGCCAGTTGCGCAAGTATCCCTACGTCGTGGTCCCGGTCGGAACCTTCGACAGCAAGGAAACCAACACCGGCGTCGCCCGCCTCAGCCTGCCCGGACGGATTCTGTTCGCGGTGGCGAGCGCGCATACTCCGATGCTGCTCATTGGCAGCGGCGAGACTTGCGGGGCCCGGTTTGTGAAGAACTTCGACCTTGGGGAAGTCGTCCCGTATTCGAGCGCCGCCGTTGCTGGCGCGATAGAACGGCTGACGGAACCCGGCAACCAGATGCGCATCCGGAAGAACGCCGCCGCCATCGCCGAGCGGCTGTCCGACAAGGAGATCGGCGTCTGGCTGCGGGAATCGATCCGCCTCGGGGAGCCCGCGGACCGGCGTTTCGAAGATCTCTTTGCCTACGAAACGGAGGCCGCCCTGAAGCCGCTGGAGATCGAGCCCTACCGGAGGACGCGGTGAAGTTTCAATACGATCCGGCCTACGCGGTGAACGACGATCTCGCGCGCGACCTCATCGCGATAACCGGGGACGCTCTTGCCGGGGGGCCTGTTCCCGTCGAGCCCGAAGACGCGGCCGAAGGCGAGGCGCGCGCGTCAGATCTTCCACTGCGAAACGCCGACGTGATCGTCTCTCACATCGAGGTAAACAACAGGCACGGCGTCGGCGTTCTACTTGAGAGGCTGTTCGGCAAGCACTCCAACGTGCTCTCCATTCGCTCGGAGAATCACTTCGGGAGCCAGCAGGATTTCGGCGACTTGGATCTTTGCATCTGGCATGACGAGAACGCCTCGCGCGAAGCCGCGACGAAGGCCGTGCGCGAAGGGCTGGGCGAGAACAAGCCCGGGCGGATCCTTTGCGTCCCCTACTTCGCGAACGACGTCCGCAACGCCCTGGCTTTGAAAGACAGTTTCGACGCCCCCCTGGCGACCTACCTGATGGACGACCAAAACGTCTGCGCGGACGGCATCCCCGACGAACTGATGCGGGAGCTGTTGGAGCGGTCCGGCTTGCGGCTGGCGATCTCCGCCGAGTTGGCCGTCGCCTACGAAGCGAAGTACGGGCTCAAGATGTGGCTGATGCCGCCGGTGATCCCGGCGCGGCATATTCTCGGACACCCTCTTCCCCGCGAAGAAGTGTTGAAGAAGCCGGACACGGGCGCGATCCTGGGCAACATTTGGGGACAACGCTGGCTGGACCTCTTGCGGAACGCCGTCGGCGGATCGGGCATCACGCTGAACTGGCATTCGACGAATCACTTGCGATACCTCTCCGCATCGCCGAGGGAACTGGCGCGGGAGGGCATCGAGATCCCCGTCGGCCCGCCGCTCCCGGATCCCGAACTCGTGGACGTGCTCCGCCAGACGGCGTTTGTCGTTGTTCCGACCGGTGCGCTTGACGAGGACGATGACCGGCGGTTCATCGCGCAGCTCAGCCTGCCGAGCCGCATTCCGTTCATCCTGGCTACGAGCCACACACCGCTGCTCGTGGTGGGAAGCGAGCGCACCGGCGCGGCCCGCTTTGTCGAAGAGCTTGGAATCGGCTTGGTTTGCTCCTACGACCCCCTTGCCTTCCGGGAGGCCGTGGCGCGGATCACCGATCCCGAGACAAACCTGAGGATGCGGCGAACGGCGCTGGCGGTATCGGGCAGGTTCGCCGACGCTGGAGCCGCCGAGTGGCTCTGGCAGTCGCTGGACAAAGGCGAGCCCTACGACCTGCGGTACGAGGGCTGGATGCGCAGGCCGCGGCCCGAAATCGAGGAGTTGGTTCACGGCGGGGGACGGTCGAAATGAAAGACTCACTGAAGCGGATACTTAAGGTCATCGGGCACGCGTTCACCGCTGCCGTGCATGAGCGCCTGGATCACGTCGATCACGCTCTCGATCTGGTCATCGACCAGAACAACCGCATGGCGCGCACCCAGACCGCCTTGCTGCAGTCCTCCATCCACCAGGTCAACGTGCTGAACCGCCTGCAAGCCGATCTCAGCGGTCTGCGGCGTGGGGTGGAGCGGATCGAAGACAAGAGCGGAAAGGTGACCGCCGCACTGGACCGGGCGATGGCCGATGTGAGCGAACTGACTGAGATCGCCGGCGGCCAAAAGGAGTTGCTTGAAGCGGACCCGTCCGATGAGTGACGATCCGCTCTTCCACATCCACACCGGGCTTCCCCGCCAGGGCCCGGGAAGCGGGCAGAGCACACGGAGAGCTATCCAGTTGCTCCGGCTCCTGCCCTCAACTCCGAAGATCCTCGACATAGGCTGCGGTACGGGAGCGCAAACTCTGATCCTCGCGGGGGAGTTCGACGGGCAAGTCACCGCCGTGGATGTGCATCCGCCTTTTCTGGTGGAGCTTGCGCGCAACGCGGCAGCGCGGGGACTCGCCGATCGAGTCGAAACGCGCTGCGCGTCAATGGACGCGCTCGAGGATCCGCCGCAAACCTACGACCTGATCTGGAGCGAGGGGGCCGTCTTTGTCATTGGCGTCTCGCGCGCCCTTGAGCTTTGGCGGCCGCTATTGAAGCCGGGCGGCGCGCTGGCCTTCACCGAACTCAGTTGGCTTGGATCCGGGAGACCCTCCGCCGCGCTCGCCTTCTGGGACGCCGCGTACCCGATGATGGAGGGAATCGAAGGGAACTGCGAAAAGGCCCGAAGCGCCGGGTTTTCAGTGACGGCGCACTTTGTCTTGCCCGCCGAGGACTGGTGGACCACCTACTACAACCCGCTACGGCGGCGAGTGAAGAAGCTGCGGCTCCACTGCGAGGCAGGCTCCGAACTCGAAACGGCATTGGAGGAAACTGAGCGGGAGATCGCGCTCTTCGAGCGCTACGCACACGCTTACGGGTACGTCTTCTACGTCCTGGCGCACTAGCGTTTCGGGCGGTTAGGGAAGAGAAACCGGAATCCTGGAAAACTGGAAGGGTCCGGTTTGGCTTCGGGCGGGATGGCGGGCTGGTTCGCGTCGCGAAGGGCGGTTACCGCCGGGGTCATGATTTCGATTCCAGCTTCGTTGAATGCGTCCAGGATGTTCTTTCGCAATTCTGAATATGTGGCCCCGATCTTCTTCGGTTCCCCGGTATAAGCGTTCACTTCATAAACGACCGCATAGTCGCCAAGAGCCGTTTGCCAGACGAACGGGGCGGATACTCGAGTATGTCCGGCGTGATCTTCGCCGCGCCGATGAGAAGCTCGTGGGCGCGCCGCCAGTCAACGTCGTAGCCGAGTCCCACGCCGATATGCAGGATGAGGCCCTTCGTAGAGGCGGCGGCGCTGTAATTGAGAATGCGGCCGCCGAGAACCACCCCATTCGGAATCGTTACTTCTTCGTTCTTGGCGGTCCTGATCCGGGTTACAAACAGCGTCTTCTCGAGAACATCGCCCTCGGTGTCATCGATCTGGATCCGGTCGCCGATCCGGAAAGCGCGCGTATAGGTAAGAACTACCCCGGAAATCACATTTCCGACCACCGAGGTGGAGCCGATTGTCACCAGGGCGCCGATAAAGATCGAAAACCCTCTGAAGATCTCCGAACCGGCGCCGGGCAAGAACGGATAGCTGATGACGATGGTGAGCAGAATAGCGACCACTCGGGTGAGTTTGTAGGTGGGTCCGGCCCAGTCCGGGTCAAAGCCGGGTAGGACGATCTCGCCCTTGCCTACCGCTCCGAAGACGAAACCCAGCACCCGCATGATGGCCCGGACCAGCAGGAGAATGATCGCGAGGTAGACGAGATTCGGCAGATAGTTCAGGATCGCCAATCCAATATCTGAGGTCGAACGCAGGACCCAGGTGAGCAGCGTTTCGCCCCACGTGTTCGTAACCGGCAGAGAACTCAGAAGGTAGGGGACGTAGAAGTAGAGGAGGATCAGAACGAGGGCCCCGCGGACCAGCCGCGCGGCGATTACGCCAACATCCCGCAGCCGCGCCGGAGACATCAGCATCGCCTGCTGATAGCGAACACCGCGCGCCCGGATGCACCACTCGGTGAGCCTGCGCACCGCGTAGCCGTACGCCAACCATAGCAGCCGGAGGAGGATGGCCAACGCAGCCGTGGCGATTAGCGCGTGGACGGCGCCCAATAGAAGCGGTTCGACCCTTTCTCTCTCTGGCGCTGTCCTCGCTCCCAGGACCTCGGCGATGCGCTGCAGGCCAGTCAACCATATGCCGCCGAAAGAGGCGAGGCCCAGGAGGACCATCAGATAGAACGAGAGCCTGCGCCAGAAGCGGCGGCGGTCTGGGTCCTTCACGTACCGCCGCGAAACCAGCAAACAGACTTCTCTGACCAGCCAGACGAGCAGCACTGCCAGCAACGGCAGCACCAGCGCGTCCTGCAGCCCCGGCGAGATGCCGAGCTGAGAATCGAGCCATTGCCGGAAAGGTTCCATGGCTTCAGTCCAAAGTCATCATGACTTCGAATCCAGCGAACCGTCCAGATGCACATCCATCTGCGGGAACGGAATGCCGATGCCTGCTTCGTCGAGCGCGATCTTGGCGGCGCGCGTGATCCGCTCCTTGACCGCCCAGTAGTCTTCGGTCTTCACCCAAAGGCGAAGCTGCCAGTTGATGCTGGAGTCGCCGAGGTCAGTGAGCACCACCTGCGTGCCCTGCTCCGGCAGGACGGCCTCCTCCGCACTCAGCACCCCTTCAAGGACTTCGCGGGTCTGGTCCAGGTCTGCCGAGTAATCAGTCCCGAGAACGACATCGACGCGCCGCGTGTCGTGGAACGTGATGTTCTCGATCGTGCTGCCGAACAACGCTGAGTTCGGGATGATGATGCGCCGGTTGTCAGGAGTGTCGAGCTTGGTAGTGAATAGCTCGATCTCGTTGACCTTGCCGACGACCCCGGCCGCCGAGATCACGTCTCCAACCTTGAATGGCCGGAACGTCAGCAGCATGACGCCGGCCGAGAAGTTTGACAGAGTGCCCTGAAACGCCAAGCCGATCGCGAAGCCGGCGGCCGCGAACACCGCGGCGAAGCTGGTCGTTTCGACGCCAAAGATCCCGAGACAGGCAAGGATGGCAAGAATCAGGACTCCATACTTGACGACGTTCCCGAAGAACTTCGTCAAGGTTTCGTCCATTTCGGTCTTGGCGAGCGTTCGGCTAGTCGCGCGGCCGAACCAACCGGCGGCGATCCAGGCGGCGAACAGCAGAACCAGCGCGCCAATGACGCTGATAGCGTAGTCGATGATTGAAGCGGCCGTGATGGCGCCCAAGATATTCTCCATAGTGCTCCTCCCGTGGCGAAGTACGCCTTCTTGTTTGGATTGTGCTCCCAACGCAGAGGAAGCAACTGTTATTGTAGAAGACCCTTAGCTCGGCTGGCTTGGCCCGCCCTTCCCGAACGCCGGCAGCATGGCGGCTTTCCTCCAAACCGGTTCCTGAACGTCGTCCACGAAGAGTTGCAGGTGCGGGAAGGGAATCTCGATCCCGGCTGCGTCCAGCGCTAGTTTCGACGCTTCGACGACGATGCTGGTGACCGCTTCTTCCCTGGATGCATCGTCGATCCAGACCCTCACCTGCAGATTGACGCTGGAATCGCCAAGATCGCTGACCACGACAACCGGCGCCGGGTCCCGCCGGATTCCTTCAATGCCTTCCATGGCTTTCAGCAGCACCTCCCGTGCCTTCGGGATGTACTCTTTGTAGGCGATTCCAACCGGGACGGCGACGCGCGTCTCCCCGCTCTTCGTGTGATTGATGAGCACCTCGTCGATGATCGTCTTGTTCGGAATCACGATGAAGGTGTTGTTCAGCTTCCGGATCCGTGTCGATCGGAGCGTGATCCCGCTAACTTCACCCGACTCTCCCGCCACCGTCACCCAGTCGCCAACCTCGAACGGCTTGTCCATGAAGATCGTGAAGCCCGCGATCACGTTGGCGATCGAGTCCTGGGCCGCGAACCCGATCGCGATGCCCGCTACGCCGATGCCGGCGAGAGCGGCGGTGACGTTTATGCCCAGTTGTCCGGCGGCCATCACGAGCGCGAACACGATCATGGTGATGCGGAACACGCTGTCCACCAGACTGCCAACGAGCGCCGGATGCAACCCCGCCTGCTTCAGTCCGGAGGCCAGCGGAAAGCGCGCGACGCGGTAGATCATCCAGAAGACGGCGATGATCGCGATCGCGGCAACCACCTTCGGGATGTACTGCACAAGCAGCGTAGTGAGTTCTGCGATATCCAGGTGGGATGTGAGCCATTCCATGAGTGAGGTCCTCCAAGAGATATGGCCTGTCCGGCCGTTCCCCTATTCTCACTCAGGAATGTCTCCTCCAGTGCGGATAACTGCCTTCCCGCCCGGATCTGGCTCGCTGTTGCCAGGAAGCCGTCAGTTACTACCGCCCCGCGGCGGCGACGGCGGCGGCCAGTAAGTCATGACTCCCCCAATCCGCCGGAGCCGCCAATGAGGCTCGCTCTCTTGGGGGTGGTAGCCGCAGTTTGTCCTGCGAGCAGGGCTATTGGGAGAAGCGAGAGCGTTCGATATTGACTACAGTTGTGGTTTGGAAGCTGGCGACGATCACGTTGGGCAGCATGAGTTGACAGTCTCCCAGTCAGGAAGATCAGGCCCGCGAACTTGCCGAACTCCCACCCGGCCAGCAACGCGAGGCAGCGGAAAGCACCGACCTCAGCAAGGCCAAGCGTGCCGCTCCAAAGAAGCTCGAAAGCGGGTTGATGACGCAGACAGAGACGACTGACCGAACGGTACTAGCGGTCGTGAATTGAGGGGTACAAGAGGACTCACGTCACAAAGCCCGGTTCCGCCGACCGGGCCTTTTCGTACGTCCTTTGGAATGCATGGTGGGCGGTACGGGACTCGAACCTGTGACCTCCTGCTTGTAAGGCAGGCGCTCTAACCAACTGAGCTAACCGCCCGGGCTATCTACCATCTTATCCAAGAACCGGCGATTGGCCGTCTTCCGGCTTTGCGCCGGCGGGCATCTTGGAGTGAAAAGTCCGGATGTGGTAGGTTTGCACGAGACCTGTCTCGCGCCAGCGGGGCATGGAGTCTACCTCTTCTATGCGCTCTTTCAGAGTTGGGCGGAAACCGGGATTCGTTGTGGCGATCGGAACGGAGCGACAACCGTGATCAGGCTTCTGCTCGACGAGACGCGGCCCAGGCAATGGATCAAGAACCTCTTTGTGCTTGCGCCACTGCTTTTTGGCCGCAGGCTCGGCGACGGCGATGCGGTGCTTAGCGCTTCTCTCGCAGTAGTCTGTTTCATCCTACTCTCGGGCGCGACATACATCGTCAACGATGTCCTCGACGCTCCCGTCGACCGTCTCCACCCGCGGAAGCGCCTCCGGCCGATCGCCTCCGGCAGACTGCCCCGAAGCAATGCGCTCATAGCCGCGGCCGTGCTTCTGATTGGTGGACTTTCCCTTGCAGGGCTCCTTGGATGGGAGTTCCTGTGGATAGCGCTCGCATACGCCGGGCTCACCGCCTGCTACTCGATCCTTGTCAGGCAAGTTGTCATCTTGGACGTTCTTGTCATTGCCGCCGGTTTCGTTCTCCGCGTCATCGCCGGGGCCGCCGCCGTCCAGGTGGGGGCGACCCATTGGCTCATCGTTTGCACTTTCGTCCTCGCCCTGTTCCTCGGGTTCGCCAAGCGGCGGCAGGAGTTGCTGAATCTTCCGGACTCGGCCGGCGAGCACCGAACGGTCCTGAACCACTATTCGGTGAAGCTGCTGGATCAGATTATCATCGTGGTGCTCGGGGTCGCGATCGTCTCCTACATGCTTTACACGGTTTCTCCAGAGACTGTCGCCCGGTTCGGGACCGGCGCGACTCTCTACGGGACCGTCTTTGTAATCTATGGTCTCCTCCGGTATCTGGTGCTGATCCAGGACCCTTCCTCTAGCGGCGATCCCGCGGAGTTGTTGATTCGAGACAAGCCCCTGGGGCTCTGCCTGCTCGGCTGGGTGGGGTACAACGTCCTGGTCATATACGTATGATGGATGCTGGTGGAAGCGCCGCTGGTCACAATCGTAACGCCGTCGCTTAACCAGGGACGGTTCATCCGCGCGACGATCGAGAGCGTCCTGTCACAGGACTACCCGAGAGTCGAGTACATCGTGATGGATGGCGGCTCCACGGACGAAACCGCCGCTGTCGCGAGCGGCTACGGCAGCCGCTTGACGTTCATCTCGGAACCTGACCGGGGGCAATCGGACGCCATCAACAAGGGGTTCCGGCGCGGCCGCGGCGAGGTGGTTGCCTGGATCAACTCTGACGACCTGCTGCTCGAAGGCGCGGTTTCGGCCGCCGTGGAAGGTCTCGCGCGGGACCCGGCCGCCGCCGCCGTCTACGGGGAGGGGAATCGGATCGATGAATCGGGGCGGGTGCTGGGGCGCTTCCCGTACACCGAGCCGTTCAATCTCTGGAAGCTGGTTCATCTCTACGACTACGTACTCCAGCAATCGCTGTTCATTCGCCGCGGCGCGCTGGATGAGGCCGGCTATCTGGACGAAGACCTTCACTACACGATGGATTGGGATCTGTTGATCCGCCTCGGCAAGCGCTGGCCGTTGCGTTACATCCCTCATTCGATGGGAGCGATCCGGGAATACGCCGCCGCGAAGTCGTTCCGCGGTGGCCGGGAGCGCCTTATCGAGATCCGCGACATGCTCCGCCGGCATACGGACTTGCGGAATCCGCCCGGCGCCCGCCTCTACAAGTGGGAAAGCGGATCGGCGCCGTTGCCAGTCAGAATGATAACCGGCCCGCGGGCCAAACGCCTGAGAGAGGAATCGCAGGGGTTGTACCGGGATGGCTGGGTGGGGCCGAAGCTGCATTACATGGTTCCGCCGGGCGCGGGGGCGATCACCGTCCGCGGTCTGTGCCCTGTTGCACAGAAGCTCGCCATAACCTGCAATGGTCGTACGGGAGCAATCCGTGAGCTGGCGCCCGGTTTCTTTGAAATCAACGTGGAGGAGCCCGGCCTCGCCGACCTGGAGATTGACGCGTCCAACTGGGCGCCGCCGGCATCCAATGAACCAGACTCCAGCCGCCGTCTCGCCTGGGTCTTTCGCGGGATCGAGCGGCAGTAACGCCAGAGGGGGACCAATGGCATACATCATTGCCGAACCGTGCATCGACACGAAGGACACCGCCTGCGTTGACGCATGCCCGGTGGACTGTATACACCCACGGAAGGACGAGCCGGAATTCGAAACCGAGACCATGCTCTATATCGAACCGGACGAGTGCATTGACTGCGGCGCCTGCGTTCCGGTTTGCCCGGTGACCGCGATCTTCGAGGCGGACGAGTTGCCGGACAAGTGGGCCGATTTCGCGGAGCGCAACGCGGCCTGGTATCAGAAGTAGCGGGGATCGATTGATCCGGCGGTGAAGCGGGCGTCAGACTGGCCGGTACTTGGCGATGTTCTTCTCGGTCTCCCAGACAACGACTTCGGAGACGCGCGCCGGAACTTCGGCCAACCCCTCGTGGAGTTTCTTCTGGAATTCATCGCAAAACCACTTGGCCATGTTTTCCGCGGTCGGGTTC